>MDSV01038884.1_pt1 | contig 15479 bp, 6 predicted proteins | sample 810851 | NCBI WGS metagenome assembly MDSV01 (sample SAMN05326640, study PRJNA326480) | marine metagenome | isolation source: seawater | place: Atlantic Ocean: North East | collected 2012
CTATATTTGCCATAATCTTGGTCGCCATTCCAGTCAACTGCGCCGTAGATATTAGAATTGGTTTCATTGGCAACAAGATTGTTAGGGCTGATAAACAATTCAGAAATAACTACATTAGCTGCACGGCCATTTGTCGCTTTTTGTTCATCAAAGTCTAGGCTGTCAACGGTAGATGCCCATGAGGACATAATCATTAGCAGTAACACGCTTGAGGCAACTAGTACTCGTCGCATGAACCGACCTTAACTATCAAGGACATTAACCCGCCGGTATCCATTTCGCTGCGATTAGATGATAGACTCAATCAAATTGGTCGATATATGGCTACATTAGACCTTACGGAACCTGAGTTTGCTGGAGTAATTGAAAACAACAAGATTGTCATTCTAGACTTCTGGGCTGAATGGTGTGGTCCATGTAAGGCCTATGGCCCGGTTTATGAGCGAGTTTCAAACGAATTTGATGATGTGATTTTTGCTAAAATTAACACCGAAGAGGAACCACAACTAGGCCGAATGTTTAACATTCGATCAATTCCCACAACCATCGCTTTCAAAGAACAAATTGGAGTTTTCATGCAACCAGGTGCATTACCTGAGGCTGCTTTACGAGATTTGGTAGTAATGCTCAAAGATTTAGATATGGACGAGGTAAGAAAGGAAATTGAATCCAGAAAGTCTGAAGAATCAGAGTAAGTCATATCATGCGATGATTTCAATAGGTTGAGGTTTAGCGCAACCTATGCACTGGAAGCCTTGGCTCATTATCTTGGTCATGATGAGTGCAACTCTATCTGGATGCCTTAGTGAAGAATCGGTTGAAGAGTCCGAGTCTAGTAATTATGATTCTTATCCAGAACCATGGGATAGAGCAGACCTAATTTATGATGATTCAGATGTATTTAGCCGCGTAACAGTCAATGGCACATACAATACCTTGGCACCTCAATCGATATTTGTACAAGTGCCAACAATAACCGCTGCAGATGGTGGCGCAGGAGTCACCGGTGGTGCTGAAGTTCACCTCGGTTTGTGGTTGCCGGAAATAGAGGGATGTGATTTCACTGCAGGAAATGTCAGTGAGGAATGCAAAGTGCCAGTCCTTGCTGATGTTGGCCCATACTATGACGATGGCGATGTCTCAGCAACCACTCCCGCTGACCGTTTGGGCCGATTTTTGATAGAGAATTATGTTCCACATGGTTATGCAGTTGCTCAAGTTTCAGTATTTGGAACCGGTAACTCAAATCACTGTATGGATTTGATGGGTACTGATGAGCAAAGAGGGATTGATGCGGCAGTATCTTATCTTGGAGAAGCAGCATGGTCTAATGGTAAGGTTGGCCTAATCGGCAAATCATATGATGGCTCTACTCCATGGCAGGCTGCTACTTTCGGCAATCCATATCTTGCAACTATCGTTCCGATGTCGGGATTGATTGGAGTTCACGAACTGATGTGGCGTAATGGTAGTATGGAGGCGCGTGGGCCGATTATGCACAATGGAGTGTACGGTTCTTTTGGAATTGATGGGGATGGCGGCGATGCAGAAAATCTATGCGAAGGCTACATAGAAGGCTATGTCAATGGCCCGGCAGCTTACCAAACTGGTGGTATGGTTGATTATGCGGGTAACACATATTGGACTGAGCGGTCGTTTTTGTCCAGAGTATTGGAAAACTACCAAGGTTCGATTTACATTATCCAAGGAATGCAAGACTGGAATGTAGATCCGCACATGGCCTTCCCAATTCACCAACAGGTAGAGGAAGCCGGAATCGAAATCAAGACTCTTGCGGGTCAATGGGCTCACGATTACCCTGATCGTGTTGAAGGTCACAGTTCCCAAAGCTCCGGTCGTGGCGCAGAGGCTTACCCTTACACCCTAAGATGGGATTGGGCTGATGAGATGTTGTATTGGTTTGATTGGTACTTGAAGGGTGAAGGCAGAGCCCCAACACTGGGAGTAGAGATGCAAGATAACCGTGGCGGATGGAGACACGAAGTGACCTATCCAGCACCAGATACCGAATATTTGGAAATTAACGGTGCCGATATGGGGCCAGATGGCACCTCTATGTCAGCATCATCATCCATAACTCTAAGTTATGGTCCATTTGAAGAAGATGTCTACATTGCCGGAATGCCGACGTTCCATATTCCCGTAACCCCGAGTACGCTAAATGGTGCCCATGGTTTCCTTGAAATGACTGATGAAAACGGGATGCACCTTGGTCACGCAGTAATGGATTTCAGATTTCATGCTGGTGGACGTGATGGCCAATTATCACTAATTCCTTATGTCGAAGTAATGGGATTGATGGAGTTCATGCCGATGGATGTATTCATCAGTGCTGGTGAAACAATATTCATCACACTAACTCAAACTGGCGAGGATTATGTTCCATCATCTTCTGCTGTCGGGGGCTATTCAGTCGATTGGAGCGCCTCAACACTAACCCTGCCAATAGTCAAGCGAACCTGTGACGACTTGTTCCAAGCACCAATGCAAACCTATGGAGCAGGTGATGATGGTATCAGAGAATGCTGATTTACCAACACTTCAAGCGCTATTCTCTTAAGCCGATGACAAGCAATCTCCCTCCATGGTTCTTAGTGCGTTACCAGGCGTAGGAGAAAGACTTGCCAAGAAAATGACCGATCATTTTGGTTCAGAAGAAGCGGCTTTATCGTCGCTTAGGTCAGGTGATATTGGACAAATAGCCGAGATTGATGGTGTTTCTCCAAAGCGAGCACTGTCGATTGCCCGTTGTATTGCGGGTGATGATGGACAATTTCTTGCTACCAAGGAATCGGTCAAATTACATCAGCAATTGATTGACCAAATTGCTAATTTTATCGCTTCACCAGCAACTAAAGCAAGATTACAATTGCTTACTCCACTTGAAGATTCATCCAAGCGCCGAGAAGCAATACAAGCCGCAATGAAGTTCTTGTCAAAGGACAAAGAAATCTCTACAATGCTTACCGATTCTCTAAAGCACATAACCAGTTTGAGGTCTAATTCTGAGCGTTATGATAGAGTTGTTGTAACCAAGCAACCGATGAACGAATTGAAAAAGTACTGTCGTGTATTAATTCCGGCAGAAAGTGAAACATGGAAGGATTATACTGTGTTTAGCAAAGTGACATGGATAGGCAGTGGGGCGCCAAATGAGATTCCTGATGGATGGATTATACTTGGAAGTAATCCAGAACAAGAGGTAATTATTCCAGAGATGACTTTGGATTGGTTTAAGAAAAATCGCAAAACATTGACGGCTTTGTCAGAAATAATCACCGTTCTATCCAAAGTACCTTCAGGTTCTGATTTCGTTGATTACATAAATTCAGGATTACTTGGCTTGGAGCAATTGCCGGAGTTATTATCCTCACTATTTGACGAAGGGGATGCTGAACGTGCTGAACAAGTAAAAGACGAGTTGTGGTCATATTGTAAAGAATTGGAAAATGAGGTTAACTTTGAAGTTGAAAAGGCGATGAACGATGCAAAATTAGCACTGTCAGGAGCTGAACTGTTAGATGCATTGGCTGACGGCAGTGGTTTTCAAAGAAGGCTAAAAGAAGCCACTGGTTATGTTATCGAAAATGCTATGCAACAAGCGGTAAACAAGTTATCTCAGTTTATGGAAGGTAGTGGAGTGAGATGCCCGCCAGTAATATTCACCAGCGATTGGCCAGCTAAACTTGACCGTCAAGTGATAGAAAAAATCGATGAGAGTTTAGAGAAGCGTATCAGTGCTCAAAAGTCAGACCATATTTATTCGATGGCTAGAAAATTAGGTCCACTAAAGTCAAAGTGCGAATCAGCGATTCGTTCACTAGTTATGGTTGATCAGTGGCTTACAATTGCTAGATGGTCAAAACACTACTCATGTACAATGCCAAAAATGGTTTCACATGGAATCTGGATCGACCAAGGTAGACACATATTGCTCGGTATAGAAGCAGACCCTGTAACCTATGGTCTTGGCAAGGCAGCACCAAAAAATGATCAACAACAATTAGCATTGTTGACCGGAGCCAACTCAGGTGGTAAGACTACACTTCTCGAGTTACTTGCTCATACCTGTATACTTGCTCACATGGGATTGCCTGTGCCTGCAAAACAAGCAAGTGTTGGTAAGGTAGAGGCCTTGCATATTCTAGCGAAAGCAGGCGGCACACAGAGTGCTGGAGCATTAGAGCAGACCTTGGTCGATCTTGCAACCGTTGTTAGTGACCCTACGCCAAAACTCATCCTGGCAGATGAGTTAGAAGCGATTACTGAACCTGGTGCAGGTGCTAGAATAATCGCTGGAATGCTACTCGCTGCTAGGGCACAAAAAGATACTACCATGATGTTGGTTACTCACTTAGCACCAGCAATAATTGAAGCATCAAATGTTGATGATTTCAGAGTGGATGGTATCGAAGCAAGAGGTTTGGATGCGGATTTAGAATTGATTGTTGACAGAACACCAATTCGCAATCATCTAGCCAAGTCTACCCCTGAATTGATTGTCAAGCGACTCGTAGAAAGGAGTAGTGGTGAGGCTAAGTCCTTATTTGGCGATATCTTGAAGATGTTCTAATCAATAAGATGGGAGAATTAACTCGACTGCGAATAGTGGGTCAGGGTCAGTAGAATCATGATATGCTACTACCACTCCACCATCATTTAGAATCGCTAATGAAGCGAAATCAAATCTAATGTCATTACCTGCTCCGGATGTAGAATCTAAGTCTCCTTGTCCGATATATGTCAAGGTATCTGGAGACATGTCCTCTGAATAGTCACGAACGTGATAGACAGTATCAATGTCAGGGCCTTGGTCGCTTTGGAATCTAACATTCAAAACAAATAGGTCTAATTCGCCATTGGCTTGGAATTCCCATTCTTCAATTTGGGTTGCTTGTTCATTCAAATCGTAAGTATAATTCATCCAGGTCATTGCACCGTCATTTGACATATAATGAGTAAAAGATGTACCTGTGTTTGCTATACAATGTATAATTCCAGCTGAATCAATTTGACAATATTCACTTGGAAATTGAACATATAATTCATTCCACGATAACGAAGTATCCATGAATGCTGCATTTCCATTATTGTAATATGAAGGGAAAACAAGCCCGCCACTAGGCATTGGAAACGCCCGCATTTCTTTGTGTGGTTTGTTAACATCATAGTAGGCGGGTAGGTTGGCCTCAGTAAAATCAAGGTCTAACTCTATTTCTGGGTCACCACCGCCACGGTCTGGAAATTGGAATGGATAGTAATTCAAACCATCAACACTTATTTGTCCACCAGCATTCATTGATTGGTGCCAGAAGTTAGACACAACTATACTGGCCCATTCACCGTTACCCATTGTAGATTCAATCGGTCCGATGACTTCAACTTGCCATGATCGGTCATAGAATGGTTCAGTGATTCTGTTATAACACCACTTCCATTCATCTTCAGATGCATCATATAGTATCGCATAGAATTTGTCAAGTTTTAGGTCGGCTCCAGGATAAGGGAACCATGACATAGAAATTATGTCACCGTTTGTAGCCTGTACTATACTTCCTTCACCCAGTCCTTCTTGTCCTGGATTGGTTGGAACAAATGTGACACATTGGCCAACTGCGGGGAGTACGCCAGGGATGTAAGTGTCCCATTCATGGCCGCGGTCAAGACTCCATACAGGATATTCTCCGCCTATGTTGAGGATTTGCCCTTCAATCGTGGTGGCTAAGTAATGCTCACAGCAATTTCCACCCTTTGATGCATCAAAAACCGCCCATGACATATTTGTTGTTTGATTGGTGCGTAAATCTACTGTAGTAAACGGTCTAGGTGATTCATGTCCTTGACTATCAATTAGGATATAATCTTCCCATATATTCGCAACAACTTCCTCTTCGACGAAGGTTTCACCTTCGCCAAAACAACCTGCTAGCAGTGTAGAAAGTGCTAACAAAATCGCCAAGGTAATTCTTCGCATGATAAGACGAGGCATCACTCATGTTTGAATGCGTCGTTTGTTGGTTTTCTATGAAACGATGAAGTAAATCGTGGTACCATCAACTTCGAAATTCTCAGTTGTTGAATTCGGTGAGTCGCCGTTAGGATGGAATATTGCTGACCTCGCTCGGGTTTCAGCAACGATCCAATCCTGATCTGCTTGGAATAACTCAGGAGAGCTTTCCATCCAAACCTCGAGCTCAATGGTCGCCTCGATATTTAAATTCAGGTCTTTACGCTTGGCTTGAATTCTCCTTGTTATATCTCTGGCTAATCCTTTCGAGAGAAGTTCCGGCGTATCGTTCATGTCTAGAACTAGGCTTACATGGTAGGCTTCTTCGCCTTGGCCAACTTGAATTGTAGATGCGGCAAAACCGGATTTCTCAACCCGTTTCACTTCTACGTCACTTTCTTCAATCTTGATTCCCATAATTTCTAGATTGCCGGATTTTATCTCTTCCAACATTGCAGCAGGATTGTCAGCATTACGAATTTCAGCAGCAATAGAATTGACATCACCTCTTGCTCTAGGTGCTAGCGCTCTAAAATTAGGTGCTAACTCAATTTGCTGGAATCTATCTAAATCGGTCTCAATTGAAATATTTTCCACATTCAATTCCTCTGCTAAGATATCGTGGAATTCAGCCAAATCTGGACCTGATACAATCCATCCATCACCGCAAGGTAACCGTTGCCGGCGTGCTGCGTCAACACGAATCCGGCGACCGGTTTCAGCTAATTCCCTGACCAATGCCATCCTTATTTCAAGATCCAAATCTTGTGATGGTAGAGTAGCAGTTGCCTTGGCAGAATTCTCATCCCACGAATCTGCAGTTGCACCCTCTAGGCTGCCAGGAGTTCCAAGAGGCCAACTTGCTTGATGGACACTTGCACCTTCTAAATTACGGTAAATCACGTCTACCATAAAGGGGCTAACAGGTGCGATTAGTCGACAAACAGTGGTCAAGACTTCGTGAAGAGTGTTTTGGCACCCAACCTTATCGGTATTTTCAGCCTCATCCCACAATCTTCTTCGACTTCGCCTAACGTACCAATTGGATAAATCATTGACGACGAATTCTTCTAGTTCTCGGCATGCTTTATGATAATCCCAGTTAGTAAAGCCTTCATGATAATTAGTTGCAACAGTAGCTAAGCGAGATAAAATCCAGCGGTCAAGAGGAGTTCTTTCGCTAACTTCAACGTAATTTACTTCTGGATCAAATCCATCAAGTGCAGCGTAATCTGCATGGAATTTGTAGATGTTCCACAATGTCAAGAACATCTTTGCATAGGTTTCTCTAACGCCATTTGGATCGAATTTTAGTGGACTCCAAGGGGCGCCAGCGGTGACCATGTACCATCTTGTTGCATCCGCACCTTCCCGATTGAAATGATCCCAAGGGTCGACAATATTACCTCTTGATTTCGACATTTTCTTGCCTTCAGCATCGAGGATTAATCCAAGTGATAAGCATCGCTTGTATGCTGGCAAATCAAATACTGTTGTTGAAACTGCTAGCAGGGTATAGAACCAACCTCTAGTTTGGTCAACACCTTCACAGATGTAGTCGACTGGGAAAGATGAATTAAAAGTCTCTCCGCCATCAAATGGGTGATGCCATTGAGCGAATGGAGCGCAACCAGAATCAAACCAGCAGTCCATGACAAATGGTTCTCTTTTCATTGGCTTTCCATCATCTGAAAGCAATGTGAACCCGTCAACGATTGGCCTGTGCAAGTCAACATCGTCTGGACAATCTGGGTTGTCAAATCCAGCAGCATTTGCTTTAGCAACTTCAGTTTGTAGTTCTTCAATTGAGCCGATACACTTCATCCCTCCATCTTCACTACGCCAAACAGGTAGGGGGGTGCCCCAATAACGTTCTCTGGAAATAGCCCAATCCTTGACATTCCTCAACCACTCACCAAATCTACCTTCTCCAACCCAATCAGGCGCCCATTCGACACCATCATTGAATTCTAGTAACTTTTCTTTCACAGCTGTCATCCTGACAAACCACGAATCCATGGCATAGTAAAGTAGAGGATGATCTGTTCTCCAGCAATGTGGATAATCGTGCAGGTAAGCCTTTTCTCGGTACAATAGACCACTTTCTGGTCCTTTACCATTACTGCCATTTGCCGCAGATAGTAACTGGATAATTGTCTCGTCACACTCTTTGACATAACGTCCATCTAATTGTTCGTGAATTCCCTTGACAAATGCTCCATCCATTCCAACTGTGTGGAAAGCTGGTAATCCAACTTCCATTCCTAGGTTGTAGTCATCTTCACCATACATCACAGCGGTATGAACTACACCAGTACCATCGGTTGTAGTTACCCAGTCTGCTGAAAGTACTGTCCATGCAGTTTGTGAATCACCACGCGGTACGGCATCAGGGAATAATGGTTCATAAGAGCGGCCAACTAATTCACTGCCAGGGAATTCTTCAACAATCTCGACATTATGTCGCAACACCTCTTTCATCAAATCCTTGGCTAAAATCATGGTTTCGCCTACACTAGCTCCGCCAGAACCACTCCAGTTTGCTGCTGCTTCAGTCACCTTGACCTTGACATAGGTGACATCAGGGCCAACTGCTAGACCAACATTGCCGGGTAGAGTCCATGGCGTAGTGGTCCATGCTAGGATTGAGGAATCGTCATCGGTTAATTTGAATTTGACATAAACAGAAGGTTCCTCGACTTCTTTGTAACCAAGAGCAACTTCGTGGCTAGAGTATGAGGTTCCAGTTTGAGGGCAATAAGGCAGAACCTTGTGCCCTCGGTAGAGTAGTCCTTTGTCGAACATTTGCTTTAATGCCCACCAACATGATTCAACATAGTCATTGTGCAGAGTGACATATGGATTATCAAGATCAACCCAGTAAGCCATTCGCTCAGTCATCTCACGCCATGCCGACTCATAAGTCCAAACCGACTCACGGCACGCTTGATTGAAATTGTCCATACCATATTCTTCAATCGCTTCATTAGACATTAAATCCATTCTTTTTTGGACTTCGATTTCTACTGGTAATCCGTGAGTATCCCAACCACCTTTTCGCTCAACTAAGAATCCCTCCATGGTCTTCCATCGGCAGACTAAATCTTTGTATGCTCGAGCAACAACATGGTGTATGCCTGGCTTTCCATTAGCGGTTGGTGGACCTTCCAAGAAAATGAATGGTGCGCCACCTCTGCGAGATTCAATGGAGTTTTGAAACGCATTTTCTTGACTCCATGTATTCAGTAACGCAGTTTCGAGAGCAACAGCGTCTAATTCTCCGGCGGGTTTGGGCTTAGCCATGACCCTGCGAGATAGGTTTTTGTCTTGAATCTCACCCCTAAAATTCGATTTATTCATTTTCTTGACGATTTTTACCAACAAACTAAGTGGAAACAGTATTGGAACGGTATGTTTGAAGTCCTTACATGACTACGGTTGTTCATGTCCGCCGCTACATCTTGGCGTAGTGCCCTATTTTTGGCTATTTTGATAGCAATTATTGGGCCATTGCAAATGTCAGGTAATATCACCGCTAATTCAACTGAATTAAGTGAATTAGCGGAATCTCAAATTGTCAGTTTATCGACGCAAGGTAGTGAGCAATTTATTCAACTTGATGGCGATGATATAGTTAACAACGATTTCACAGTTGAAGTCCCTAGTGCTTCACCAATAACTGACATGCAGTTGAGTATTGAGCCATCAGTAATGCAAACTCATTATGGATTTGTGTGGAATTCTGACACAACTTGGTCAAACACTGATTCAACCAAAAATGGAACGATAGTAGAGAATGGTAAATTGACTGGTTCAAGTGCCGGAACTCTATGGGATTTCGACAGTGGATTGCAAGGTTGGACCGTATCAAGTTCAACCTTTGTTAGCCGTTGGACTAATGCTTGTGGAGTCAATGGGACTTCTGGTGGTTCGATAAAAACTCAGGCTAATTATAATGCACCACATCATGCAACATCTCCACAAGTTAATCTTGCAGGAGCGCAATCAATGCCATTAACGGCATGGGTGCTGCAAGGCTCTTTCAGTTGCGGAGAAGAACCAGATTCTGGTGAAGACCTACAAATCCAATATATCACTACATCTGGTACTTGGGTCACTTTGAATACGTGGTCTGGCGCTACAGTAGGCGGCACCATCCAACAATGGTCGACCAACCTTCCTGCAGCAGCCCTTCACTCAGCCACACAAATAAGAATCAATCAAATCAGTGGTAGCGGATCAGGATCGACATGTTGTGATTTCTGGTTTGTCGACGATGTTCATCTTGCATCACCACCAGAATCTAATTGGGTCAGCCCGACAATTGGCTGGGGCCAAGGTGCAACACAACCAGTCTCTCGCAGCGCATACGCACCAATTTATCTTGATGCAGTCATTCCTGATGGTGCATTCTTGAATTGGTCAATCCTTGATGATAATGGTAATGACATATTGGGGGCATCCGGAAGTAATGACGTAATGATTCCATTGAATATGATTGATCATGAAATGTATCCACTTGTTAGATTGAAATTAGAATTTAAGGCATCTGCAGCAGGTAATGGCATCCCAGTTTTACATTCGATTGCCGGCGATGGCCAAATTCATACAGATTTCAACGGAGGCATTCTCAATGAAGATTGGGATGATTCCTGTATGCAAGGCGGCGCAGTAACTTATCAAAACGGAATTATTGCGACAGTAGATTGCAATCTTACCTCTCCTTGGTTCAACACCCTAAATCCAGCAAAGGTGATTAGTGGTGAAGCAGATATCAAAGAGAGTATTTTGCAGATACGCTATTCAGAGAATGACAATTGGACCAATTTGACTACGCCAGCATTTACCTCTTCTAACGAAGAAACAATCTATCAGTATCAGTTTAGAATGGTTCATAATGGCTCTAGTGCGACTTCTTGGCAAGCAAAAACACTGTCATGGAGCATCAAAAGCGGAAAACATCCTGCACAACCAGCGATAGACTTCAACCAAGATGGCTTTGTTGAATGGGGTGGCAGTGATAGCAGAGTTGGTTCTTGGGGTTGGCAAGATAGATTTGAGAATGGCGAAGAGATAATTTCAGTATCACCTGGAATATCTGGTTCTGACAGCGTTTCTGCTTGGTTGCCGAGGGACAATGTTCACTCGTTCTCGGTCGGTGTGATGGCAGAAACCGGTGTTCTTTCTGGTTTGTACTTGAGAGTTGGCAATCAATTAATCGCAAACTGGACCTATGATAATGTCAAGAGCGCTTATGTTACATTAAACTCATCACAACTCTATGCGCTAAGTTATGCTGCTTCAACAGCTTCCAGCGTCGGTTTCTTAGGGGCAAATTTTGTACAAATTGATTTCGAAGTAACAGGGACTGGCGGAATGAAAATGGCAGGTTTATCAATTCCCTATGAAGTATCAACCTATCTAGATTCAGGTCAGCAATCACCAATGGTGTTGGGGATTAATGATGCTAGATCTATGCTACTTGACGTAGGCGGGCAACATATTATTCCAATACCATTTGTTTCGGATTCTGCAGGTGGATTAGATGTGAGACTCGACGGAGTTAATTTCTCATCGGATGTTGAAATAATCTCCACTTACATGGAAAATCCAGTGCAAGTCATAACCACCAGTCAAACATGGCACACTATGCACACAGATTTCGAGGTTAGCGCATCAACAGCAGGGCTAGTTAGATTAGATGTTGTAGGAGAAAATAATCATGCAACATGGCTGATTCCAACTGGTGGAGGATCACCAATTGGTCAAGGAGATAGCGAACTTGTCGAATTACACCCTACCGATTGGCTCAATTTCACCCAAAATGGCAATGATATCAGTGTTGCAGTTCAATATCGAATTGAACCCGGTTGGGATGATGAAGAATATCTAACTGCATCGACAAGATTGGTGCTGTCAAATGGAGTTGTATCAATTCCTGCTACTCATTCGTGGGGTAGCACAACCGGTGGCTCAAAAGCTTTAGAAAATGATTTGGAAATAAAAAGTGTAACATTTTCCACAGATATGGGTGAATTGCCTAGCGATGAATATTATTTGCCTGCTGGGCAAGATGTTGCAATTTCAATTGATATTGGATTTGAGGACTTATCGGATACTGAATCATTTGCCGACGGCGATGCGGTACTTTCTCTTTATCAAGGTTCTATGGAAATTGCCAATACAACCATGATGGATGTCGATATATGGAATTATACGGATACTGTTCCGTTCACAAATGGGATTTTAGATTGGCGAGTCGAAGTTGCACCACTAACGGGTGGTGGCTTTACCGATGATGCAGAATACCAACGAACTTTCTTTGCTGATTCTGTAGTCCCCTCGGTCTACTGGTCAAGTGTTGCGGCATATGATCACAGAGTTCCTTCATCAACCCAGACCATTCAAGTTCAAATTACCGACCAACCTGTGTTACCTTCCAATATAGAAGCAATGGTTTGGCGCGAGTGGATTAACGATTATGATTTCAATGGATTGCCAAGCCCAGATGAATATCAGTCATTCTCTGATGTCTTGCTACCTAATGACATGACGGCTTTTGTTGGCCAATACACAATTTTACTCGACGACAGTGGTGGTTCAATTGGCGACAAAGTTGCTGTTTACCTAACTGGAAACGACGCTGCAGGCCATCCGCTAGAGGATAATGGGACTGGAGAAGAAGGTGATCACCTATTCATGTATCAACTCAAAGCCGATGGGCCACCTTCTATTCCTACTGCTGCATTCTCTTGGGAGGGTGGTAGGCAGACAGTGTTACACCCAATGATTAGTTACGAATTTGATGTTATGATGAATGAGCCAAACGGAGGCTCGGACCTAATGATCGTGGAAATCCAATTAGCATCACAACAGAATAGTGACAGATTGCCAATTTCTTGGGATTTCATAACAGGAGATTGTACTACTACGAGCCCACATTTGGTAATCGAGGATTGTGAAATGATTGGGCAAAATGGCCCTGCTGGACCCTATGAAGAGGATATTACTTTGAATGTGGAATTCCACTTATTGTGGACCGTTCCGGATTTGGGTGATACTAAGCGTGAGCCCAAATTAATCGTTAGTGATCGTGCTGGTAATACTGACCAACAGGCATTCCCAACACTAAGATGGCGCTCCTCTGGCGACATGTACATTCCTGATGAAACGATTCAACTAGTCATCGAGCAAGGAACTGCGGTTGTTGATGGTGCGAGAATTGCTCCAGGTAGTAACTTCGAGGTGTCTGGCGATGTACTTTTCGAAGAAACCGATACTAGACCTGATTTTGATTGCCCTGTTAGCATAATCTTTGACGGCATAACTTATTCCACAATTGCAGTTGATGGTGCGTGGACTGCGGAAGTTACTGCTTCAGAAGATTCTGGAAAGAAAGCCCTTACTTGGAGCGTAGATTGTGTATCTGGACAAGGCGATGATGTTACAGACGAATCTAACAATCGATGGATTTTGATTGATGGAACTGGTCCAACGCCTGTGGAGATAATCAATCCAAGACCCAATACTATACTAGAAACAGAAGTCTACGAAGTTAGAGTTGCAATAAATGAAGAAGGCGGCTTGGATGTTGAATCTTTACAACTTGAATGGTGGGTTGAAGATGCAATTACTGGTGATAGATTACTCAGTGGATATGAAACTATGATGCTTGAAGGCGAAGATATATCTGGGCCTCAGATCGAAGTTTATGCAAGCGTTGATTTGTCCGATATAACCGATACCATGATTCAAAATGAATTGATTATGTTCGTCAAAATCAATGGTAGAGATTTGGCAGATAATGCAATTATGGGCATGAATGGAGCACCTGCTGGAAGTGAGGTTGCTCAGTGGGACCTTGAGTGGTTAAGGCCAGAGTTTGCAATTGGCCCTCTTGATGTATCTTATACTCGATTAATCCTTGAAGTTGGCCAATCAACATCAGTCCAGGCACTTGTTAGCAACACAGGTTCGCTGGATGGCACAGTAGATGCTACTGCCTATGTGGTTAGGCTCAATGGCACAAAAGAGGTACTACAACGCCCAAGCATTGAGATTCCTGCCGGTGGTAAAGGATTAATTTCGATTGATTGGGTCCCAACTCTAGAAGGTGTGCAATGGATTGAAGTTGAACTTGACAATACTCAAACAGCCAAAGGACCAACTGTAGATGTTCGTCCAGCCAGAGAGCAAGGTTTCATCGAAAACCTGTTTGGTGAAGTAAACCCACTTATCGGTTCAGCAGTTGCGCTAATTTTCATATCGATTATTGTAACCGGTCTTCTTTGGGCTAGAAAAGCAACCCGCGGTAGAGGCTCAGGTTCAGAATATGATTGGGACGAATACTCTTCCGAAATTGATTATGATGATTATGATGATTATGAAGACGAGGGTGAAAGCATTCAACAATCCTACGATTCGCCAACCATTGAGCCAGCAGCATCAGTTGGCGCAGCATCTGCAGCATTAGTCGGCGGTACTGAAGCTGCTGCAGAAGAAAAGACCGATTGGGTATTGGGTGCTGATGGATATTGGTGGTACCATGACAAAGATACAAATGAATGGTGGTACAAAGACGAAAATGGCGACATTGTCAAATTTAGCTAACCATGGTGAGTCTTTTGTCCAGAATTATTGGCCTGCTGCAAGTTGATTCAACAGTTGGTGATTTGGCAGGCAATGCTAGGCGCATAGAATCACTAGCCCGGACTGCTAAAATTCATGGTGCCAAATTAGCAATCGCAACAGAGTTGGCGATTTGTGGCTATCCGCCGCGGGACCTACTACTCCAACCTGATTTTATTACAACCTCATTTGAATCAGCTAAAACTTTGAATGTCGAGATACCAGTTCTAGTTGGTACGCCAGTTCCTAGTGATAATGAAAGAAATTTACCTGCTAATGGTGTTGTTCGTTCGGGCTCGCTCAATGCATCACCAAACGGAGAAAACACCAACCGTGTGGTGGCGAAAAAGCAGTTGTTACCATCATATGATGTGTTTGACGAGACTAGATATTTTTCACCAGCAAATCGCTCGGGAATTTGCCGCTCAATAGGAGAATTAGATCTCGGAGTAACCGTTTGTGAGGATGCTTGGCAAGCGGCAGGTCTTACTCCCTCAGCCTATGGACAGGACCCGATTGATAGCTTGGCCGAGTGGGGCAGACAAGGGGTTACTCTCGACGCAACAGTAAATCTTTCAGCATCGCCTTATCATGCTGATAAAGTTAGTTCACGAGTCAAAGTATGCCGAACAGCTGCGCAAATTTTGCAACATCCATTTTTGTTAGCCAATCAAGTTGGGGGAAATGACGATTTGTTGTTTGATGGTTGTTCTCTTGTTGCATGGCCAAATGGTACAGTAGTGGTCGGCCCAGCCTGGCAAGAAGGAGTATTGTTAATCGATTTAGACCAGCCTGAGAACTGTAAATGGGTTGGCATGGAAGA
>MDSV01008678.1_pt1 | contig 15477 bp, 13 predicted proteins | sample 810851 | NCBI WGS metagenome assembly MDSV01 (sample SAMN05326640, study PRJNA326480) | marine metagenome | isolation source: seawater | place: Atlantic Ocean: North East | collected 2012
CGCTATTAGCCAGGCAAGCTGGCTGAATAGCTCCCACAAAGTTCAAGTAAAGCTCCTGAAGTGCTTATATGGTGTAACGGTATGAGGAACGAATCAGGATTTCGCCCCTGTGGGAGCGAATCAGAAGTTTTAACCTGTGGGAGCGAATCAGCCGAAGGCTATTCGCGATAATCCAATCGCTATTAGCCAGACAAGCTGGCTGAATAGCTCCCACAAAGTTCAAGTAAAGCTCCTGAGGTGCTTATATGGTGTAGCGGTATGAGGAACGAATCAGAAGTTTTTACCCTGTGGGAGCGAATCAGCCGGAGGCTATTCGCGATACCCCAATCGCTATTAGCCAGACAAGCTGGCTGAATAGCTCCCACAAAGTCTAAGCAAACCGCTTGGAGCGCTCCTAGGGTGTAGAGGTATTAGGAACGAATCAGGATTTTACCCTGTGGGAGTGAATCAGGATTTTCCCCTGTGGGAGCGAATCAGAAGTTTTACCCTGTGGGAGCGAATCAGCCGGAGGCTATTCGCGATACCCCAATCATCACCCACAAAAAAGGCCCCCGAAGGAGCCGCAGGAACCACTCCTCAAGAAGCAGCCAAATCCTTAATCCGACGTAACCAATACTTAGGCATCAGATTGAATACTCTGGATTATGGCTCAAATTGTCATATTGTCAATTAAAGACCAGACTGACAGCCTCAAAGCTTCTTGATGATAAAATCATTGCCCAGAAAAACCCCAGGTTCAATGTAGTAGCGATTGCCCAGCTTCAGCTCAAAGTCACTGATGCAATGCCCATGAAACAGATAATCGATCCCTCGCACACTATGCTCTGATCGACTATTAAAATTACTTCGCGACCAGATACACCGGTACAGCTGATCCTGATCAAACTGCTCGAAGTTATCCCAATGATCCGAAGGGAAGTCAGCATGCACGATGCCGTAGCGCACGCCCTCTCTGTTTTCGACTTCAATCGCCACGGGTAGGCGCTCAATCCGATCAAACCATGCGGGCCACTGATCGGGCGACGTATGCATTACCCAGTCACCACCATGGTTCAGCCAGGTCATACGTTCGCGACTGTTTTTGTACTTCATGCCGCTGATCATCAGGTACTCATGGTTACCCAATACGGCAAAAAACCAAGGCTCATCCAGGAGTTCCAAGGCCTCAATAGACTCAGGGCCACGGTCGATCAAATCACCAACACAGATGACGCGATCGGTGTCGGCATTAAAGCCAATATCAGCCAATTGGTTTTTCAGTTGAGTGACATGTCCGTGAATATCACCAACAACATAGTCACTGCCTTCGTTGTTAACGGGTAGGGTTAAACGGTGTGCCTTAAGAATCATGCAGAAGCCTTGCGTCCAGTGCGTCGTCTCATGCGGCCAGAAGTTGAATTATGAGGTGCCCAACGGGCGACGGCCGACAGCGCGAGTATAACGACAAACAACGACGCGTTCGTAGGAATTTGCAGATTAAAGTCCACGGTCGAGTGAATTCCAATCGCCACTATGGCCATAGTGACCGAAAACCCAACGCCCTGATAAAAACGACTGTTGCGCTGGCGCATCGCCACAATGCCATTCCAGAAGGCCCAAAACACAACTATGGCTAAAGCAATCGTGGCTGGCGCTCCAAACTCCGAAGCAAACTGGGCGTAATCGTTATGAGCATTGTTGTACAAACCAAAGCTTGTAACCTCCGGACTCTTCAACGCCGGAAACGTATGAGTAAAGGTACCCGCCCCCGTACCTGTGATCGGATTATCCAGAAAAATAGTAAACGTATCGCGAGTCACTTCATCCCGGCTTTCCGTTTGAGAGCTGGTCTGCTGCAAGCGCTCAGCGACCTTCTCAACCCCGAAGAAGGTCCCTACGATCGCGATATCAATAACCAGCAGGCTTCCTAACAACACGGTTGTTGCGGTGGTTTTGTTGCGCATTAAGACCAGAGCCAATGCCCCAGCCACCATCAGGCTGGCAAAAAACGCCGTATTCCCCATACGAGAGCGCGTCAAAACCAGAGCGATCACCATGATCGCGAGCAGTAACCGCAGAATGAGCTTTTTACTCAGCATAACTTCGATCAACTGGCGTAAACGCTGACGCGCAGAGCCAAAGTATCGTGTAGGTTCAGCCAGCAGCAGGCCTATACCTAACGCCAAAGATAATTCCATCAGCCCAGCCAGGCTGTTCCGGTTCACGTAAGTGCCGGTCGCAACACCGCGATAGTGTTCCTTTTCGGCAAAGAAACCATACTCCAGACCGGTAAGTACCATAAAAGCACCATACAAAGCCTGAAACGCCGCAGCGGCAACCACCACCCAAACTAACTGGCGAACACGTTGGCGGGAATCGACAAGCAACAAGGCCAAAGTAAACACAGCCGCATAGAGCAGCCCTTGTGACAGCGACATAAGAGAGTCATAAGGGCTCAATGACGTTATCGCCCACTGCACAACGACCCACAACTGAACGCACCAAATCAACACAAGTGGCAACGCACTGTGAGAAAACGCCGGTGTCACCGGTAATGTCGGTAAAGAACGAGTTGTATGTTCTATAAATCGGTTACGAAGCTCAACGCCAAGTAATACAAAAGCCACTACAGAGGCCAGGTTCCAGGCTAAAGGGTGTACAGACGCTTCAGGCAAAGGCAAAAAGAAAATAAGGCAAAGAAAGGCATTCCAGCGATTCATACAAAGCGGGCTCGGGTTCAAACAAGGCCAATAAAAAACCCGGCATACGCCGGGTCTTCGATAATACTCAAATCAACACTGAATCAGACTGGGCTGACAGGCTGACCAGCATTAGCTGGTGGTGTCGGTACCACCGGAGGTGTAAAGCCGTTTGCTGGCGTTTGACCGGTTTGTCCTGGAGTCTGAGCATTCAGGCCCGGCGCACCAGCGGTACCGTTGCCGTTATCGCCGTTGTTGCTCTGGCCACCAGTTTCACCGCCGTTACCGCCACCGTTACCGCCGCTTGGACCTCCTGCGGTTGCTGCACCTTGGCTGATACCCGCTGCTGCAACGTCACCTGGTATACCAGCATTCTGTGCTGCAGCCAGTACCTGACCTTGCGGAACGTTGCGCGAAGATGACGCAGTAGTCACAGCTGCAACAGCATCTCGTTGAGAAGCACCAGACGCGAGAGCCATACTCATCACGCTGTCAAGTGAAGCACCTTCGTCCATTGCAGCACCCAGGGCATCTGCGAGAGATAGCTCAGGGTTTGCTGCCATGGCTGCTTCCACGGCAGCCTCAATGGAAACACCTTCGGTCAGGAACGGTGTCAGAGCAGATTCTGCTTGTGCAGTCGACGCCATCATTGGCAGTACAGCAGCAAGTGCAAAAGTAGTAATGAGCTTACGCATGGTGGTTCCTCCGCGAAGCGTAAAATTAGAAATCTTGCGTAGTGTACGTTTTGGTCAGAAGGATGCCAAGCGTCCTGAAGTTATAAAAGGCTCCGAACCTGCCATTTCGACGGGTTTGACATGTTATTTACAATGCGGAGTTTTGTTCAGTCACATTTGTACCCATCATACTCCCGATATCCGCCTCGCTGACGCTGTTTGGTAAGAATAGCTGTCTTCCATTACTATTCGGCGGGTTAACTCACACCAGTGGCACCAAGCGAGCGATTACCCATGGCACATTACGACATCTTTAACGGCGATGCAGACGGCATATGTTCACTGATTCAACTCCGGTTAGCAGCCCCTAAAGACAGTACCGTTATCACGGGTGTGAAGCGAGACATCAAACTTCTGGCGAAAGCCAACCTTACCGACGGAGACAGTGCAACCGTATTGGATATCTCCATGGAGAAGAATGCCGATGCACTTCGGGCAGCGCTGGAGGCTGGCGCGTCTGTATTCTATGCCGACCATCACAGATCTGGGGATATTCCTGATCACCCGGGTCTGGAAGCACACATCAATACCGCACCAACTACCTGCACCGGCTTGATCGTAGACTATTACCTGAATGGCCAATATCGTGAGTGGGCAATCGTTGCAGCCTATGGCGACAATATTATTCAGGTCGCTGATGAGTACTGTGCCCAGCTTGGGTTATCACCCGAGCAACAGAATCAATTGCTCAAGCTAGGCACGGCCATGAACTACAACGGCTACGGAAGCACAGAACAAGATCTGTACTACACCCCCGAAGCGTTATATCGGGTAGCCTGCCAGTACGAGACCCCATTCGACTTCATAGCAAATGAAAATGAAGTCTACGAAACCCTTACCCAAGGTTACGACGAAGATATGGCCAAGGGGCTGAGCATAACACCAGACCAAGTGACTGAATCTGCTGCCATGGTCACCTTGCCAGACGAACGCTGGGCGCGGCGCGTAAGTGGCGTTCTGGGTAATGAACTAGCGAACCAACACCCCAGTCGCGCGCATGCGATACTCACCGAAGTACCAGGCAAAGTTGATCATTTTCAGATAAGTATCCGAGCGCCAAAATCAAACCCCTCGGGAGCTGACGTCATTGCTACCCAGTTCGGTGGCGGCGGCCGCAAGAATGCCGCCGGTATCAATGAAATAGCGAAAACAGACCTGGCGAGTTTTTGGGATGCGCTCGTCAATGCATACAGCTGATTGGTTGATCAGGGCTGACAATAACGGCCTGGATGGTAAATGGTAAATGAAACCTGACATTCGCCATTTGCCGCCAATTGTCTTGCATTGGCATGTTCCAAACTGGTGCTAATTCCGGTACCTTTCGCAATATTGACTACGGGTATCGTTATAAACATATAACCAGTGCAGGGATTCACATGACAGCAGCCACAAATGTCGTATGGCATGACACCAAAGTGACCAAAGAGAGCCGCTGTGCTCATAAAGCGCAGAAGCCCTGCATCCTCTGGTTTACTGGTTTTAGCGGTTCGGGAAAGTCCACCATTGCCAATGCGGTTGAGCATCGCCTGGCCGAGCTGAAACAGCATACCTACCTGCTAGATGGCGATAACGTCCGCCATGGCCTTAATAAAGACCTTGGCTTTACGGATGAAGACCGAATCGAAAATATCCGCCGTATTGGCGAAATGTCAAAGCTGTTTGTGGACGCCGGGCTTATCGTTGTCACCGCCTTTATTTCTCCCTTCAAAGCAGAACGCCAGTTGGTGAGAGATCTGGTGGGTAAAGGTGAGTTCTTTGAAGTGTTTATGAGCACGCCGCTTGAAACCTGTGAAGAGCGTGACCCTAAGGGCCTGTATAAAAAAGCGCGTGAAGGGAAGATCAAGAACTTTACCGGTATCGACTCAGAGTACGAACCACCCGAAAACCCCGAAGTGACGTTAGATACCTCGACCATGACGGTTGAAGAATGTGTCGATCGGGTTATCAGCCACCTTAAGGATAACCAAATTCTGTAACGCAGCGATTTGACGCCCGACATCTATTGTAGGAGCGCTTCAGCCAACTTGTTGGCTATGCGCGAATGAAGGTTGATTGTCATTCCCGCAAAGGCGGGAATTCACATAACGAAGGACCCACCAACCGGCCATGCCGGTTCATCAACGTATGGCTAATGACGGCATCAGCCTTGCCTTTATGGCGGAAGCCAACACTCAATGGTTTACTTGCGCCGGCTTCATACTACCGTGAAAATCGACTATCTGGCGTTATCAGAATTCGGCCTGGTACGGGTTAACACTCAATACCGAGGATAAACTTCGCCAATGGTTAGTCTTCGTGCTAAGTGAAATCTTTGTCGTCTTATCATCTATTGTTCCATACCTACGAAACAGCGCCGGAAGAATGGCTGCTTGGTATGACGTCTTGCAATATTACGCCTTCGGTACTTTCGCGGCGGTTATTTACTCACCCACGATGGGGGATGTCGTATCTCGGTAATTGCAAAGCAAACGAAAAACGCTGAAGCAAGGGAGTCTTCTTTCCCTCATGCAGTTCGATTCCGAACATCACAACACTGGAGAAAAAACGCTACTGATTGGGTTGCCATACCTGCTGGCCTTGGCGGTAAAGACGACATAGAAGGCGCACTCGACATTATTTACGCCCAGCCAGAAGTCTCGACATACGTCTCAAGACTGTTTACCCAAAGATTGGTGAGCTCTAACCCTGCTGAAGAATAGTCAAGGTATTCAGCGTCAGCAACACACCAGATCAGCAACTAACAGGCCTTGACGATAAAGTGCGCGGCATATTGCTGAGAAAGCTCGAGACAGTTACACGTATGGCCGAAATAGGTAAACGGCAAGGGCTTAAAAGGCAGGTATTCGCCGTAAGCATGCCGGGGTTCGATACCCATGATGATCAGCACGCGCGTCATTCCATGCTACTGCGTGAACTCAGCTTGTCGCTGTGGCACTTTCAGGAGGCAATTGATGCGCTCGGTATGGCAGACAAGGTAACGCTGTTTACCCAGTCTGACTTCGGGCGAACACTTGCCCCGAACAACAGCGGGACAGACCACGCATGGGGCGGCAACCAGCTTGTAGTAGGAGCGGCAGCAACCGGACACCTGGTAGGGAGCGAAGGCGACCTCGCACCTGATATGAGTGAGCAAAGCCTCCAAATGATAGACGAACGCCGGAGCAGAATCATACCAACCCTTGCCCACGAGCAAACGTTAGCCAGCTTGCTCGTCTGGTTTGGTGTGCCAGAGGCAGAAATCCAAAACATATTGCCTCGCTATCAAAACTTCAGTGGGCCTGTCGCCTTGTAGAAGTTCATCGAGCGAGCGAACATCAGGCAGCCTACAAATTGCTCAAATTGTCAGCTTGCTGTCACAACCTTTACAGACAATCGTTAGAATCCCCCCCATGAAACTTGGCGCATATGGTGTACAATCGCATCATCACAGAACATCCAGCCAAGTGTATTGTGGGATGTGTGGAGCCATTCAAACGGCGAAGTATGTTTAATGGCGAAAATGGATATTTAATTTACTTGGCGAAACTCTAACCCGCCGACGAAAAGAAGGATTCTTAGGTGACACAACACCAACTAGCAACAGGCCGAATCGCCACGATGATCAAGCTTGCAGTTGCTGCTGGTGCAAAAGTGTCCTCTGCGTTCGTGGCCTTTGCGCTCACAGCGTTGGTGACTCGTAATTTACCTAACGACCAGGCCGGCCTGTTTCTTTTAGGCTTTACCATCCTCGCTGTCTTTTCAGTTGTTGTTCGCCTTGGCCTTGATAATGTAGTTCTACGCTTTCTGTCAGCACATGGGCTGGATGAATACGCACAAGAAAAATTGAATCGGGCAATACTTTGGGTCGCCACTGTAAGTCTGCCTGTCACGGCATTAGCTATGGCCCTCAGTCGTCCAATTGCAGAACACGTCTTCAATAAGCCGGATTTTGGCCCTGTGTTGTTCTGGATGCTTCCTGCGCTCCCTGCTATAGCGTTGTTCTACCTCGTATCATTAGCATTTCAATCACAACACCGGGTAATACTTACCACACTCTTTCAGAACTTAGGGATTTCTGGCTTGTTTGTTATGGGCCTAGGGTATGCGTGGTATGCCTATCCAGAACAATTAACGGTTCTTTTACTGGCCAAGATCTACAGCGGCGCTGCAGTGATCGTACTGGTTTCAGCATTCACACTTTGGCTGAGTCAAAATGACTCCCGGTTAACGCTTGTGGGTTATAAAGACAGTGAAATGACCTCGGCGGCTATGAACCTCTGGACAGCTTCACTAATGAGTCTTTCCGTTCAGTGGGCCGGCGTACTGATCGCAGGCACCATGTTGCCTGCAGAAGAAGTAGCGTTGTTGAGTGCGGCACAGCGGACAGCACTTCTACTTTCATTCGTATTGTTAGTTGTAAACATGGTGGTGGCTCCCCACTTTGCGCGCCTTTGGAAGGACGGAGATGTGGCTAGAATTAAATACATTGCAAAATGGTCAGTAAGGGGGATGGTGGTCGTAGTAACACCGCTATTGGCTGTAATGATCACTTTCTCTGAGAGAATTATGAGTTTGTTTGGGGAAGGCTTCGATGAAGCCGCTCTTCTTTTGACAGTAATGGCCTCTGGTCAGTTTATCAATGTAGTAACCGGCTCCGTTGGATTATTATTGACTATGAGTGGACACGAACGCGAGTTCAACCAAGTTACGTTGTTTTCAGGTCCTACAACTATAATGTTAACTGTTATATTAACCAACTACTTCGGTATATTCGGAACAGCAGTTGCAACGGCGATCGGGATTGCGATACAAAATATTGGTGCAACGGTTTTAGTTAAGCGGAGATTGGGTTTTTTTCTGTTTATATAAGTCGAGTTGATCATTTTAATATTTGAATTTTAATATGTTATAAGAGTGTAATATATTGAGATTAATTTTTATTGTATTGGGAGTTTGAAATGGATGTGTTTTTGATAGGAGCGCCAAAAACCGGAACTACCGCTATTGCACACTATTTGGAAGAACATATAATGGTCGATTTTTGTAGTGTGAAAGAGCCGAATTTCTTTTCGAGCGATTTGGTTGGGGGCGATAGGGCTGCGGCCGACTTATGCGAATATCATCGACTTTATGAGAATGATGGACGCATACGAGTTGAGGCATCTACCACATATCTTTATTCGGATTATGCAATAACTAAAATTCTTGAAATAAATCCTAATGCGAAATTTATTGTAGGGATTAGAAATTATGTTGATTTAGCGCAATCCCAATATAAACAGATGCTTAAGGTTGGGTTTGAAGATAAGTATAGATTTCAGTCAGCATGGGATTTGAGCACAAAAAGAAAAAAAGGGCTCTGTATTCCGTCATCTTGTACAATACCGGTTGATATTCAGTATGACGAAATTATTAGTCTAGGCAAGTATGTTGAAACCGTAGTGGATCGTGTTGGTAGTGAAAAGGTATTTATATACAAATATGAAGACTTGAACGCTGACTTTAATAAAGTTTTTGGCGATATTTTGGAGTTTATAGGCCTTCCTGTACAAGAAATTGAAGTCGTAGAACGTAAGAATCCGACACTTGTACCACATAGCTTGTTGCTGTCACGATTTATCCAAATGTTGACAATTGCCAGGAAGCGATTCGGTCTAATAAGCGGGTTTGGTTTTGGTGAGCTATTGCGTAATTGGAATTCCGGCAAGAGCGACGTCTATGATCTGACTGATTATGAAAAAATGTTAGTTGTTAACTTTTCAAAATCAGACTATGAGGTATTGTCTTCAGTGGTCAAAATGTTTGGCGTGTCTATCGATGATTATCGAAAAATTTAAACATTCAACAGTATTGCTTTGCGCTCTCATGATTGCAGTTGAGTTTGTTTTGACAGTAGACTATTTTGCATCATTTCTAATGTCGTTGTCTTTGATTCTATTTTGCTTGTATATACAATTTGTTAGTTCTCGCTATTCTGATATGGTGCTTTTGGCTGTTTGGTCTAAATTACTACTTTTTCCTTTTCTTTTAAAGTTGATGAATTTTGAATCTGTAGTCAGCCAAATGAGGTCTGAGGGCGGTGTTGCGATACTTGTTTTAATTGCGTCGTGTTGTATTTTCTTTGCAGCATTCTTAATAAGATGGGGGTTTGATTTTAAGGGGAAAATAGTTCTCTCTGTAAAAGATGGAAACGTTGCTAGTCTTGCGGTAGTCATGTTTGGAGTAGGGTATTTCTTTATGTTTCTTCATGCCCTATTTAGACCATCCCTAATTGACGGTGGTGGAGAAGATGGGTTTGGGGGCTTTGGTAGTTTGACTAGTGTTGCATATCTAGGGATCGTCCTATATATGTATAAGTATCGAGAAAGTGTTCTGAGGTTTGATGTCTTTGTCGTCTCAGGTTTTTTTCTTATGGTATTCCTTAGTGTTATTTCAAATACGAAGCATGAAATGTTTACCTTTGGGATTGCGATGGTCTTATCTTGTGTTTTTTTTAGAATCAAGTTGTCGATGAGGGATGCGACGGTGGTTGTTTTATCTGCTGTGTTCCTAGTTGTCCTGGTGGTTCCCATAATTCAGTCAAGTCGTACATTGGAATATCGAGAGATGGACGTCACTGATAAGTTACAATACTTAGCTAATATTGATGCTACTGTTTCAAATGAACGATTCGGGTACCTGCCTAGTACTGGCTCTATGGTTGATAGGTTGGATATCTTGGAGGAAACTGATCTGATATACGACGGAGTTAATACATACGGTTATGTTGGCTGGTACCCCATGTATGATGCATTGTACAAAGTATTGCCGTCCTTTGTTGTTGGGCGTAAGTCACCTGAGTCTTCTGCTGATATTTTAATGTGGGATATCAGGGAAAAGTCGGTTGGTATATTAGCGAGGAAAACTCCAGGGCTAGTTGCTTCAATCTACTCAGTCTCTGGCTATGTTCTGTTTGTTCCGCTTTTTTTACTTGTAATTCTCTTGATTATATTGCCTGTGGTCTATTTGTTTGGTGGTGTTTTATATGGTAATGTTTTGTCCGTGTTTTTTTTGGTTAAGTATATTTTATATTACACTGAAAAGCCAGCTGATGCTCTTTTGGCGATAATGATAAGGGATTTTTCGATTACTACTCTGCAATTGTGTTTGGTGGTTTTTTTATATGGGTTGTTTGTGAAGGGAGCCTTTATAGGGCGAAAGGTCGGAGTATGAAAAGTTGTAAAGTTCTAATTATAGGGCCATCTGAAGCTGACGATGGTATGAGTATGATAAAGTATGGAGAATTACTGTCTTCTTGTTACGAGTCATTTGCTAGTAGTGTGGATTATAAATCTGCTCCTTTCCTATTTAGAAGGGTCGGTGCTAGTAAATGGTTTGCATACCTAGACTGGTGGGTGGTTGCTAGTATCTATTTTTTAATTATCTCGAATCGGTACCAGGTGGTACATTTTGTGGATCACTCAAAAGCATATCTTGTGCCATGTGCAAAGCGGTCAAGGCGAGTCTTTGTTACTTGTCATGATATGATTGCGATTAGGTCCGCTTATGATTGTGGAGATATCGAACTAACATTTCTTGGTAAACTAATGCAGAAAGCCTGCTTGGCAGGAATGAGCTCTGCTGATACTGTTTTTTGCGTATCAAAGACTACAAAACGTGAATATGGAAAATACTCTAGTAAGGAAAATTCAGAATTGTTACTTTCATCGATGAATGCAGAGTTTAAATATACTAACTGTAGAGTTGATAGGTTGAAAAATATTCCTTATGTGATGCACGTCGGCTCTAATTTACATCGAAAAAATCGCCTAGGGATAGTTGAGGCATTTTATAAGAGCCAGTTTTATAAAGGTGGTGGTGTGTTGGTTTTCTGTGGTGCTCCGCTTTCTGATGAAGTAATGGCTCTTGTTAATAAATTAGATCTGCAATCATCGGTTTATGATATCGGTGAGGTTTCATTCGTTGATTTGGAGAGATTATATTCGGGAGCGCAGTGTCTTGTCTTTCCATCTTTTAGTGAAGGTTTCGGATGGCCAATACTTGAAGCCCAAGCTTGTAATACGGCTGTTATTTGTAGTGATTGCGAATCAATGCCTGAAGTTGCGGGGGAGGGTGCGCTTCTGGTTGATCCGTTTGATGTAGATGACATATCTAAAGCTATAGATAGAGTTACTAGTGATCTGTCATATCGAGCTCTATTGGTTGAAAAAGGTAAGGTTAATATCTCGAATTACAGTTATGCTGTAATGTGTGATGTTTTGAAAGGTAATGTTTTGTATGATTAAAAATATATTTTGTCTCGTGGCCGTATTTCTACCTTGGCCAATGAAATACGTTTTGTATAAATATATTTTTCGATGGGATGTTGATTATCGAGCGCGAGTTGGGATGTCGTTTATTAATGCCAATCAAGTGTCGATGGCTAAAGGAGCCTTGATAAAGAATCTGACTATTGTTCGGGGGGTTAACTATTTGAAAATGGGTGAGTCTTCTCGTGTCGGGAATTTAAATTGGATTTCTAGTTCACAGGGTACCGGGTCTTTGATTTTGAATGAGCATTCTGCTGTGACTAATCGGCATTATATCGATTGTACGGCAGATGTGAAAGTCGGCCGATTTTCAACATTAGCTGGTGTGAAAAGTACAATCTTAACTCATAGTATAGATGTGTATAAATCTAAACAGACGTCTTTCTCGGTAAGTATCGGTGATTATTGCTTTATCGGAACGGGAGTAATATTGCTAGCGGGGTGTGAAATTGAAAATAACGTGGTTATTGGTGGGGGAGCACTAGTTACCGGACATTTAGAGGAAGCTAATTGTCTATACGCTGGAGTACCAGCAAGGATGGTTAAGCCATTCTCTGGGGAGGTTAAATACTTTGAAAGGACTACTGGCTATGTTGATTAAGTCTCTGTGTCGTGAATTTGAGAATTGTATGCTTATTATTAACGGATGGCTCCTACCAGTGCTTCACTAGTTTAGATGGTGAAATATATGAAGATAGTAAACATAATTGAATCAATTGATTCTAGTTATGGTGGTCCAGCAGTCTCATTGCCGCTTCTTGTAAAAGCTATTCGTGATGCTGGAGTGGTATCTGAGATATGGTCGGTTAACAGGATAGCGAAATATGATAATGAGCTTGTTGATAGGTTGGGATTACCAGTCACTGTCTATCGAGCAACGCTTTTTCGTTACTTTTCGCTATCCTTGGCTTTGGCGATTTTTAGAAGCTGTATTCGGAAGGAAGTTGATATCTTTCATTTTCATTCGGTTTGGTCTAGCCCAACGTGGATAGGAATGTTGATATGCAGGATGTTTGGTGTTTCATATGTACTTTCGCCTCGTTCGAGTTTATATAAGAAATCATTAAAGAAAAGGAGATTCCTAAAAGGGCTTATAAGTACCATTTTTTTGAAGAGGCTGATTGCCCAGAGTGGGACTGTTCACTGTACAGATGAAATAGAGGAACAAGATGTTCTCGATTTTTGTACATGTCGTACTTTTGTTTTGCCTCATGGTGTCGAAATGTCTTCGTCGCAAACTCATGGATCAGATGCTGATATTATCAATGCCCTTGGGGATCGTAATCTTCTTTATTTTTCTAGAATTCATAGGCGCAAGAACTTACAGGTAGCAATCGAGGCTTTCTTTTTAAGTGAATTACCAAAAAATGGCTGGAAATTCATCGTTGCCGGGCCAGTTGATGACCCAGAATACATGGCCAGTATTCGTAAACAGATCGATCGTGAAAATTTCAAGGATAGTGTCTATTTTGCGGGTATGGTAGTTGAGCCAATGAAGAGCTTTGTAATGGAGCGCTCTGATGTATTTATTTTACTTAGTGAATTTGAGAATTTTGGTATGTCGATATCAGAAGCCCTATGTTTTAAGAATTATCTGATTTTGAGTGAAAATACGCCTTGGGACAATCTTGAGGCTTATGGAGTCGGGCAGCTTTGTAAAACCAACCCTTACTCAGCAAGGGATGCGTTGAATCGGGTTAATAGGATGTTTGAGGAGGGGACCTTTCCAAGTAATGATCGTTTTAATAAATACATAACTGAGAACTGCCTTACTTGGGAGGCCGTTGCTAAACGGATCTTGATTGAGTATGAGAGTGTAGTCCTTGAATATTAAGGTTGTTTCGATAAATTACTATCCTGAGTTGACTGGGATAGGAAAATATAACGGTGAAATGTGCCCTTGGTTAGTAGAAGCTGGCGATGAAGTCTCTTTGATATGTGCCCCTCCTTATTATCCTGAGTGGAAAGTTCATTCAGGCTATTCGGGGAAGAGTTTCTCATCGGCGGTCGAGTATGGGGTTGAGGTTACTCGTTGCCCCTTATTCGTACCTATAGTTCCATCGACGCTGAAACGTCTTTTGCATTTGGCGTCCTTCGCCATGTCATCTTCGTGGGCATTATTTCGCAAATGGTCTGATCGTCCAGATGTTCTTGTGGTAGTCGAGCCAACGCTGTTTACTGTGCCGTCCGTGTTGCTTTATTGCCGCTTGTTTGGCATCAAGTCGGTTCTGCATATTCAAGATTTTGAAGTCGATGCCATGTTTGGATTAGGTATGGCCGGTAATCAAAGTGGGTTAGTGGCCCGTTTTGCCTTCACTATAGAACGTTGGCTGATGAAAAAGTTCGATGCTGTTTCGACAATTTCGTACAGCATGATGGATAAGGCTCGCAGTAAAGGAGTTTCTGACGAAAAGCTCATTTTCTTCCCGAATTGGTCTGATACAAGCTTTGTAAACCCTGATGTTGATGGCTCGGTACTGCGCGAAGCCTGGGGTGTTAAAAAGTCAGATAAGGTCGTTCTCTATGCTGGTAACATTGGTGCCAAACAAGGGTTAGAACTGGTGATCAAGGCGGCTTCGAGATACCGTTCTCGTGAAGACGTTAAGTTTTTTATGGTGGGCTCGGGAGCGCACGTAGATTATTTAAGAGCGTTAGCTAGCGAGCAGGAACTCACGAATATCGCATTTATGCCATTGCAGGCGTGGGAGGATGTCCCGGCAATGCTGTCAACGGCGGATGTGCACTTGGTTGTGCAACGCAAAGGTGCGGCAGATGCCGTATTGCCCTCAAAGTTAACGAACATTTTGTCGGTTGGTGGTCATGCTGTCGTCACGGCAGAGGCCGAGACCGAGCTTGGTAAGTTAGCTGAAGAGTACCCGGGTATATACACCTGTGTTGAGCCAGAGAATATTGATGCGTTTTGCGAAGGTCTTGATCGCGAGTTAAAAAGCACAGGTGTTAACAGTGTCGCGCGTAAGTACGCCGAGCAACACCTGAACAAAGATGCAATCCTGAATAGATTCCGGCGAGACCTGTATAATCTTGTCGGTAAAGAAGTTATTGAAGTTAAACAAAGTTAAGGACGATTCCATGTCTACACCAAACGCAAAAAAAGTTGCACTCATCACCGGTGTTACCGGCCAGGATGGTTCCTACTTAGCAGAGTTCCTGCTTGAAAAAGGTTATGAAGTACACGGTATTAAGCGTCGTGCATCTTTGTTTAACACTGAGCGTGTTGATCATATCTATCAGGACCCACACGAAGAGAACGTGAACTTTCACCTGCATTATGGTGATCTGACCGATTCTTCTAACCTGACCCGCATCATTAAAGAAGTGCAGCCAGATGAAGTGTACAACCTGGGCGCCCAGTCTCATGTAGCGGTATCGTTTGAGTCGCCAGAGTACACTGCTGATGTTGATGCGATGGGTACACTGCGTTTGCTTGAGGCTATTCGTTTCCTGGGACTTGAGAAGAAAACCCGCTTCTATCAGGCGTCTACCTCTGAGCTGTATGGTCTCGTTCAGGAGATCCCGCAGAAAGAGACTACGCCATTCTATCCGCGTTCTCCATACGCGGTAGCCAAAATGTACGCTTACTGGATTACCGTAAACTACCGTGAGTCGTACGGTATGTATGCGTGTAACGGTATTCTGTTTAACCACGAATCTCCACGCCGTGGCGAAACCTTCGTTACCCGTAAGATCACCCGCGCTCTGGCGAACATCTCTCAAGGCCTCGAGAAGTGTCTGTATCTTGGCAACATGGATGCACTC
>MDSV01123293.1_pt1 | contig 15477 bp, 14 predicted proteins | sample 810851 | NCBI WGS metagenome assembly MDSV01 (sample SAMN05326640, study PRJNA326480) | marine metagenome | isolation source: seawater | place: Atlantic Ocean: North East | collected 2012
AAATCCCCCCATTCGACTTTTGTCGCTACGACGCCGCCGATTGGAAACCCATAGCCATGGTGCCAATCAGCCATCGCCCATGCCTCGCCAACAATACCTGGAAGGGATGCGGTATTGACCAATTGTTGGACAGACCTTGGCTCACCCTTGTGTAAAACGTCGTCAAGGTCTGCAACCATCATGGCATCGACATGCATGTCACCGTGCTTTTTGATGCGAACCAAACCAGACGAATCCTGTTCGGCAAAGCGTTGCCATTGATACTCCTTCACGACCAGCGGGAGGTCGAGATATTCTTCATATCTTTGGATATCGGGCGACGGATTGAAAGAGCCTTGCCCATCATCTTGGAACACCGGGTGAGAAAATGACCCTTCCAGCCATCGAACTTGATGTATTCCATGAAAATGGATACCAACGGAAGCCATGTCGTGTGACTGGCTTATGGTTTTGGACATGCGATTCGAACCGTGATACCTGTGGTGATACTCACGAAGATGAATATACCTTCATCGGTAATCCTCTTATCGCAGGTTACTCATCATTGGGTAAAGAGCTCAAGGACCAAATGCGTCAAGCCTTTTTGGGATTTTTTGAACAAAGAGAACACACTGCGATTGAACCATACCCCGTTTTAGCAAGATGGAGGGACGATATCCATCTAACCATCGCTTCAATCGCTGATTTTCAACCGCACGTGACTTCAGGTATGGTAGAGCCACCGGCAAACCCTCTGGCTATTTCACAACCTTGTATTCGTCTTACTGATGTTGATGCTGTTGGGCATTCTGGCCGCCATTTAACCACCTTTGAAATGATGGCACATCACGTTTTCAATCGACCAGAGGAAGGAAAGACTCACTATTGGATGGATACTTGTGTGCGTTATTGTCATTCAATGTTGTGTGATACGTTTGGTATCGATCCAAAAGATGTGACTTATGTCGAGAATCCATGGTCTGGAGGTGGCAATGCTGGACCTGCAGTCGAAGTGATTGTGGGTGGGCTTGAACTTGCTACACTCGTTTTCATGAACCTTGAAGAACATCAGCAAGGTGATGTTGAAATTAAAGGTCTCAAATACCGAGAAATGCCCTTGCAAATTATCGATACAGGGTATGGGCTTGAACGCTTTTGTTGGGCAGCAGCAGGAACGCCAACGATTTACGAGGCCATTTATCCAGAAACGGTGACTTGGCTCAAAGAAAAGGTAGGTTTTTCAGGAGATACTGTGGGTTTGGATGAGTCATCTCTGGCTCAATTACTCTCTGAAATGAGTCGATTGAATGGTATCATGAACATCGAAATAGGTTCTGATGGAGAAGCATTGCAAGAGATGATGCTTTCAAGGCTCAAAGAAAGAGGCGTGGATATCGATGTGGAGACTTATCTCAAAGTGACCGAACCTTTGAGTCGAATATTTGCGATACCTGACCATTTACATGCTCTGGCCAATATGCTTGGTGATGGCTTGGTGCCTTCAAACGCAAAAGCCGGTTATTTGGCAAGAATGCTCGCTCGCAGAATCTTGCGAATGCGGGATGATCTGTCACTTGATATGAGTTTGCCAGATCTAATGAATCATCATCTCGATCACCATTTTGGTGGCGAAGATATGAAGCAAACCAGACAAGGGATGTTGACCATTCTCGATGGTGAAGAAAAGCGATACCAAGAGATGCTTCGAAAAGGCGAGCAGGTTGTCAAAACACAACTCAAAGATCTCGCTCCTGATGCTTCTCAAATTCCGGATGAAATTCTGTTTAATCTCAATGATTCACATGGTTTAGCCCCTGATGTGGCCGTATCCTTTGCACAACGATTTGGTTGGCCCAAAGTAAGATTGCGGACCGGTTTCATGGCTGAAATGGCAGAAAGACACGCCTCTCAGGCTAAAGAAGCCGCAAAGGGAGGTAGTTCAAGTGAATTTGATCTCACTCTACCTGAATTGCCAGAGACCGAGCCATTGTATTACGAGGATGTCATGAAAGACGTGTTTGAGGCCAGTGTTTTGGCCTCGATGTCTTTGCCCAATGAACATCCCTCTGGTGCCACCCACGGTATCGTGCTCGACAGATCTTGTTTCTATCCAGAAGGAGGTGGCCAAGAAGCAGATTACGGACGGCTTTCTTCCAATTCTGCAAGTCATCAAGTGCTGGATACTCAAAAAATCGGTGATCTCATCGTACACCTTACTTCTGGTCCTTTTGAGATAGGGGATTTGGTAGAGGGCCGAATCGATTGGAATAGAAGGAAGCAATTGATGGACCATCACACCGCCGTGCACATCGTTGGAGGTGCAGCACGTCGTCTTCTAGGACCTCACATCTACCAGGCAGGGGCGAATAAATCTGTGGAAACGGCTCGGTTGGATATTACACATTACCGACGTTTGACAAGAACTGACCTCGATGCGATTGAATCTATGGCCAATGAGGTCGTGCAACAAGTTCACCGCACCGAGAAAATGACGCTTAATCGTAAAGATGCTGACAAGAAATTTGGCTTTGATTTGTACCAGGGAGGGGCTCCAAAAGGATCCGATATTCGTATACTCAGGATTTCTGACCATGATATACAGGCCTGTGGAGGAACGCATCATGATGAGCCAAATCGAATTGGAAGCATTCGTATCATCCGTTCAACAGCCGTTCAAGACGGTGTTGAGCGATTACATATCGTAGCGGGTCAGGCTGCCATTGATTATTCAAGAGACCAAGAGCAATGTTTGAGAGAAACTGCAGATACATTTGGCGTGGCTACTCAGGACCTGCCAAAAACTGCTGAGCGATTCTTTAGCGAATGGAAAGAGCAGCGAAAGCGGATTGAACAATTGGAAGCAGAAATCGTTCGATTGCGAACTTCAGGAGGCGGTCAAGATACCAAAGAAATTGATGGTGTCCGCATCGTTATCATGGAGGTTGACGGAGATCTCAAACAAATGACAAAGATGCTCAAGGAACTTACGCTCGATGGTAGCAATCCAACTCTCGCAGTTCTTGGTAGTCGTGATGGTGGAGGCAAACTGATGGTAGCATGCACCGAAAATTCAGTTGCAGCACAACGCTATAACGCAGGCGAGGTTTTGAAGCACATTGCTCCACACATACGTGGAGGTGGCGGTGGAAGACCAACCTTTGCACAAGGAGGCGGCTCTTACCCAGAAGGATTAGACGCAGCTTTGGAAGCGGCAAAACAACTCATAGAATCATGAGCGCTGCACGGTCAAAACTTGAAACGGCGACATTAATGGCTTCATCAAAAGAAAACCAAGCATAATCAGCAATCTCTCCTTCTTTGGGTTTGATCTCATCATCGGAGCCCAACCAATTTGCTATGTAAGTGAAGGAAACGAATGAAATCCCTTCTCTTGAAAAAATTCTTTGAGAAATAACGGGGGCATCATCGCTTGTTTCTACAACAATACCCATTTCCTCAAGTGCCTCTCTGACACATCCTTTAGAGGGATGTTCATCATGGTCCATGTATCCTCCTGGTAATGTCCAGTGTCCCACAAATGCTCCTCGTTCTACTTTACCCATGAGGACTTTTTCCTCTTTATTGATAATCATAATTTTAGAAACCAGGCGATGAATAGACCGATAGATGGCTTCTCTTGCAATAGGGTGAACCGCATTGTCACTGATGCAATCATCTTTCCATGCCCATTGCTCGGGCCAATCAACCTCAGGATGTGCTTTGATGACTTCTATTCCAAGAATATGAAATTGATTTTTTTGTGTCCATTTGAGACCCAATGCCTCTGCTTCTTCAATGGAAGGTAAGCGAATGGAGACCGGTCCTAGATGATTGGGAGTTGGCACTTGGGGCCCCTTGCCTTTTTCATCTACGAGCAGAACCTTCCCGTCGTGCTCAAGATAAACAACACATGAGGGGTGCTCCATTATCCTCGCCACTATTCACTATCGTTTGAATCACTCGCACTCTCGTGGTGTTGATTGGCTTCCTCGAGTAAATTTTTTGAAATCTCTTTGGTTACTTTGGCCCCTAATTGTTTCAGATTATCCGTTCTCTTGAGCACATTGCCTCTCCCTTCTACCAGTCTTTCCATTGCCTGATGATAGGCATCAGTTGCTTGATTGAGTTCATGACCTATTTTTTGAAACGAGTCTAAGAATCTCACGATTTGGTCATGCAGTTTTCCTGACTCTTCAATCAGTCTTGCTTGATTCTTGGTTTGCGCTTCACGCTTCCATAATTCTTTAATCAAAAGTAAAGTCGTCACAATTGTACTACCTGTGACAATTCGAACATGATTGCTGGATGCAAATTCCATATAGAGGTCCGGGTGCAATTTCATGGCTGCACTAAATGCACTTTCCAATGGCACGTACATCAAAACAAACTCTACCGTATTGATCCCTTCAAGAGTATGGTAGTTTTTCGAAGCCAAATCCTTGGCGTGATTGCGTATGGATTGACAGTGGTCTTTGAGTGCAGATTCCATATCTGCATCCTCTTCGGCGTTAACGTATCGCTCCCAAGCGGTTAAACTTACTTTTGAATCGATGATGATTTGTCTGTTTTCAGGTAATTCGATGATAAAATCGGTACGAGGTCTGGTTCCATCGGCTTGTGAGAATGAAGTTTGGGTTTCATAATCCGTTCCTTTTTGGAAGCCAAGTGATTGTAGTAAGTTTTCCAAAACTAACTCGCCCCAAGCGCCTTGGGCTTGTGAATCTGCCTTCAAGGCTCGAGTCAGGTTACTCGTTTCATCAGATAACTTGAGTCCTAATTTGGCTACATCTCCTATTTTTTCTTCAAGTCTGGCACCACGGTCAATGGAATCTTTCTCGATTTTTTGTATATTTTCAGCATACTCTTTTAGTGACTTCGATAGAGATTCTGTAGCGCTTGAAAATGCATTCTCTTTTTCAGCATCTGCCTTGGCAACAGCCTGTTCGAAAGCCGATTTCGCCAATAAGGTGAAACTGTCTTTCATGACGGATTCGTACTCTTTGAGGGAGTCATCTCTGGCCCTTTCTTTTTCTTCAGCAGCAGCGAGTTTTAGACTGGATTCCATTTGTGCCTCGAGGACTATTTTTTTCTCTCGCTGCATCATCAAAAACCAAACAATGAAACCCACTAAAATCCCAACGAGAAGGTAATAAATAATCTCCATAGTCAATCCCGTTTGGGTGCAGGATGCCAGCGGTTTTTGAACCCATGCATGAAAATAAGTGTATGATTCAAGTATGAGTCCTTCTAGGCTCCAGTATGCAGGTGAGACAACTCAACGAAGGAGTTTGGGCGAGAACCTATCTTGTGATTTGTGATGAAACAAGTAAGGCTGCAATCGTTGATCCTGTTTGGGACTATCTTGACACATATGGGCCACATCTTGAAGGTCTTGATCTGATATATGCGCTTTCAACTCACACTCATGCCGATCATATATCTGGATCTTTCGCTTTGAGCGAAAAGTATGGTTGTCCATACGTCATGCACGCTTCATCCGCCTGTCTCCAAGTCACAAAATACGTGAACGATGGTGATGAATTGCCACTGGGTCACATGAATTTGCGTTTTCATCATGTGCCAGGGCATACTTCTGATTCAATGATTATCGAGGCTGGTGATTATCTCTTCACCGGTGATTTCCTCTTCAATGGTGACGGTGGTGTTGGACGCGATGATTTGCCAAGTGGCCGACTTGCAGACCACTGGGATTCAATGAAGGTGATGGATCGGTTTAGCGATGAGGCTTTTGTATGCAGCGGCCATGAACCCCCTGAAGTAGAGGCTTCTACCTTGGGATGGAATCGTGAAAATAATCCTATATTCTCACTCGCCTCGTTTGATGATTATGTTCAATGGCAAAATGAATCCACACAGCGCCTTGGCGCCGTCTCGAAGATTAAGGTAGCCTTACCAGCAAATATTTTTGCAGAAGTCCCAGAAAATATCCCTTGGCTCAGTTAATCACTTAATGGATTTTCAGGAGCTGAGATGCCTTTTTCAGCCATGCTTGGCAAACTTTCGAGATCTGCAAACGTCATGGTCCTTGGTGAGTGTTTATTCGCCTCAATTCGCTCTTGCATTGACATCCTAATATTGAATTGAATTTTCCCTCGTGAACGTGTCAAATCATATGATTGTGGGTCAATATATTCAATGGCTTGTTCTTCAAATTGTCCCCGCACCTTATCGCCTCTAAACATCGCATATCCCCATTGAAAAGAAACCCCCACGACCGCTGCGCCATAGAGTACCATGAGAACTACTGCTGAGAACAAAACAGGGTTTCCAACCCGTGCTTCGAGTAGCAAATCTCTCCCGAGTAAAAACAACAGACCAACACCTACCAATGGCTTAATGTTACTTTCTAACCAATTTTGAATTGGGATTAACTTTGCTTGACCTAGATCGGCCAACACCAAATCAGATTCTAAGGCGGTTGATATAATGCCGATGCTGCCAAGAAGGATGATGTATAGGAAACTGGAAATGATGATTTCGATGATAAGTGAGTCAAGTTGGAATATCCAGTGAACGATTAGCCATGCGAATAAGCCCAGAAAAACACCCTGTGGAACCTTGTGAAATCTCACCAAATGCTGACTTAATTCCTCTCGTTTTCCTTGGCTTTGGTTGTGTCCTCTTGCAGGAGATGGAATGTGAATGATTTGCATTTTTAGCCATGTTTCAAATAATTTGAGTACTCGAATCAGTATCTTTTGCTTGATGAGTAACTGCTCAAGAATGATTAGAACTGGAAATCCAATAATCATTACAGGCAAAGCCATGAAAAACGCTAACGGTAATACCAATAGTGCTGGCAATAACAAAAAGTGGGTAATTTGCAAGGGATAGAGTAAATCCGCTTCTATGAGTCTTGCCTTTGAGGCTGTTAACTGTAAATTTTTGGCGATGTCATCTAACTCCTCTCGGAACTGTTCCACGATCATACCTGCGTGGATAATGCGATTGACGTGTTGACGGTATGTATTCTCTTCATGGCTTCTACCTACTACATAACGCCAGATTAGCCTCGCTGGGATGGCTATGAGTAGAGGCACTAGCAAGAGGCCCACCGACCAGAAAAGTGTGCTCACCTCAACTTCACTCATCATGCTTAGCGAATCGCTCTGAACGTAAGAAGATTCATGGGCATTCGACATTTTCTTATCGATATGGCAAAGGTAGCGGTGACCGATGGCCTAGAAAAAAAAGCCATCTCCCGACTAAAGAGAGCCAAACATGAGGTCATTGAACTCAATGTTTCAGCCAAAGAATTGAGAGCAGGGGCACTCAACGAATTTGAAGCCGTCATTGTGAGAGGTGCCACAAAATTGACTCAGAAAGTCATCAATGCTTCTCCTAACTTGCGAGTAATTGCTCGGGCAGGAGTTGGCGTGGACAATATCGATCTAGATGCCGCATCAGATGCTGATATTATTGTCATTAATGCGCCATTAGCAAGTACGCAATCAGTAATCGAACTCACCATTTCTCATTTGTTGGCATCGGTAAGATACGTGCCGCAAGCAGACAGAGCCATGCGTGGAAAAAAGTGGGCAAAAAAAACGCTCGTTGGAACTGAACTGAAAGGCAAGAGGCTTGGTTTGATTGGATTTGGAAGAATTGGGCAAGGCGTTGCAAAAATCGCATCTGCACTGGGAATGGAAGTGCATGCTTATGATCCATATCTTTCAGAAAAAGTCGCAAAGCAACACGGTGCGACCCTTCACAAAAATATTGATGCTTTGTTTGAGAGATGTACGCATATTTCCGTGCACTGTAATTACAGTGAACAAACGCACCACTTGGTGAATGCCGAAAGAATTCAAGCCATGCCAGATAAGGGGCCAGATGGTGTATTGTGTGGAAGGCATCTGGTTAACTGTGCCCGAGGTGGCATTGTCGATGAAGATGCGGTGTCTGATTTATTGAAGTCGGATTTACTGACCTCTGCAGCATTAGATGTGTTTGAACAGGAACCTCCTGATTGGTCACATCCATTATTCAAACAGGATGGTTTTCATGGTACTCCTCATATTGGGGCCTCGACACTTGAAGCCCAACAGAGGGTTGGTCTTGATATTGCAAAAGGTGTCATCTCAGTGTTAAAGGGCGAGAAGCCAAAGCATTGTGTAAATCGATGATCAACGTTTGAGCATCCATCCCACAAACACGATTTCGATTGCTACCAGCACAAAGAGAAAACCACTACCACCACTAATGTGGGCTTCGTAGGTGAGATCAAAATCACCACTGTAATCTTGTCCTTGTTGGGCCTCTATTTGTGAGAATGGAGGTGGAAATCCATCATCTTCATCGTCATCTTCTTGAGTATCTTCAGGGCCACCTACTAGGATGTGGATGGCTTGACCATCTGGTTGCCATGCAAGTGCATCGCCGGTTCCAGGTCCTCCTGCTACGAAGGAGATTTGGCTATCGCATGCAACGACTTCGGCACCGTTATATGCCGTACTTTTTTCTAAGCCAGCATAGGTTTCTTCATTGATTATTCCTATCCAAACGGTGCTGTCACTCCATGTCAGATCTAAATCAACATCAACCAAAGCTCCCGAAGACGGAATTGATACAGGCTCAGAGGTTACTGCACAAATACCATCTGAGGGTTTGGGAATATCTTCAATCGTATCGCTGACAGTCCATCCTATCAATGATCCAATAATCAATACACCAATTAACAGAGATATGATAGATTTGAATGCGGACACAGTTATTCCAAGGGGCTTTATTTGATAAGTTTGACAATCAAATTCAAAGACCTCAGACAATTTTTATGCTTCATGGCAAAACGTATTCTGATCCATTGTGATCTTGATGCGTTCTTTGCTTCGGTTGAAACTATTCACCATCACCTCGATGAGAGTCGTCCGCTCATCATAGGCTCAGATCCGCAAAATGGTCATGGAAGAGGCATTGTTTCAACTTGTAATTATGCGGCCAGAAAGTTTGGTGTTCGTTCGGCCATGCCGATTTCTGAAGCTTGGCGTCGATGTCCTGGTCCTCCAATGGGTGAGGCGATCTACATGCAAGGAACGAGAGGACTGTATGCTCGTGCGAGTAGGAAAGTGATGCAAATCTTACAAAGTGTTGGTGGACCATTCGAAAAAGCATCTATTGATGAAGCATACATGGACGTTACAGAAGCGGTTGGAGGTGATTGGGATCAAGCCATCAAATGTTGTACTGATTTACAACAAGAGATACATGCCAGTTTGGGACTTACCGCATCATTTGGAATTGGTCAAACCAGGATTCTTGCCAAAATGGGTAGTGAAGTGAACAAACCAAATGGAATACATCGAACGCTCCCTGACGAAATTGAATCATTCCTGGGTCCTCGCAGTTTGAGAGAAATACCCGGTATTGGACCTAAAACCTCCACAAAACTTGCTGAATGGGGCATTGAAACCATTGGTGATGCGATGCAAGAGGGGATTCTAACCCTTGGAAGGCATGTTTCAGAACGCTTTGCTGAATGGCTTTTTCAAGTCATTGAAGGTGAATCAAGTAATGATGTGAGTCTTTTACGTAGTCGAAAGTCAATTGGAAAAGAAACGACTTTTCCTAAGGATTTGATGGATGAAGAACTCGTTCTTGAACACTTAGATTCACTGGTCATAAAAGTCATGGAAAAGGCAAGGAAAGAAGGCATATCTGGTCGACTTGGAGAAGTAAAAATCCGCTACAAAGGATTTGAAACACACTCGTATGGTAAAAGTATTCCAGTAGCGATGGATGACGTTGATGTATTTTTACGAATAAGTCGACAATTATTCGCACATTTTGTGCAATCTGGTAGGCCGATTCGATTGATTGGATTTAGATTGGGTAACCTCTTTCAAAGTTCAATTAAGCAAACCACACTCGACCAAATTCTTGACGCGAGCCTCGAAGAAGAATAATGTATTCCAATATTTCTCAATTCACTGGAACTGGAGGTCCTTGAAAGAGAAAACCAATCCACAATAGAGTTAACAGAATACCACTGATCGTGAAAATTCTCTTTCCAATCTTTGGATCGGTGAAATAGTCGTTTAATCGATGACCAAAGAAGGTCCAACCGATCATAGCAGAAACACAAACTGTAAGCGAAATGAATACAATGATGCCAATTCCAATCATGCCTCCGCCAAATGGTTGCATAAATTGAGACATCATGATGATGATGAAGGCCCATTCTTTTCCATTGACATATTGCATCAGTATACCTGTTTTGAGGCCAAGTAGAGCCTCGTTTTTATCCACAACAATCTTGCTGGGATTAATTCTAAACATCGCCAAGGCCATGAGGGCTAAAAAAACCATCCCAATCCAATGTAATACTTGTAATGCCTTTGCGTTATCTTCAAGATTATGAACGAGAATTCCCACAAATAACTCTATTGAAATGAATCCGATTACCATGCCACCAATGAGTTTGATGTTGCTTTTTCTTCCAAATAGTCCACTATGGGTGAAACAAGTCAATGCATTGGGACCGGGGGTGATCAAGCCGATTCCTAAAAGAATCAAGATCTCAATTAAAGCAGTAAATGCATCCACAGACATTTCACCAAAGACTACTCCATAAGATTTCAGTATTGATGGAAGGAATATAAGTTATTTTGTCATATATTTTTGGTAAGGAAAACTGGTTGAGTTTAAATTGATGAACAGTAAGCACCAATCGAGGCCAAGATATGTCATCAGTCGATATGCTCATTGAAAAACTAAATCAAGCACTTGCTTTTGAATTACGTGCAATAAACATGTATGCGCATTATGCAGCCTATGTTAATGGCATTCATCGAATCCATCTCAATCCTCTATTTACTACTGAAGCAACCGAATCCATTCAACACGCCAATATTGTTAGGGGAGCAATTGTAAAATTAGGTGGCATTTGTGTAACAGAAAGGCATGAGTCAGAGATTGTTCATACGGAGAATTACAACGAGATGCTAAAATTTGCTCTAGATACTGAAAAGTATGCAAGTGAATTATACCACGGGATATTGCAGAGTGTTGAACAAATAGGCGATGATGAACTTTTTGACTCCATTGAAGGTATTTATTTCTCCGAACTGCGAAGCATTGAAGAAATGCGGATGTTAATCCAATAAGTCCGTCATTCAAATTGATTTTGAATTCGGCAACCACTGGCTAGGTTTTAGGGAAGCCTAAATTTATATATGGCAATATTTAGGTGACCCTAAATTAATATATGATGGTTTTTAGGCCCCCCTAATCTGGGAGTTAGGGCTCCCTAAAAAAGGAAGTGAAAAAATGAAAACAAAAATAATTATGACCGTTATGATGCTCTTTAGTGCAGCATTTATTGGTTGTTTAGGCGAGGATGAGAGTGTATCAGATAGTAGTTCTGATGTTATAGAAAAGTGCCAAGGAGATAAACTTGTGATTGCATATGATGTGAAAGATGATATGACTGCTGATTCTCTGGACAACCCAAACAGAATTTCTGAATACTTGTGTGAAAAATTGGGAATGGATGTTTCAATCTATGATGTAGGTAGTACAGGTATTGCCATGGAAGCACTCCGATTCGGTAATGCAGATATTGCCATGAACATTGACGGCGGTCCTGCTTGGGTTGGTTGGAATGCCTATGGCTTGGAAGTCATGGCTGCAGATACAAAAGATGATGGTAGAGCATATTACGATGCACATGCTTGGGTTCATGCAGATTCAGAGATGGCGCTAGCCGCAAAGGATAACGATCCCACAACAGATCCGTTTGCATTATTGCAAGGAAAAACATCTTGCCATACAGGATGGTTAAAATCAGCAGGCATGTTGATGCCTATGGGTTACCTCATCGGAAACGGATATGTAAACGTCGTTGGAGATATGAACGAAACCGAAACTCTACGAGGAACAATCAACGATTTCTTTGACGGAAGTAAAAGTAATGGCAATCCAGCCTCAATTCCAGATTCTGGAGCTCTATACTCTGGATACTCGGGTGCATTAGAATGCTTGAGCAGTGGATATGGAGACGTCGCATTTGCTAAAGACTCAACTGTAGGTAGTTATTGTAACAATGAAGTAGCTACTGACAATGAAGAATGGTGTTTGGATGTTGATAACTACTATGCTCTACCAAAATTCGGTTCTTCTCCAAGTCACTCTGTGATGTTTAATGACGATGTGCTAGATGATGACAAGGAAGAAAAAATTAGAAATGCCCTTGTGCAAATGGAGAACGATTCTCAGGGTCTGAAGATTTTGCAGGAAGTACTTGGTACTGATTCCATGGTATCGACAGACGCAAACACACACTTAGGGACGTATGGAAATGCTCTACAAAACATTCCAGGAATCTCAAGCAAATATGGCAACGCATTTGTCGATGGCGCAGCAACTGCTCCAATAAAATCGACAATCAACATTGCATATTATCTGGCCGATGATTCCTCTGCCAATGCAAATGCGATTGGTATGGCTGATCGATTGGCAAGCGATTTAGGAGTAAACGTAAACCTGTATGATGTATCTTCTGAGGGAATGATTGTCCAAGCACTAAGGTTTGGTCAGGCGGATATTGGATTCATGGAAGGGGGTCCAGCATGGATTGGATGGAAAGAATATGACTTATCCGTCCTAGCAGTTGAAACAACCACTTCTTCAGGCGACACTTATTACAACGCCTCTGCATGGGTGCTAGCAAACTCAACAATGGCTCAATACCATCTTGACGATGATCCAACTACCGATCCGTTTTCTGAATTAGCAGGAAAAACCTCTTGCCACACTGGCTGGTTAAAGTCTGCTGGTATGTTGATGCCAATGGGATACCTTATCGGAAATGGATACGTAAATCCTGTCGGAGATGCAGATGATATCAATTCTCTCAGAAATACCATTGATGCTCACTTTGATGGTTCCACAAGTAACGGAAATGCAGCCTCTATTCCTGAATCAGGTGCTCTATATTCTGGTTACGGCGGAGCAATTGAGTGTTTGAGTAGCGGTTATGGTGACGTGGCTTTTGCGAAGGGCGATGACTTTAGCACTGTTGACAAATACTGCAACAATGACAATGCTTCAGATAACGAAGAATGGTGTTTGCCAATCGGGGATTACGTGCAGTTGCCTTCTTGGGGCCAATCTCCAAGTCATCCAGTAATGTATAATTCTGAAAAGCTAGATGTACATACAAGAAATGCAATTCTGAATGCAATGTTAAGTTGGAATGATGAGATGTGGGTTCAGGATTACGCAATTGGTGGCCAAACGTATACTGGATGTTACAATACTGTGACTCATGTGGTTGCAGATATCCCCCAAGTTCAATGTGGTGGAGAAATTTTGTCAACTGTAACTTCAAAGGGCTACGGTCTCAAAGCAGGGAATAGTCAAAATCACTTAGGAAGTTACTCCAGTCTTCTTGCTGCCATACCTGGTCTCTCCGAATATTTCCATGGAGAGAAGTATGGAATCGATGACGCAGAAAATTCCGTTTAAAGTGTAAATTCCTTGAATTTTTGACACATATGTGGGCAGCCGATTCAATACCACCGTCCTCCGGTATTGGATCGGCTGCAATTAATTGGCACAGTAAGTTACACAGAATACGATTAGATAATCACTCAATTGAAATAGAAGAGGCAATGGCAACAAAACACTCACAATACTCTTCTGCCGACTGGAACAGTAATTACCAAATTTCGGATAAAATAGACTGGATGAACATAAATTAGCAGAGGCCTGAGATGTCTGAACCAATAGATGTACATGTGCAACTCAGAAACCTTTCTGTTGGTTATGATTCAGATTTAATTTCTGGAATCAATCAGGTCGTCAAATCTGGTGAAATAATTTCAATAGTCGGGGTATCTGGGATCGGAAAAACCACTTTACTACGGACGATAGCAGGATTAATCCAACCGTTATCTGGTGAGGTTAGTACTCTGGTTCCAAAAAGAGGAGGCATCGGATATATCCCACAAAGGTTGGGATTAATTAGGCATTCAAGCGTAAGAGAAAATATTGCTCTAGGGGTGCGAACAAGAAGAAGTAAATGGATTCCAGCGTTATATCCTCTAGATTCTCAACATAAACAAGAAATACAATCCGCTTTGATTGCACTGAATCTTGAAGAATTATCAGAGGAGCCTGTGCGTATATTATCTGGTGGACAACAGAGAAGAGTTGCAATTGCGAGGACATTAGTCCAGCAACCAAAATTAATTTTGGCAGATGAATTTTTAGGTGAATTAGATAGCGAAAATGTAGACTCCATTATCGACGCAACAAAGAGGTTGGTTGATGATTTAAACGCCTCTCTTATCATGGTAGAACACCATGAAGAACGTGCTGAAAGAATAGCGGATAGAGTTTGGAGAGTTAAGGATAAACAATTATTGGAGGTAATTCCGAATGAATAAAAAGTTCGCAATTCTTTCACTGTGTATTTTCAGTCTTGCATTTGTTGCTTTGAACGATCTTGTAGAAGATTGGGACACTCTCGAAGGTAGTGCTGATAATTTAGAAAGATTCTGGAATGAAAGTCTTTGGCCTCCAAATACTGATGTATGGGGTCCAGAAAACTGGAGAGATGGATCACAAAGGCATCCTACAGGAGAAATTTGTGAGGCAGACTCTATTCAATTCTTTTGCTCAAAGGCCTGGCATGGTATTTATGAAACAATCAAGATGGCATTTGTTGCAACCCTGATTGGATTTATTATTGCAATACCATTGTCTTCTTTCGCTGCAAATAATCTCGCTCCTATTCCAATTGCAGTAACTGCAAGAATTATCCTTGCAGGCCTACGCAGTCTTCCCAGTTTGATTTGGGCAGTCCTTTTCGTTGTAGCCATTGGATTAGGGCCGTTATCGGGTATTTTAGCAATGACCGTGTACACAATCGGCTATTTAGGTAAATTACAATACGAAGCATTTGAGGGTTTACAGAACGCTCCTCTAGAAGCGGGTATGGCGATGGGCTTGACAAATAGTGAAAGGCTGTTTTTTATTGTCATACCAGAATCAGGAAATGAATTATTGAGTCAACTTATGTTCATGTTTGAGTACAACGTAAGACATGGAACAGTGTTGGGTTTGGTGGGAGCCGGAGGTATTGGATTATACATCGATACCTATCTGAAGTTGTACGAATATGATTCGGTTATGGCATTACTGATTGTAATTTTTGCAGTTGTTGTTGTGATTGATCTTGTTTCGATGGGTATACGTTCATTCGTCACAGATGAAGGGGATGTCAAAAGACCAACTTGGAGAAATATGATTGCTCAATCAATTGGAGCGACCAAGAAATCACCATTTGAGGAAGAGTAATGAGTCAAAAGTTTTAGTACGACTAAGGCTAATTCCTCGACATTTTTACAAGTGTTTCATTATCCTATGATTAATATTGAGTGATGAGTGATTGCATCACACTATTTTCGGCAAGTTGAAGGTGTTCTGCAACGGTACCTTGTGAAAGTTGAACGATGGAGGCGATTTCTTCTTGAG
>MDSV01177680.1_pt1 | contig 15477 bp, 21 predicted proteins | sample 810851 | NCBI WGS metagenome assembly MDSV01 (sample SAMN05326640, study PRJNA326480) | marine metagenome | isolation source: seawater | place: Atlantic Ocean: North East | collected 2012
ATAATAAAATAATTTTATTAAATAGTAAAAAAATTAATAATTACAGTAATATAATTTTTATACTTAATGTAATACATTAAATATTAGTAAATAAATAGTACCTATTATTTAATTTTTTTAATTATATTCTCTCTTCTAGATATATATATTCCACTTAATATAATAATGAACAAACCAAGAAAAGTCCAATTGTCGGGGAACTCATTGAAGAAATAAAAGCCTATTATGATGTTAGTAATGATCTCAAAATAGCTAAAAGGAGCAAGTTTGGAAGCATCTGCGTATTTAAGAGACAAAATTAAAAATAAATGTCCTATGCAAGCAAATACACCTATAGCTGCCATCATAGACCATTGATTTACAGTTGGTTTAACCCATACAAAAGGCATTACACAAGATATAATAATGGCCCCTACCACACCAGTTAACAATAATGTTAATAAAGGGTTATCTGAAGAGCTTAATTTACGAGTTATTATTAAATAAAATCCATACATAATACCAGTTCCTAGTGCTGCTAAACTGGCTAAATTAATTTCTACGAAACCAGGCCTAATTACTACTAATGATCCAATAAAACCAATTATAACTGCCGACCATCGTTTAACCCCAACATTCTCACCTAAAAAAATTGGAGAAAAAGCAGTTACAATTAAAGGTGCAACAAAAGCTAAAGTTAATGCTTTAGCTAAAGAAATAACTGAGATCGAATAAAAAAAACAAATATTAGCAGTTAATAATATTAGCCCTCTTATAAATTGGAGTTTAGGTTTATCAGACCATTTAAGCTTACTTTTATAAAAAAAAAACATTATTGGAAAAGTAAAAGCTACTGTAAAAAAATACCTTGCCCATGTAATTTGTAACACAGGAAGTTCGGCGCTTAAGTATTTTGCAAATCCATCCATGATCGGAAGCATTACCCAAGCAAGTAGATTAAAAATTATAGCTTTCATTAAGCTAGGATATAGATTAATTAAAGTATTTTAAAGCAAAGAATACAACTATAGGAATGGTTATAAATGACATTAAAGTTGAGACAACAATAGTACTAGCAACACTATCAACAATCTTTTTAGGTGAATATATTGAGGCTACAAGATAGTTAAGAACTGCACTAGGCATCGAACATTGTATTAACAATACACCTGCAGCAAAACCCTCCAACTTAAAATATAAAATTAGTAAATATCCAATTATAGGGCCAACAACTACACGACCAATAGAAGAAAATATAGCTTTATTAAGGGAAAAAACTTTAAGTCTTGTTAATGCTATGCCTAATGACATTAAAATAAGAAATATTGTTGCATACATTAATAAAAAAGTAGTGTTTTCAATAAAACCAGGAAGGTCCAAATCATAATAAAGAAGAAATACAGCAATTATTATTGCATAAAAAGGTGGACTTTTAAGTATTACGTCAATACTAAACTTTCTGGCTGCTAAAAATACTCCTAATGTAAAGTGACACAAGATAATTAACGCAGATATGGCTGCAGAAACACCAAGTCCTTGTGATCCATATGCAAATAAACATATTGGTAACCCCATATTACCAGTGTTGGGCATAGCTAAAGGTGGAAGTTCTCTAATAATATCTTTTGTATTTTGAATATATAAAATTATTATTCCTACTATAATAAATCCAATTATAGCTATTAAGTAGTACCAAAAATAATTTAAAAAAATATTGAATGATATATTTACTGGATTTAAAGCATAAATAATCATTGCTGGCGTACCAACATTTGCTGCAAAATTAGTAATGAATGTTGTATCTATTTTTGGATTTTTTTTACCAAGATAATAACCAATACCTACAACAAAAAACACAGGAAACAAAACTTCAAATAATTTTATATAAATATTCATTAATTATAGATTCTAATTAATGTAGGGTATTTAAGAATATTTTTATCTTTTTTAAAAATAGATAAGCATTTATGAAAATTGATTTCATTTGTTTTATGAGTAATAATAATTATTGTAGCTTTATTATTTTTTTTATCTGGTGTCTGTATCAATCTTTTAATTGAAATATTATACAAAGCTAATCTTTTAGTAATTTTGGATAAAACTCCTGGTTTATCATTGACTTCAAATCTTAAATAAAGAGAATTTACATAATTATTAACATTATAACATTTAATAGATTTACGCTTATTATTAGGAATTCCAAAAGGTTTTTTAATATCTCCTTTTAATATTGAAAATAGGTCAGATAATAAGGATGAAGATGTGGGGCCCGGTCCTGCACCCTCCCCTTGTAGTATGCTTTTACCAACAGGTTTTCCCTCAAGTATAACTGCGTTCATAACTCCACTAACATTTCCTATGTATGAATTTTTGCTTACAAGACACGGGTGAACAGTTTCAAATAATTGATTGTTAATAATTTCTGAAATACCTAATAATTTAACACGTAAATTCAGTTGATTAGCAGTTTCAATATCCTTTAATTCAATTTTTTCAATACCCTCCACTAAGCATCTATGCTTAGAAATTTTTGTATTAAAAGCTAAAGCGGATAAGATTCTAACTTTAGCGAAAGCATCTAAACCGTTCAAATCAAATTTTGGATTCCCTGGTTCAGCATATCCAAGTTTTTGTGCTTTTTTTAATACTTTAGAAAAATTATCTTTTGAGTCTCTCATTTCAGTAAGTATATAATTAGAAGTACCATTTAAAATTCCATAAACTTTAGAAATTTTGTTTGTAATGAGACCTTCTTTGATAGTTCTCAATATAGGAATACCTCCAGCTACAGAAGCTTCAAATTCTAAATTAACATTATTTGACTCAGCCAGTTCTGTTAAATAATCACCATGTTTTGAGATTAATGCTTTATTGGGTGTTATTACGTGAATTTTATTTTTTAATGCAGTTTCAACAACTTTTTTAGATATACCATCTGAAAGACCAATGACTTCAAATAAAATATCAATTTTCTTTAATTTAAAAATTTTTAAAGGATTTTTATAAAAAATTTTTTTATTAATTTTAAATTTCCTTTTTTTATGAATATTTTTTGCAGAAATAGCAACTACATTGATCTTTTTTCCTGTCTTTAATTCAATATCTTTTTTTTTTGTATTAATTTCATTTAATAGGTAATTACCGATCTGACCAAGGCCAACTACTGCTATATTTATAATATTATTCATTGATACTACCTGTCTATATTTGGATATGGATTTATTTCCGAATATTCATTAGCTAATTCATAAAATTCTACAAAGCTTAAATTTTTGTCAAAAGTTAAAATTTCTTTTTTTTTTTCAGAATTATCTTTAGAAATAGAACAAGATACTAAAAAAATTAAAATAAATAATTTTTTCATTTTAAACCTTTTGATGTAGGAAAATTAAATCTTAAATTCATATTTTGTATAGCTTGACCAGCTCCTCCTTTAATTAAATTATCTATTGCTGATAATATAATTACTCTATTTTTATACTTAGTTTTACAAATTGATATATAGCAATTATTTGTGTTAATTACATCATTTGTACTTAATAAACTGTTAGGCTTTAGAATCTTTACGAATCTACAATTAACATAATTATTAATTAAATTTTTTTGTAATTTTTTTAGACTCACTCCTTTATTTAACTCAACATAAATAGTGCTTAAAATACCTCTAAACATAGGTGTTAAGTGTGGAGTAAATGTAAATAAAAATTTTTCTTTTGTAACGGCATGAATTTCCTGCTGAATTTCAGAATTATGTTTATGAAAACCAACACCATAAGCGCTTAAAGATTCATAAAGATTTTTGTTTTTATATTTTTTATGTATGTTTCTACCCGCACCTGAGTAACCTGACTTTGAATCAATAATTATATTATTAGTTTTAATTAATTTTTTTTTTATTAAAGGTATTAACGGAAGCAAAATTGAAGTTGGATAGCATCCTGGACAAGAAATGATATTATAATTTTTAATTTCTTTGCCTGATAGTTCAGGTAATGAATAAAAAGAATTATTAATATTTTTAATTGATCTATGTTTTTGTTTATACCACTTATAATATGATGAAGCTTTCTTCAGTCTAAAATCTGCTGACAAATCTATTAAAACATTATTTTTAAGTAAATTATTTGAAATATCTTGAGCCTCACCATTTGGAAGCGCTGTAAAAATTAAATCAACTTTTTTCAATAAAGACTTATGAAATTTAATAATTTTAGGTAATTTCTGAGAATTTAATGATTTATCATATTGATATATTTTTTTTCCGATTGAAGAATTTCCACATAAATATTTTATGTTAACTCTATTATGTTTTGTTAATAGTTTAATTAACTGAACACCTATATATCCAGTAGATCCAGCGACTAGTACATTTAACTTCGACATTAAATAATATAACAGTTTAAAATTAAAAAAGAATTATCTTTTTGAGAATTGATAGCTTCTTCTGGCTTTTTTTCTTCCAGGTTTTTTTCTTTCGACGGCTCTAGAGTCTCTTGTTGTAAGTTTTTCATTTCTAAGAGTTGATTTAAGTTCTGAATCAATTAATAATAAAGCCTTAGATATTCCATGCACTAGAGCTCCTGCTTGACCAGTGTGACCTCCTCCACTTACATTAGATTTTACATCATATTCTGTAGATCTCTGTATAATTTCAAAAGGTCTAGTTATTTGCATTTTATGGCTATCATTGGAGAAATAATTTTGAAAATCTTTTCCATTAACGTAGATTTTGCCTGAGCCTTTTTTTAACCAAACTTTTGCAATTGATTTTTTTCTTCTGCCTGTAGCATACTTACTATCTTTAAAATCAAGTTTTAATTTAGTAGTTTTAGTTCTTGTTTCAGAAGCAACCATATTAATTTCTAATTAAATTTTTACTATTTAACTTGCCTAAATCTAAAATTTTAGGATTTTGTGCACCATGAGGATGATCTTCACCAGCATAAATCTTTAATTTTGTTAGCTGTTTTCTGCCTAGTACACCTCCAGGCAGCATTCTTTTAACTGCTAATTTCAAAGACTCACCTGGTTTATTTTTTTCAAGTAGCTTTTCAGGAGTCATTTCTTTAATTCCACCTGGATGATTTGTATGCTTATAATATTTCTTATCTTTAAATTTTTTTCCAGTAAACTTTACTTGTTCAATATTTTTAACTATTACAAAATCACCATCATCCATATTTGGTGTATAAGTAGTCTTATTTTTCCCTCTAACTATCATAGCTATAATAGAAGCCAATCTTCCAACTACTGCATTTTTAGCATCTATCTCAAACCATTTACTAGTTAATTCACCACTTTTTAGAAATTTTGTCATCGTGGCAGGATTAATACTATTATTAATTATAATGTCAATTTTATATTTATCTTGATTTAATATATCAAAATGATATGTTTTTAAGGCCGATTTGTTCCTATTGCAGGCTAATAATTGCTAAAATGGATTTTTCAAACATATTCGGTAGGCATTTGAACTTTATTGTGCGCCTTACATTAAGTTAAAGCACTAAAATAGGAGAGTTAATATGAGTAAAAAAAGACAAAACCCAGAAACAATAGCTTTACACGGAGGTGAATATAGAAGTGACCCAGCTACAAAAGCTGTAGCTGTACCAATTTATAGAACTACCTCTTATCAGTTTGATAGCACAGAACATGCTGCAAACCTATTTAGCTTAAAAGAATTTGGAAATATTTATACTAGAATAATGAACCCAACAAATGATGTACTTGAAAAAAGAGTTGCGGCTTTAGAGGGAGGATTAGCTTGTTTAACAGTATCATCTGGACAAACAGCTTCTACTTTTTCAATTTTAAATGTAGCACAAGCTGGGGACAATATAGTGAGTTCAACTGATTTGTATGGAGGAACGGTTTCTTTATTTACTCACACTCTAAGTAAACTTGGTATTGAAGTTAGATATGCTGATCCATCAGATCCAAAAAATTTTGAAAAAATGATTGATGCTAAAACCAGAGCTTTTTATGGAGAAACATTACCTAATCCTTATTTAAGAGTTTTTCCAATAAAAGAAGTTGCCGACATTGGTAGAAAATACAATATACCATTAATAATGGATAATACTGCTGCACCAGTTATTTGTAAGCCTTTAGAGCATGGAGCGGCGGTAGTTGTCCATTCTTTAACTAAATATATTGGTGGTCATGGAACTGTTGTAGGTGGAAGTATAGTTGATGGAGGAAATTTTGATTGGACAGCAGATCCAAAAAGACAACCTTTGTTTAATACTCCAGATGATAGTTATGGTGGAGTAATTTGGGGAAAGGCTGTACCAGAGTTAACAGGAGCTAATGTGTCCTATGCTGTAAGAGCAAGAGTAACCTTATTAAGAGATCTAGGTTCAGCATTAGCCCCAGATAATGCTTTTGGATTTATCCAGGGGTTGGAAACGGTTGCTCTAAGAATGAAACAACATTGTTCTAATGCGCAAAAAGTAGTTCAATATTTAACAAAACACAAAGAAATAACTAAAGTTATTTACCCTACTGAACATAAGGATGTAATAGCTGATCGAGCAAAGAAATATCTAATTGATGGAAATGGTGCTTTGGTTGGAATAGAACTTAAAGGTGGAATTGAGGCAGGTAAAAAATTCATTGAAGCTTTAAAAATGTTTTATCACGTTGCAAATATTGGTGATGCAAGAAGCCTTGCTATACATCCAGCTAGCACTACACACAGCCAACTAAATGCAGAACAGCTCGCAGCATCAGGAGTAACTCAAGGATATGTAAGACTTTGCATTGGTATAGAACATATAGATGATATTATAGATGACTTAGATCAAGCTCTAAACAAAATATCAAAAGAAAGTTTAAAAGCAGTTAGCTAGATTTATTATTAAGATATAAAAAAAAAATACTAGAACTAACTAAAAAAATGGAACTTATTTGGTGCATAGATGCTAAAAGAATCTGTGCACCATTTAATAATGTAAAAATTCCTAAAAAAATCTGAATTAATAATAAAACTCCAATAATTCTAATTATATTAAATAAAATGGATATTTTTTTTTTATAAATCATTATGAATATAACTAAATAGAATCCTAAAATAACATAAGCTAAATTTCTATGTATAAATTGTACTAAGGACGCATCATTAAAAGCTTTAAAACTAAATAGATTGATTAATTGATTATCATCAGGAAAATAACTTGTTCCCATTAATGGCCATGAATTGTATATTTTACCTGCATCCATTCCGGAAACAAAAGCACCTATTATAATTTGTATAAAAATTAAAATTATAAAGGCATATGGAATAAATAAATTTAGTTTTTTTTTAGTATGAGATAAATTCTTTAACATTAAGTAATTCCATAAAATTAAAGATAGAATTAAAAAAGCAACTAATAGGTGTAAAGAAAGTCTAAAATGACTAACATCAATTCTATCTACTAATCCACTAGAGACCATATACCAACCTATAAAACCTTGAAAACAAATAAGAAAAAAAATGAGATAAAGATTTTTTAGATTTTTAAATCCTACTTTAAATGAAAAGAAAACAAGAGGAATTAAAAAAGACAAACCTATTAAACGACCTAAAAATCGATGTATCCATTCCCACCAAAAAATTACTTTAAATTCATTGAGGGTCATTTCATAATTTTGTAATTCAAATTCGGGAATCTTTTTGTATAAATTAAAGTAATATTGCCACTGAATTTCATTTATTGGTGGTAAAAAGCCAGAAAATAATTGCCATTGAGTAATAGATAATCCTGAGTCAGTTAATCTTGTTAAACCTCCAACAACTATCATAATTGACACAATCCAAAACATAAAAGCCAACCATAAAATAATATAATCTTTTATTTTTTTATTTTCTATGTACATATATAAATAAATATATTAATTATTGATAAATCCAATTGCTTAAATGTCGCCTAAAAATAAAATTAAACTAAACATACTAAGAAAAAAACTTGATTTTGTTGATAATGATCTTTTAAAAATTTTAAAAAAAAGATCTAATCTAGTAAATGAAGTATTAAAGTTAAAAAGATATAAAAGTGAAATTGTTGATAAAAAAAGGATAGATTTTATATTAAAAAAAATTAAAAAAAAATCCCTACAAAATAAAATTGATCCAAAGATAACAAATAGAATTTGGAAAAATATGATATGGTCTTATATAGATTTTGAGAGAAGAAATTTTAAAAAAAAATAAATTATTTACTGTGCGGAGGTAATTTTTTTTCAACAAATGTTTCATGCTTTCTAGTTGATGGATTATATTTTTTTGCTTTAAGCTTTATTTTAGCTTTTTCACCACCAGCAGGTTTTTTAACATAATAAAAAAAAGGACTATCGGGTTTACTTTCTGGTACTAAACGAACTTTGATATGTGTTTTTTTTGCCATATTATTTTATCTTTTTTAAATCATCTAACAGCTTTAAAATATTTTTAAGTTTAGTTTTAATTTTAGAATTGTGAATACTTATAGATTCATTTCTAAATTCGTCAAGTTCTAAAGATTTATTGATATTTATAAGTTTTTTTACTCCTAAAATAGTCATACCTTGTTCCTTAAGTAAAAATTGAATCTTTTTTAAAAGCTTTATAGTTGAAGTGTTATAATATCTTCTATTACCTGATAATATTACTGGTTTTATTTGTTTAAATTCTTTTTCCCAGTATCTGATTGTATGGGTATTTAATGTACCTTTTTTTTTGTTAATTAAATTTAAAATTTTTGCTACTTCACCTATAGATTTGTATGCTTCTTTATTCTTTATCATCTTTGATTGAATTTATATAACTTTTAAATTCTTTAGATGGCTTAAATAATATAACTTTTCTATCTGATATAATTTTTTCTTCACTAGTTTTAGGGTTTCTTCCAATTCTACTTTTTTTACCTCTAACAGTAAATGTACCAAATTTAGAAATTTTAATTTTTTTATTTTTTTTTAGATTTTCAATAATTATATCTATAATATCATCAAGAATATTTTCTGATATATTTTTTGAGAAACCAATTTGCATGTATACAGAATTAATAAGATCTTTTTTAGTTAAATTAATTCTCATATCAATTTATATTATTTTTTATTTTTTCTACTAAATTTCCTTCTATAATTTTTGTACATACATTTAAAGAATTTGAGAAACCAATATAATCTGTTCCACCATGACTTTTAATTACAGGTGAGTCTAGACCTAAAAAAATTGCACCATTATATAATCTTGGGTCTAATCTTTTTTTAAATTTTTTTAAGTTTCTTAAATTTAGTAATGTTGAGATTTTACCCATTATTGAACTTGACATTGTTTTTTTTAATTCTGATGTAATAAAATTTGCTGTACCCTCTGCAGTTTTAAGGGCAACATTGCCTGTAAAACCATCTGCAACAATTACATTAACGTCTCCATTCATTAACTGATTACCTTCAATATATCCTTTAAATTCATAGTCTGAATTTTCAATTTGATTAAGTTTTTGATAAGTGTTCTTAATCATTTCATTCCCTTTAATTTCCTCTGAACCAATGTTTAATAATGCTACTTTAGCCTTTTCTTTTGGGTATAATGAATTGAACAAAGCTGAACCCATAAAGGCAAAGTCTATTAAATTTTTATCATTGCATTCAATATTTGCACCTAAATCTAGCACAACACTCATTCCTATCTTATTAGGCCACAAAGCAGATAGTGCTGGTTTATCAATATTATCTATCATCTTAAGATTTAATTTTGCAATAACTAATAAAGCACCGGTATTTCCTGCTGAGATTACAATATCTGCTTCTTTTTTTTTTACACTATTAATAGCTAACCACATACTAGTATTTTTACCTCTTTTAGCAGCACCTAATGGAGTATCTGTACCTTCAACTATTTCATTAGTATGAATAATTTTAAAGGTGTCTTTATTTAAATTTTTTGGAATTAAATTTTCAATTTTTATTTTATTACCAAATATTAAATAAAATGAATTTTTATTTTTTTGATAATGATGAGCTATACCATCAATAACCTTTTTGGGTGAACCGTCACCACCCATTGCATCAACTGCAATTTTTATAACTTTATTCATCTTAAAAATTTTTAGGTATTATTCCTTAGGATCTAAGACTTGTCTACCCTTGTACATGCCTGTTTTAAGGTCTAAATGATGTGATAATCTATATTCTCCAGACTTTTTATCTTCAATTATATTCTTAGTTGAATATTTCATAGTCTGAGATCTTCTCATCCCTGTTCTTGATGGTGATTGTTTACGTTTTGGTACAGCCATAATTTTTTTTAGGGTTTAATTACACCTTTTATATAAGAATTTAAAGTATTATTTAGCAAATTTTTTCTATATTTTTCAAAGTAATTGACCATAAATGCCTTATTCATATCTTTATGTAAAAAAAAAGTTAAAATTTCAGATTGTTTATGAGTTGTTAAATCTTCCCAATCATTAATTTTATCAACAATTGAATAAAATAAATTTAGATAATCTTTCATTTTTTTGTTAATAGATTGGTCACCATAACCTATTTCTCTAATACTAAGCTCTAAATGTCTAAAAATATGGTCGTAAATTTCTTGAAGAGTTTTTTTATCATTATCGTTTTTAAAAACCTTTAAAAAGAAAGCAAAATGCAGCAAAAATAATAAAAGTCTATCTGAAAAACTATCTTGTTCTGTAAAATCTTTATATAGGTCTTTATTTCTAGTTAAATTGACTAAATTATTGTAAATATTTATATATTTATTATTCATGAATAAAATTATTTTTTTTATATTTTTTTTACTTATTTCTAACTGCTCCCTCAATAAAGTAGTTAAACATCATGGTGTAAATTTTTTAGAAAAAAAACAAAACACTCTAATTGTAAACACCTCTAATAAGAATGATATTATATCTTTATTAGGACCACCTTCAACTAAAAGTACATTTGATAATGATTTGTGGATTTATATTGAAAGAAAACAGATAGAATCAACTATATTTAAATTAGGCAAAGATAAAATGACAGTTAATAATGTTTTATTAGTTGAAATAGATAATAAAGGCATATTAATTAAAAAAGATTTTATTGATATCAATAAAATGAATGAACATGACTTTATCGAAGAAAAAACTGAAGTTACATACAACAAAAAATCATTTGTTTATGATTTTATTTCTAGTTTAAGGCAAAAAATTAATGCTCCAACTAAAAAAAAACGAGATTAACTTAGGCAGCTATAACAGCCAATAATAACAAAGCTACGATGTTTGTAATTTTAATCATTGGATTAACTGCAGGACCTGCTGTGTCTTTGTATGGGTCACCTACTGTATCACCAGTTACCGCAGCCTTATGAGCTTCCGAACCTTTTCCACCATGATTTCCATCTTCAATATATTTTTTAGCATTATCCCAGGCGCCACCACCAGCGGTCATAGATACCGCAACAAATAAACCAGTTATAATAACACCTAACAACATTGCTCCTACTGCTGCTAATGCTGCAACTTTTCCACCAATTAATAAAATAACAAAATATAAAACAATTGGAGATAAAACTGGCAACAGTGATGGTATAATCATTTCTCTAATTGCAGCTACAGTTAATAAATCAACTAATTTTGCATAATCAGGCTTTTGTTTACGTTTCATAATTCCTGGAAATTTTTTGAATTGTCTTCTAACTTCAACAACTACAGCTCCACCTGCTCTGCCAACAGCTTGCATTCCCATCGAACCAAACAGGTATGGAAGCATGCCACCAATTAATAAACCAACAACAACATATGGGTTTGATAAATCAAAAGTAACAACTATTCCCTCAAGTTTAGAACCAGCAACGCTAGAAAAGTGTTTAATATCCTCTACATAAGCTGCAAATAAAACTAAAGCTCCTAAACCTGCTGAACCAATAGCATAGCCTTTAGTAACAGCTTTAGTTGTATTACCTACCGCATCCAGAGCGTCAGTAGTTTTTCTAACATTATTTGGTAATTTAGACATTTCAGCTATACCTCCAGCATTATCAGTAACTGGACCATAAGCATCTAAAGCAACTACCATTCCAGCTAAAGCCAACATAGTTGTAACAGCTATAGCTATACCATAAAGACCTGCTATATAATTTGTAATTAAAATTCCACCTACAATAATTAATGCAGGTATAGCTGTTGCTTCCATAGAAACTGCTAATCCTTGAATAACATTTGTTCCATGTCCTGTTGTAGATGATTTAGCAATACTTCTTACTGGTCTGAAGTTTGTTCCAGTATAATATTCTGTAATCCAAATCAATAAACCTGTAATCAGCAACCCAATAACACCGCAAACATATAAATTCATTCCATTAAAGGTTTTATCATTAACGGTATATTCGTTTGTAAAACCTATTACATAATCAGTTACTGGATATAAAACTACTAATGAAGCTAAAGCAGAAACAACAAAACCTTTATATAAAGCATTCATAACATTCTTGCTTTTTCCAAGTTTAACAAAAAATGTTCCTAAAATTGATGTTAAAATACAAGCACCACCAATTGTTAAAGGGTAAATCATCATTTTTAAATCACCAACAAAAAATATTGAAGACAAAACCATTGTAGCAACAATAGTTACAGCATATGTTTCAAATAAGTCAGCGGCCATACCAGCACAATCTCCAACGTTATCTCCTACATTATCAGCAATAACAGCTGGATTTCTAGGATCGTCCTCAGGGATGCCAGCTTCAACTTTTCCAACTAAGTCTGCACCGACATCAGCACCCTTTGTAAAAATTCCACCACCTAATCTAGCAAATATTGATATTAATGAAGCACCAAAACCAAGTGCTACCAATGCATTTACTACTTCTCTTTCCTCAATACTAAATTTCAATAAAAAATAATAATAAACAGCTATAGCTAATAAAGCTAACCCAGCAACTAACATTCCAGTTACAGCACCAGACTTGAAAGCAACAGCTAAACCACTAGCTAAACCTTTTCTAGAAGCTTCTGCAGTTCTTACATTAGCTTCAACAGATACTAACATACCTACATAACCAGCTATACCAGATAAAGTTGCACCTATTAAATATCCCAAACCAACAAGTGGGCTAAAAACAAAACAAATAATAATCAAAACTACAACACCAACAATTGCTATAGTTTTATACTGTCTAGCTAAATAAGCTTTCGCACCAATTTGAATTGCTGATGCAATCTCTTGCATCTTAGCATTTCCATTACTTGAATTTAAAATATTTTTTCCAGTGAAATACCCATAAACGATTGATAAGAAACCGGCAGCAATAGTATATAATAATATAGTTTCGACAGTTGAGTTCATATTGACCTTAATAAATTGTTGGTTGTTAGTTATTAAAAAACGGACAATACAAAAAAAGGTATAAAAGGCAATAATTAACTTCTAAAACTTGTGATAAAAGCCTTTGAGATTAAGGGCAATTTTCTTCCCTTTTTCATCAATAATTTCAGATTTTTTTGAAGGAACACAAATTTTTCCAATTTTAGAAATCTTTATACCAAAAAGATTAGACATTTTACTTATGATTCTAGATTTTGATGGATTAGCAGTAAATAAAATCTGATAATCATCACCTCTTGATATATAGGAAATCTTATTTAATCTTTTTAAAACAAGTAATTTTTTTAGGTTTTTTGATATTGGTATACTATCTAAATATAATTTGTAGGATAATTTTTGTTTATTAATAAGTTTTTCTAAATCTGTTATTAAACCATCAGATACATCTATAGATGTATTAGCAAAAAATAATAATTTTTTTGTTAAATTAAAAGCTAAACTAGGTAAATAATATTTTTTTTCAAAGTATTTTTTTAAATTATTATTAGTATTAAGTTTTTTCTTTAAAATTTTTAATCCAGCATAACTATCCCCTAAATCACCAGTGACATATATATCATCATTTATCTTTGCTTTATTTCTTAATATTATATTTTTTGAAAAACCAACAGATGTTATGGTAAAGCTTAGTTTGTTTGACCAAACGGTATCACCTCCAGATAAAAAAATATTAAATTTTTTTTGTTCTTGTTTTAAAGATTTAGAAATTTTTATTAAATTTGATGGAGAAAAAGATTTACTGTTTCCAGATCCAGAAATAAAATAATATTTAGGTTTAACACCTTTGCAAATTAAATCTGAAATGGAAGATCTAATGATTTTTTTTATTACTAACTCTGGTTTTTTAAAATCGATGAAGTGAATACCCTCGATATAAGTGTCTATAGATATTATTAATTGTTTTGATTTATCAAAAAAAACATCATCATTAAGGTTGAGAGAAGATTTATTATTTTTTGATAATTTAGAAAAATAATTCTTTATTAATTCAAATTCGTGCATTTGAAGATCTTAATTTTTTAGCTATATTATCGAGTATAGCGTTTAAGTATTTTGTTTGAGAATTATTTAAAAAAAAATTAGAAGCATTTAGATACTCTTTTATAATGATATTTATAGATAAGTTAGGTTTATACAAAAATTCAAATATTGCAGATTTTAAAATAACCTGAAAAACTTTATCAAAACTTTTTAGTTTAAATTCATTACCAAGATTTTTATCTAATTCTTCTAAAATCATTTCATTTCGTTCAATGGTACCTAGAACAACATCTTTAATAAATTTCTTAAATCTATGTTTTGGAAAAACTAAGTCTTCATCATCATTGAAAAATTTTCCATATAATTTTTGAATAATTATTACTCTAGGATTATTTTTTGGACTAAAAGAAGTTCTCATTGTATTAATGAGGATATATCTGTAGAGGCATTTCATTAAGAACAGCAATAACCGCTTTAGCTGCTTCTTTGCCCTTTTGTTTTGATCTTACTTCTGCTTGTTTTTTATTAAGACATGTTATTATGCCATTTCCAATAGGCTTTTTATTTTCAATTGAAATTTTCATAATAGCATCTGTAGAAGCTGAAGAAATGAAATCAAAATGAGGTGTTTCTCCTTTAATAACGCAACCTAGAGCTATAAATCCATCAAATTTATTTATAAATTTTGAAATTACGACTGGTATTTCAAAAACCCCAGGTACTTCTAAAAAAGAATATTGACTAATTAAATGGTCATTGTTTTCCAAAGTAAGTTTAGCATCAGCTTCCATATTATCCATGAGCTCAGTATAATATCTTGCGGATACAATTAAAATTTTGTTATTTTTTTTCATTAAATTATTTCCTGCTTTGTAATTTTTATACCATAACCTTCTAATCCAATAACTTTTTTTGGTGATTTTGTTATTAATATCATATTTTTAATCTTTAAATCTTTAATTATTTGAGCTCCAATACCATAATTTCTAATGAGTTTATCATTCCCTTTTTTGTAAAAATCTTTGCTTTTATAATCCTTTAATGTTTGACTTACCGATTTTAAATTGGAATCTCTTATAAATATAAGAACACAATTTGTAAATTTCTTAAAGTAATTTAAAGTTTTATTAAATGAATTTGGTAATTCCTGATTCATAAGGTAATTTTGAA
>MDSV01108715.1_pt1 | contig 15476 bp, 14 predicted proteins | sample 810851 | NCBI WGS metagenome assembly MDSV01 (sample SAMN05326640, study PRJNA326480) | marine metagenome | isolation source: seawater | place: Atlantic Ocean: North East | collected 2012
ATCTTTTACCTTTTCTTCTTTAATTTTATTTGATTTTTTGTAATTATAAGTATAATCTTGTATATCTTGAAACATCGAAATGTTTGTTTTATATAAGACGTTTTTGTTCTCTTCATCATCGCAAATAGTATACATATTATCTATCGTAACTTTGCCTATTATAGAATATTCTAAATCCCATTTTTTCAAAATACTTGAGATTCTACCGTAATTTTCTTTTTTAGCGACAAGTAACATACGTTCTTGCGACTCAGATATAAGAGTATTACATGGGGTCATTGGATATTTTGTGGGTATTGAATTTATAAATAGTTTACACCCAAAATTTTTATTAAATTTCTTAATACCTCGTGTTACTACTTCTATGGATGCACATAGCAAACCACCAGCACCCATATCCTGCATACCTACAACTAATTTATCATTTGTAATTTCATTACATGCGTCTATAAGCAGTTTCTCTAAAAATGGGTCAGATTTTTGAACATTATTTTTTAAAATGTTAAGATCGGCGTCATCAGAGAAACTTTTTGATGACATGGCTGCCCCACCTATACCTTCATTTCCTGTTTTACTTCCTATATAAATAAGAAGATCATTCGCATTTTCAACATTGCCATACACAATAGATTCCTTTTTAACTATCCCGAAACATGCTACATTTACAAGTGGATTTTTGTTATATGATTTAGAACAATACAAATCACCACCTATATTCGGCACGCCAACACAATTTCCATAATAAGATATACCTTCTATTGCGTTATCTAATAGTTTTTTACTGTTATCATCAACACCAAATCTTAAAAAATCCATTATAGCAATCGGTTTTGCACCCATTGTGAAAATATCTCTTAAAATACCTCCAACACCTGTCGCAGCACCTTCATATGGGTCTATAAATGTAGGATGATTGTGACTTTCAATTCTACATGCTAAAGCATATCCATTACCTATATCTACTATTCCGGCATTCTCTCCAGGACCCTGTATAACCCAGTCTTCTTGTGTATGCATCTTTTTTAAGAATCTTTTTGTAGTTTTATAAGAGATATGTTCGCTTCGCATAAGCTCATTTATCTTTTTATCAAAGTAATGTTGTGATTTAATAAGATTATATTTGGGATTGTTACAAAACATCATAACACATAACTTATACAAAAAATCACTACTATTTCTCTCTGGATGAGGCATCATGCCAAAGATATTCATAGATTCATTGCAAACACCCGCAACGTTTGTATTATATTCTTTTTGTTTGGTTTCATATTCTAAAAATATCTTTGTATAGTTATCTGGAACATAATTTCCATATTTATTTGCAATATACATATCATATTTCTCAGAATCACAAATAACTGAAACTTGCTTACAAACAAATTTTTTTGTATTATTTATTACAAGATGCCCGGGTAATAATCCTAATTCTATCAATATCTGAAAACCATTGCAAATACCCAAAATTGGTATATTCTTATTAACAGCCTCAAGTATTATTGTTGTTACAGGAGATTCTATCGCTTTTTTACCAGGTTGTATTTCATAGTCTTCCGTGGCTTTCTCATAAATTCTATCACCAAAAGCAAAACCTCCTGGAATAACAAGTAAATCAATACTTTCTAAATTATTAATGGTATATAAGTTATGCCAAATAAAAAAACTATTAGGAAAAAAACGTTTAGTATCCATATCGCAATTAGACCCGGGGTATCGGATTATACCAATTTTCATATAAGATATTATATCATATTTTTGTTTAATATTAAAAATATTTTATTACTTGAATAATAATCTGTAAGGTAATGCGGGTTAAATATATAATTGTTTACTTGTTAAACTTTATAGTAGCATTTAAATTTCCAGATGGTGCAAGTATGAGTCATAAATTAAAACATTTAAGAATTAAACACGAATCATCAAGACGTCAAAAATCACCTGATAAATTAGATGAAAATACATTAACAAAGATGGAATCATTGGGTTTCATTTACAATGATGAGGAAAAAAAATGGAAGAGAGATAGTAGTAAAGACAAAAGATCCATAAACTTTGGATTAACACCCGAGGTCGATCAATATACAATGCAACAATGGAGGGATAATGCTGCTTCTGAATTTGAGAATGAAACTTTAATTTTTGAACTTCCTAAAATAAAAGTGAGATTCAATGCAAAATTGGTTAATGAATCTTTATCCGAAGGATTAAAAGACAATGAACAAGTGCAAAGATTAGGCTTTATGTTTGAAAATGGTAAATGGATTAGAGGATTACCAAGAAATACTCCAAGAGTAGTTGAAATAAAAAGCAAAGATAGGAAAATGACTATAAAAGTTATAGACGAATTTAATGAGAAAATAGTAAATAGATTGGATTATATTATATCTCAATCACTTTATGTTACATCAATGAGCCTATTCGATGGTGCATTACGTATTGGTTTAGAGAAAACCACCCTATTATTATGGATTGGGGCACAATATAAATTTTGGGATTTATTTATAAATAATCCAATTATAGTACAAGATGCCTGGTCTGGTAGCAAATTAGATTTAAATATGCCTGAAATGTCTGCTATATTATTAGGAAGTGCAACTATCTACCTGGTATCATCATATTGTAAAAACGTAATATGGGATGAAACGAGTGGAAGTCTTTTAGGTGGATCACTGGAACACACTATAGTAGATGGTATTCTTAGTAATTATACAAAAGCACCTGCATCATATATGGATCGTAAAGAAATGGGTTTGAATCATGTAATACTATCTACAATTTTACGTATGTTTTCATCATTTCCAAAAGTGGCATTTGTTCAATTTTACTTACAGAACAGAATATACTTATTTTTACTCAGTATTAATTCTTTAGATGCTACTATGATTCATCAAGATAATTTAGTTGTCATTCTAGAAACAGCAATAGCCATGGGTTTTATATCATATATAGTGGAAACGTTATCTTTTATATGGGTTCGTCCTCCGAAAACATCATATGAAGAGATACGAGCAATTAAAGAATCTATTTTATCCGATGATATTCATATAAGAATGTTAAAATCTAATTTAGTTTCTATGAAAAAAAATAAACATGATAAAATTATAATAAAACATACAGAAAAAAAGATCGAAGATACTCAAAAAGAAAAGGAAATTTTTAAAAATTTATCAAATGCCTGGCTTCAAACATTTCACAATACGGATGTCGAAACTATTTTGCAGCAAAATAACTCAAAAGTATTCAGAACTCCTTTATATTTGTCTAATTTTATGACTAGCTTCTCAGCCGCTTTATCATATAGTTTCAGTGATAATATCATGTTCCCAATAGGTCTTAATATAATTGGAAATTTTTTAGAAGAGATACCACCCTTTAAAATGTCAAAAACTAAAAAAACGAACATATCTTTGTGCTGATTGAGATATTGAATTACATAAAATTAAGCAATAAAAACATATAACTATATAATTAGAGATAATCAGTGTTAAGAGGTTACTTCAAATGTCTAAAGAACATGAAGAATCAAAAAATAAATCTGAATTTGTATTAACTGAAAGTGTACCAACGGAAAATAGTTCTGGAAAACTAGAATGGAATGATAACGACTTGCGAAACGCCAAATCTGTAAAGGAGAGTATGGATGCCGTAAATGGTTTTTGTGGTTTAATGGCTGGGTTTGAAGGATTTATAATAAATGAATATGTAAAAAAGAATCAAAATTCAAATGACGATGATGATGATAAACTATCAATAACTTTTCAATGGGGCTTGTTTTTGCTTATAATAAGTTTTATTCTAAACATTGCCGCTGCAACAGCATCTTTTTTATGGGGAGTCTTTTTAAGGGAAGGTCATTATAGACTTTGGTTTATGAAAGTTGTTGGGAGATTAGTAAAGATTATGGCAACTGGAGCGGTTTTAAATTTCTGTCTTGGCGTATTATTATTTATTAATACGATTGGATTAAAAAAAGAGATGCTTATTCTTATATATGCTTGTTCAGGTATTATTTTCACAATGATTATGTCGAATTTTATATATACTATGATTGTAGTAAGTTTAGTAGATACTTCTGATATGTATACGAAAGTTATGGACATTGTGAATGGTTAGAATCAGAACTAGTTGATAATTTCAACACAATTATTCATCTGTTAAATCTTTAATTTTTTTATATAGATTATTACAATCATATGCAATTTTAGTACTTGATAAACCAATATCTTTTCCGATTTTGTTATAAGACATATCATCGACAAAACGTTTTTTTAGCAATGTTCTTTCATAATCGTTTAATTCTAATCCTGTAAATAAGTCAGCAAATACATTTAAGTTTTCATCATATTTATTCTCAATATAATATAAGTTGTCTGAAAGATATGTATCTATGTTAACATTCTTCTTCCTTTGATTATAAGGAATGTGTATATGATTTTTATTATTTTTGTATTTAATCATATAGGCTTGAATCCAATAAGATGCATAAGTTGAAAATTTTGTTCCCTTTTTTGGATCATATTTATCAATTGCACGCAACAATCCATACATACCTTCTTGTACTAGTTCATCTTTTTCAATTTTAGGACAATTTTTCTTGTGATATACTTGTTTACAGTTTCTATTTGCAAAATAATGAACCAAAGGGGTATTTTGTGTTACAATAATTGCTTTATTTTTATTTGATATTGATAAGGAATGTACATAAAATAACGTATTCAATGCAATAAGAATTAAGAACATTTTTATTCTAAACTAAGATTCTTGATCATTTTTATTTTTACCTAATTTATAGGTTGATAATTTCATTAAAGTATGAATTTAAAACCTAAAACAGCTAATTATAGAACTGCAATATAATGTGTATAATTCGTTTTTGTATAAAATTTTTTACAAGTTTTTTTAATAAAAATAAATGTTCACAAGTACATCCAGCGATTGCAGCATTAGAAAAAGATTATGCAGATATATACTTACCTTATTATGAAGATTCGTTACTTTGTAATAATGATATGTTATATTATAACAATGAAATAAAACACACGCAACCAATTTTAAAGAAAGAGGTTTCAACACAAACTGACAATTATCTGAATTTACCTATTGGAGAGTATAGTGTAGTTAAAAATAATAACAATAATTACTTAGATATATATGACACTTATGATATAATTTATTATGATGAAGAATCTTACATTATTAATGATGATGATATTAGTATTAGTATTGACGATTCAATTGGATAATAGGAAAAGTTGTTTAATTTAAAAAAGCTTCCAAAGAGATTTGAACTCTTGACCTTCTCATTACTAGTGAGGTGCTCTACCACTGAGCTATGGAAGCAACATATATATATTCTATATATTTGTCTTAACTATTTTTATTTAGCATCCCTTCTTTATAATATTAAAATTTATAAAAGTTTCAATCTCACTTTTTATTAATAGTCTTTTATCATTATAATTGTTCTTTTCAACTGTTTGTGAATATTTCATCTCTTTGACCCATTTATTAGTAAGATTTTTACTTTCAAATGATACGCAACTGAAATGATTTGCATTTAATATAGGTTTAGCATTTTTTGGCCATATATCATACTTCATAGTAGCAATTTTATCTTCTGTTCCAAGTAAATTAAGTGTTTTAATATGAGAAGGTTCGATAACACCTCCATATGATATTATAATGTCTGCATATGATTTTAATCTTTCTCCAATAATAGAACCAATTGAATGTGTAAAGTATATCGTTTTTGGTAATACATGATCATATTTTTTAAGTTCTAAAAAAAGAATATCTTTAGATCTAGAAACGATTTGTTCCATCCATTCTTCATAGTTCTGTTTATTTTCTAAACTACTTTTCTTTATGTTATTTAATTCATCTTCTGTCCAAATATCAATATATATTTTTGCTGTTTTTTTAGGTAAAATATTTTCATAATCTTTTGGAGAGAATCCAAAACCTGGAAATATAACAATTATTGTTTTGGGTAGTTTATTTTTACATGTAAAACACATACATAATTGTTTTATTAAAGAAAAAAAATTCATATACTATCAATTACAAATTTACTCATAATCTCTTAACGATATTCCAACGGGGAAACGAGGCACCCCTCTATCTGTTAACTCGAAGAATTTAACTGTTAAATTCTTGTTAATATAACTTTTCCCATTTAATAACATTTCTTTTCTTACTTCTAAAGTACCCTTGGGTCTTACATCAAATAATTTATTGTCTTTTGTTTTACACGTAAATATTATAGTGTTGGCATCTTGTCCTTTACCACTTTTGAAACCCACAATTTCAAATTCAGCATCTTGAAATTTCTTGTATTTTAATAAACCCTTGGGTCTCTTATCAACACCGTAAGGGTCTTCCGGTTTTCTAAGCATCAATCCTTCAAAACCTTTGTCTAAATAATGTTCTAGAGTTTTATCAATTGTTTTTTTATCTTTAGCATACACTAGTTTCGTACCACAACACAGTTTGATGTGTTTTTTGGATTCGTTGTCTAGTTTATTATGAAAATCAACAAGAATACCCCATCTATTTTCAAAACTTAAGTTGGGTTGATCCTTGACATAAATATCATATAATACATAATCTAAGAAATTCTCTTCTAACGCCTTTTCAGAGGTCTTTTTTCTTTTGATTAGTCCTGTTGCTTCTTGAAATGATAACTCTGGATCCTTGCCAAAACACCCAATTTCGCCATCTAGTATAATAGAATCACTGTACGGTTTTTTTTGCAATGAATTTCTAATATCTTGTAAGTTATAGAACTCCTTCCCAGTTCTACTAAATAGAGTAGGAACCCCCGATTTAAAATGAATATTACACCTAACCCCATCTAATTTTGGCTGTAATACATATGGAAATGAAACATTTTTTGGGTCATATTTATTCGCTAACATAGGTCTGAAAACTTTGTTTGTATTCTTTTGCGTAGTTAAGGGCATTTTTTCCGATAGTTGGTCTGAACGCTTTTTCTTATTAAATTTAGAGGTCGCATCATTGATTGCTTGTTCTAGGTAAGATGTCTCATTAATTTTACCTTGATTCTTACCTTTTGTAACAATAGTTGGTTCGGTCTTTCTTATTTTACCATTTAACATTCCTGATTCTGTAAAAATGTAAGCAGACGACCCATTATCTTCTACAGTAATTTTCCATACCCTAACATTGTTTTTAGAATCAAGTTTATATAATGTAGGAAACTCCATTCTTATTAAATTAATGTATTAATTTTATATAAGTTTTAATAAATGTAAGCATTCTACAATCATTTTTATATCTAAGTTATAAAAATGATCTCAAAGTAATTTAACTTTGTACCAAGTTTAAAATGGATTTGTTTATTCACGTTATCAATAAAGCGAATGATGTACTCGAATACTATAAAGATTACACAACAAATAATTCAACACGATTTGATTCAGGGTTAGACGTTTTATGCCCCAATGATATGATTGTTCCACCAAAGGCAATTAGTTATAAGATTCCATTGGGTATTAAGTGTCAACCCCAATTTAACGATAATATCCCGAGAGGATATTTTGTGTTACCCCGAAGTTCAATGGGGAGTAAGACCCCATTGCGTCAATCGAACTCAATTGGTTTGATTGATTATGGTTATAGAGGTGAATTAATGTTGGTTGTAGATAATCTTTCTGATAAGGAATATAAGATTGAAAAGAATGCTAGGTTGTGTCAGATTGTTTCTTATGATGCATCCCCTATTACAGTTCATACGGTGAACTCACCCGACGAATTTAAAGAATCCAAAAGAGGTGAAGGTGGATTCGGTAGTACCGGGACAAATTGGACTAAAACAGTTGGAAAACTAGATACTGAAAGTTTAGATTCTTTTGTCTCATCTGGATAAAGACATATATCATATTATATTTTTTATACTCTTTTCAAAAAGTTGCTTTGTAACAGTGTCATTTATTTTTTGTAAAGAGAGGCTTTTAGGTCTTTCTAATGGCACATTTAGTGCACGATCCCAAAATAATTGTGATAGTACACCAAAAGTTCTTCCTAGTCCAAAAAGAACAGTGTAATATTCATATTCTTTTAAACCATAATATTTCAACATGATACCACTATGTGAATCAACATTAGGGTATGGATTTTTAACCTTACCATGATCCTTTAATATAGATGGCATTACTTCATATATCGTATCAACTAACTTAAATAATTCATAATCTGGAAAATTTTTCTGTGCAAAATCTCGTTGACATAGATACCTAGGATCAGTTTGTCTTAAAACCGCATGTCCATATCCAGGTATCACCTTACCTTCTTTTAATGTATTTAATGCAAAATCAGTAATAGTTTCAGGATTTACTTCTTTTTTTTCTTTATTTAATTTATCTTGTAAATCGATTAACCATTTTAAAACTTCTTGATTTGCTAAACCATGCAACGGTCCTGCCAATGCATTCATTGATGATGCCAATGACAAATATGGATCTGCTAAAGTAGAACCTACCAATCTGCATGTATGTGCAGATGCATTTCCACCCTCATGGTCACAATGAATTATCATGTATAGTCTCATAAAATCATGAAAATTTTCATCGCCAAATCCCATTAATTGACAAAATCTACCAATTAAATCAGATGACTCGTTATATACATCAAGTGGTTTTACTTTATATTTATTTGTGTATATAAGAGCACATACTTCGGGCAATACCGCAATAATATTCATAACATCTTCATACGTATAGTCCCAATGATCATTTTTTGATAATCCTTTACTATATTCTTTGAAAAATAAAGAGTCCTTTTGCATAAGTAATATTACTGTAGAGAGTTGAGTCATAGGGTGCATATTATCTGGAAATTGTGATATCATTTTCTTTATATTTTCAGGCAACAAAGGTCTATTTTGTAAATCATCTTTTAATTTTAGAGATTCAATTGGAGTTGGTATATCACCTGTTAATAGAAACCATAATAATGATTCAGCCATCGGCTCATCTGATAATTTTGGGATAATTTTTTTTGTTTTTTCTATTTCTGTAATAGGATAAAAATGTTTTGGTAACTCATCTCTTAAATCATTTATTGTCTTGTTATAGAATGTAATTCCCTTTTCAGGATCAAGATTAGAAACGTCCCAATGCATCGATTTAATACCTCTCATTCCACCTAAAACTTGATCAATTGATACATTATCTATTACTATATCACCATGTAAACTTTTCAATTTATTATACTTCTCTTTTCTAAGAGGTATAATTTCTTTTATTTTGTCTTTTAAATTAGAAGAATAATTCCTATTTAATGCAGAAATTATTCTTCTAGATGTTGTATGAATATACATGCAAATATATGTAATGTATATAATATTGTATTTAAATTATTAAAAACCCATTTTATTTTCGGCAATTTTTTTAAGTATATCTAAATCGTAATATCTGGTTGCTTCAGCTAATAATCTTAATTCAAACTCAAGGTTTCCATCACAAAATGGCATAAATAAATCATTTATATTATCAATTCCAAGACCTACATTAACTCCTGATTCTAAAAGAATTCTTAATGGGGCGATAGAATTATGAATAGGAGATGTATATTCAGAGTGTTGAGTCATAGATATAGCAGCAGAAGGACATATTATAACTCCTATGTCTAATTTACATAAATATTGTGCTATATCTCTTTGTTCGTCAATTGGTTTACATGCTAAACTAATTGAATGAACACTCCTTGCCTTGCCTTTATAATTATATTTATCGACAAATTTACAAAAATTCTCTGTTTCATTTTCAATGGGTATATTTAATTGATCCAAATGTGCTTCAATTGGCTTTTGTAATCTTTCTGCTGTACGAAAAGCAATATCTAAATGTTCATCTGCATTGCTTTTATCTCTACTTGGTAAACATCCTACTATATCACACAATTCAGCAGCTTTCTCAAATAATTTTATATTTTCAGATTTTCCAGATAGACCTTCTAACGGTTGTGTTGCAAGTTGAATAGTTACACCTTTATCGGCCCATGTATTTTTAATTTTAAGTGCTTCTTCAATACACATTAAGCCAACTGTATTATCTACATCTATAAATGTCCTAATATGATTACAATTTTGAGATGTTATTCCTTGAATGGTTTTATTCATCCTATCACTAAGAGAAGCCCTTGTATATTCTTTCTTTAAGTCTTTCATAATATACCACTTCTCACACATATGAGTGTTCGATTTATCAAGCAAATTTTTACTAATAAGCTGTGATTTATCAATATGTGCATGATGACAAACCCATTTGAAATTTTTATTGACAAATTGTTTAATCATATTAGCATTACATCTAATAATGTTATTTTACCATGATATATAACGTATATAATTTACCGTGATATATAAAGTATATATTTTTTTTTGAAGTTTATTTTTTAAGATATAAAGTGTGAACATATTTAAATTTTCAAAACGAGTATGTAATATAATAAAGGGTTATGAATAAAAGATACAAATGTTCCTATTGTGATAAAACATACGCATCAAGACAAGGTAAAAGTCGTCATCAAAAAACATGTGTCAATAAACCTATTATCATAGAGGAACCACTTGTGAATTTGAACATCGAAAATAATAATATAGGAACTGAAAATATTAATGTACATGTCATAGATCAAAATAACAATAGTGAAAGTTTGCTAAATACTGCTAACGACTCCAATGACATTGAAGATGAAGAACCTATGTTAGACGAAGATATTAAAAGTATGAAATATTTTGGTATGGAAGATACTACTTTCTTAAGTAGTGAAGAATTATTAAATAGTCTTAAAAAACCTTACATGATGGTTAACTCCCTTTTATTTAAAATATACTTTGAAAAAAATGGAACTGTGTCTTCTTCAAATATTGATGATACAACCATTCGTGTTTTAAAGAAGAATAAGTGGTCATACATGAACAAAGAAGAATGCTTTTTAGATATGATAGATAGAACATACAATGAAATGGATATGTTTTTTACATACGAAGGTGGTGCAGATAGGTTATCAGAAGAAGAAAAAGAAAATTATGAAAAATTTCAAAAGTATTATGATGACGATAATATGAATTTAAAAAAAAAATTATGTGAAGACATTGAAAAGATATTAAAAAATAAAACAAATAATTTACTAGAAGTTCATCAAAATTGCTAAATCTTATCACTACATAATATTATAAATTGTGAAATAATTTAGACTGTATTCAAACATAACTATTATAATAATGATTAATGTAGGAGATTTTGATGAGGATCTAGTTATTACATCAAATGATTTAGTTTTTTTGCAAGCCCATATAAACAACGTCCCTGGCTATGAATTAGATGATGATTATGTATTAAATCTTGCTATGCGAAATCCAAATTACATAATTGATGTATCTGATGTAAATCAAATGGCATTAGATTTTTTAGCTGGTTCTCTTGTTAAAAGATCAGGATATACATTAACATTAACAGAACCCGAACCAGAACCGCAACATATAGCAAATTTTATTTTAAATGATCAAAATCAAATAATCTATACTGGATACGGGTTTGTTACTGGTGTGTATTTTGTTTTTGATAAAGAACCTGACAATATTACACTTCATGGACTTTCAGGATGGCATACGGATGGATTTGTAGATGGTTCTTCTGTATATCGTTTACTTGTTTGGTCTAATACTGAAAATCCATTTTCAAACAATGAAGGTGTTTTTTTGTATTTTAATGAAAATTACGATGGACAACTTCTATATATCGAATCGTGTACTGCATTTTTGAATGGATTGTCCACAGATGTAACTGAAATGTTACCAGTCGCGGCGGACGAGTCGGGTGGACTTCCTCCGATGCCCGATCCCGACGACAACACGGGGTTGACACCGACTTTATTCTAAGATCATCAGCTTTGATATGTGTCGAGACCCTGTTTGTATCACGTCTGTCTACTGAACGATCTATTATTATCCTAATCTGGAAGCTCAGTGAAGTTTTTTATCCCGTGACTCTACTGAACCATCTATTCTTATCCTTTTAAAAAAAAAACGGATGTACTTGTATTTTACATCATTTCGTGTAAGATATTTGGATAAAACTGTTTCAGAATGAAGAGGTTCTTTTTTACTAATTTCAAATAATTCATAAAAAACTTTACCATATATTTTATAAGTTTCTTGATTTGTTATAGCAAATCTATCATTGAAACGTGGTATGTGGTTTTGACACGCCGGGCACATGTGAAAGTTAGGTATTGAAATTTTTTTTTCAACAACATTATTAAAAAACGAGTGTTCCAGGGGATGTAAATACTTTACATCGGGCCTTAAAAACATAATATAATCAAAGTTTATTTGACTTTTTTCTATCATATTTGTTAGTTTCATTTTTGAATATTGGCCCAGTAGAAAATTATCCACCGAATTATAATTTGTATTCCAAGGATCTTTATGTGTTCTATATTTCTCTGGATTGATACTTTCTAGTACTAAATCCTGTTTTTCAATTTCAAAATAATCAGGATTTAGTAACTTATACTCCTCATTATCAACATTAGTACATTTCTCTTTTGTTCTCATATTCTTATAATTATTCAATTCGTATGTGTGTAAAAAAATTTTATAATCATAACCAAGTTCTTCAAGTCGTCTTATTACATTTTTATATATTGAATCTTGTGTAAACTTTAAGCTGCGTGTTATACCAAAAAATCCAACGGCAACCTTCTTTTTTTCCATAACTTAATATAAACTTATATTATTTTTAGTAACAGCGTTTTTTGGATTAAGATATAATTTTATACAGTTTTACAAATAATACAACTATCTTGTATATTGCAGAATATTACAGAAACATTCACGTAGAAACAGCAAAAAAATATTATATGAGATACATTGAATATCACGATTTATAATTAGTAAACAAATCAAGTAGTAATAAACCGGGTATCCCATCATATAAAGTTACATTTACTCAGAACTCTTCTTAGATAATATAGTATTTATTAGAGTTTTTATTCGTTTTTTAAAAAAATTGAGAAATTTAAATCCTTTTTTCTTATTCAAGAAGGAGCTATGTTTTGAATATTTAGTGTTAAATCAATTCCCCATTGTATTTAAAAGTTCTAATTGTCCTTCTAAATCTTCAAGTTCATTTGCAAGTTCTAATGCTCTATCACTTTTAAATTTATTTAAGAATGATTCTCCTTTGCGAGCCTTTGTTTCCATAAACCCTTTTATTCTTGATAGATCGTCTTGTGTTAGACTTGCGGAAGATAATGTCTCCTTTAAAAATTGAATCGCACTGGTTATTGTATTCAAGGCAATTTGTGCAACATCAGTTGATACAACAGGCAATACCACCCCTTCGTGTCCTCTAGATGTAAAATGAGTAATAAATACTTCTTGAACTTCTGTAATTCCATCTTGAGCGATCAATGGTGAATCTAGAGTTATCTTACCCAATGTACCTGGACTCATATTTGCAGGTTCAAATACTACAACATCCGTTGGTTTTACACCTACTAGAAATGTTGCTTTGCTACTTTTTGTTGAACTTTTATATTCACCGTCAATGAGATTTTGTCCATTGAACTCTGTAAATCGCGAGGTTGTTTTTATACCTGCTACAATTTGATCCAGTTTGTTTTGAACTTCAATCCAATCTGAGTCTGTAAATGTGTCATTTGCCGATTGTACTGCATTATAGCCTTTAGTAAGACTTTCTAGAACATCTTTGTATCCATCAACTGCAGCCTGTATCATCTCATGTCCATCCGCTGCATTGTTGGCAGCTTGTTTTGGTTTCCAAAACATAGTAAGAGCATCCTCGTCAAGGTTTTTAACATTCATGTAGTAATTTTCAAGGTTGTTTCCTGATTTGGTTTGCAACTCAATCAATTCGGCTTGAACAACCTCTGTTCTCTCCTTAATTTGGCGTTTTTTAAGATGATTGTTTAGTCTGGTTTTATTAGTCATATTTAGATTTATAGAGCATATAAGCAATATCTTAATTTTTAAAAAATCAATAAAATAAATTGAAGAAATGTACTACATACTTTTGTGTGTATATAATTTGTATTGTAATACTAAGTATGAAATATAACGAAGACTTCAGTGATGAAAAGATATTAAACAGTATTAATACAACTAGATTTTTGAATGAAGAAACCAAGGAACGATACTTAAGACGTTTAGATTTAATACAAACAGAAATATGGAAAGATTGCGATAATAAAGGTTACAATTTGTATTGTATTATACAACATCCTGAAGAATTCGCCAAAAAACTAAGTAAGTTTTCAGGTGGTCCAGGATATATGACTGCAATGATGTCTATTTTTACTTATAATCAATCTTTGAAAGAATTAGAAATATATGATATGTGGAAACGTGAATCTGATTTAATTAGAGAGGAAAAAAGAGCACATTATAGGAGAAACGAACCAACTGAAAAACAAAGGAACGGGTTTATGACATTTGAAGAGATATGTAAAATAAGAGATAGTCTTTTGAAGTCCCACAAAGGAACTCCTGAATTACTATTGTTGCAATTATATACTGATATGCCACCTATTCGTGCAAATGATTTTTATTCAACTCTTATATTGAGATCAGACCCTTTAAAAAAGAATAAAAAAACAAGAAAAATTATACCGAAGTCTTCAAATATGACCAAAAAAAAAATAAAGGAATTATCAGAGGAAGTATCTGATAAAGATACTATAAAAGAGAATTATATAATAGTACCAAAATCTAAAAATGGAGTGATTACACTTGTTTTACAAGATTATAAAACTGTAAAATCATATAGAGTACAAAAGTTTGATTTGCCAAAATCAGTATCACTTACAATAAGAGAAATATTAGAAAAAGAACCAGAAAGAAAGTATCTTTTTTTATCAAAAAAAGGTAAAAAATATAACTCACGACGTGCTTATAATGATTGGGCCAATGGTGTGTTGCGGAAATTGTTAAATAATAATGATTTTTCACTTACATTATTTAGACATATTTACATAAGCCGTAAAGATTTAAATTTAAGAAGTAAATCCGGCGAAGAGCAGGAAAAGGTAGCAAAAAGAATGTGTCATTCAATATCTTCTCAACAAGGAAGTTATCACTGGATGGAAAATTGTATAATTCCGTTGAAATGATGACATGATGACATGATGACATGATGACATGATGACATGATGACATTTTTTTTTTAGAATTTTTATTTTTAGGGTACCTGTGATTGACCTATGGGTTTTGTAAGTGGTTACCTGTTACGAAAAGTTGCGGGTTTTATAAAATCAAAAAAATTGTCAGAAAAACGTGTTATCAGGTGTAACCCAAAATATGAGATAGGTCGATTAACCTACTTGTTATTTTTATTTTCAGAATGAAACATGAGATTTATTTTTTTCTCCCCCCCTGGATATCCAAAATGGATATTTTATATCCAAAAAGGATATTTCAAAATCTGTATTTA
>MDSV01067605.1_pt1 | contig 15474 bp, 19 predicted proteins | sample 810851 | NCBI WGS metagenome assembly MDSV01 (sample SAMN05326640, study PRJNA326480) | marine metagenome | isolation source: seawater | place: Atlantic Ocean: North East | collected 2012
TGGTAACCCTCAAAAGAATCATCGGACTCAGTCCCATGATTATGGGTCAACTCTAAGAGGCCGGATTGATTTGCCAGCCACTCGATTCTCTCGGCACGATCTGAGGGCATCTGACCGACAAGACCAGCATCAAAGCCTAAAAAATAGAGAGTGAACCCCATGTGGTCGAAGACAAAGGTCTCAATCAAAGTCGCACCCATAGTGTTCTGATAAAAATCGAGCGACCTCGCCGGATCCTTTACCCTAAGCATTGAATGATTGAGTTTAAAACCCGCTGTATCCATCACGCACACTCCCTTAACCGTTTCATTACGTTTGATTATGCTGGGCTTCATTAAAGCACCGGTAGTAGAGACTTACTACGCATAAACTAGCCCAGTTTCAAGACTAAATATTACCAAATTCTATTGGATAAAATTTTTTCGTTGAAATTTAAAAACACTGATAATCTATCCATTAGACTATTTTTTTAAGTAAAGATACTCATAGCCTAATCGTGCAAAAAATTTATAATAAATTCAATTAAATTAATAATTTAAATCCATTATCACGCATAAATTTTCTGCGATCGAGTAATTTAGTCAGCAAATATTTGATAAGAGATATTGACATCCAGATGTCCAAAATTTCTGTGGATAACATTGTGGAATTCTTCCCGTGGTGCACTATCTGCAGGTCATCTAGGAATTGTCCAATGATTAATCAATCGTCTCCGATTGGTACATTACGTTGATCCGGATCACATACTTAGCTGTGCCGTCACCCAAAATATCACCGGCATGGAGTACGGACGTAGGATGGATGCCGTGTCGAAAAAACAACGCCCTGCCGCAAAGTGGTTTGATGCGCTGAGCTACCGCTCCCTTATCCAAGAGCAGCGTATCACCACCCACCACACCCTGATCGTGACCATTGAGATATAGCAACATCGAAAGCATCGAGCGACCTGTTTTCCAGTACTCCAGTTGCTGCGTCTTTGAGTTCACATAGTAACCCGGCCAATCCCCATCCAGGTGCGGCCGGAATTGCTGACCTGTGGTGTACCTATACGTGTTGAATCGATGGCTTAGCGCCCGCATGCTATCGCGGCCCTCGAGGACATCTGGAACAAAAGATGCGATCCGTGCATATAAAAGCTCTGCATCTTTAGGATGCACCATCCAATGCACGGTAGTATTTTGACGCATACCAGGCGGAGTCTGGATACCGGGCGCCGCCTCCCTGAAACCCATTTCCTCAGTAAACGTAATCAATCGTTCACTTTCGCTTTGAGAAATAACACCATCAACTTGAAACGCAAACTTGTCATCAAAACTAAGATCTAAATAGCCGCGTGCGTCATGCATCGCAGCATCTAAGAGACTCTGACTCGACCGGAAAATAGGTGTCTGCTCCTCAAACCCTCCCCCAGGAAGTGACCCTAGGTCCGTAGCAACAACCTCTACATCCATCCCTAAATCCTCATAAAAAAGCCCGGCGAGCGAATTGCGCACCGGGCTTCGATTTAACGACTCATAACTAGATTGTTCTCGCCGCCATCTCTTTAGCGATGTAATCCGCTTGACGCATTGCCAATGCAACAATGGTCAGTGTTGGATTCTCTGCCGCACCAGTGGTGAATTGGGAACCATCAGACACGAATAAGTTGTTAATATCGTGAGTTTGGCCCCACCTGTTCACGACACCATCACGCGGCTTAGCCGACATCCGGTTAGTCCCAAGATTGTGTGTTGAAGGGTACGGCGGAGTTGGATAAGTTCGAGTTGCTCCAACTGAGTCATACAGTTTCTTAGCTTGCCCCCAAGCGTGATTTCTCATTGCGGTATCGTTCGGATGATCTGAGAAATGTACGTTGGGTGCCGGCAGACCATATTGATCTTTCACATCCTTGTTCAGGGTTATCGCATTAGTTTCCTGCGGCATGTCCTCACCGACAATCCATAGGCCCGCCATATTCTCATACATATCCATCGCAGCAGTGAATGAGCGACCCCAAGCTCCAGGATCTAGGAACGCAGCCATAAATGGAACACCAAGGGCCAGGGTTTCCAGCTCATAACCCCCAACAAATCCGCGAGACGGATCATGGATGGATTCGTCGGTAACAATTCCCGCCATGGTAGTTCCGCGCCAGAAACGAACGGGTTTGGGGAAAACGGCGTACATAGATGCTGTCATATGACGCATGTAGTTCTTACCGACTTGCCCAGAGCTATTCGCCAACCCGTCAGGGAACATGCTTGAGGCTGAATTCAGCAGCAGACGTGGGCTTTCTATTGAGTTGCCGGCGACTGCCACAATGCGTGCCTTCTGCATTTGCTGATTGCCATCCTTATCGGCATAAATTACGCCCGTCACTTTGCCTTTGGCATCATGCTCTATCTTCAGTACTTGGGCGTGCGTCCTTACCTCAAGGTTTCCTGTAGCCTCGCCTTTTGGTATGTCGCTATAGGCGGAGGACCACTTCGCACCAAATTTACATCCCTGAAAACAAAAACCAGCTTGCTGGCAATTGGTGCGACCGTCCCTAGGCTCACTATTGATCGCCATCCGACCCGTATGAACGTTCTTGTATCCTAGCTTTTTTGCACCAGCTTCAAACACTTTATAGTTGTTATTCCCAGGCAACCCCGGAATCCCATTGGTCCGAGTTACTCCAAGGTTTTTCTCCGCTTTTGCGTACCACGGCTCCATTTCAGACAGACCAATAGGCCAATCCATCAAGTTCGCACCAGCGACATCTCCGTATACCGTCTTAACCTTAAACTCATGCTCCTGAAACCTCAGTGAAGCCCCAGCCCAATGAGTCGTAGAACCCCCGACAGCCTTAACGATCCACGACGGCAACCCAGAAAAATCCTTGGATACACGCCAGTCACCCGAAGTGGTGCGAGCATCAAGCCAGCTGATCTGGCCAAAACTAGCCCACTCATCGTTCTGATAATCTTGTGGCAGATGCCTTCCGCCCGCTTCCAGACAAACGACCTTGACACCTTTCTGAGCAAGCTCGTTTGACAAAACGCCACCGCCGGCACCAGACCCAATAACGACAACAACTCCATCGTCGTTTAGATCAAATTTTGCAGCCATTCTAATTCTCCTTTTCCCTGACTTCCTAAACCCAATTAATATCGTTATAGCCGCGATTCATGTAACCGCCTTTCGAATACGACTCACCCTCGTAGCCAAACAATGGCCAAACCTCTTTCTGGTTATATAAGCCGGTAATCAGGTTTCCCCGAACCGTTTGGAAGAACGAGCTGTCCTCAATGCTCTTCAGCATTTCAACTCGATCATCTTCCCAGCTAGCAGAAAGATAGTCCGCGTACCCTTTTTCCTGCGCTAACTTGTCCAAACTCATAACGCCTTCGGCAACACTTGCTTTGGAGTCATCAGAGTCATAGCCCTTCATTGCCCTAGCGTAGAACTCATCTGGAATATGATTGTGCGGATATACATCTCTCGCCATCCTGATTAGTGTCGCCATCTGTTTAGGCGATATGTGTTTTGTCTCCATGGCCCAGGCAGCTGTGCTCCCTGCTACGAAACCCGTACCGACGGCTAATCCAGCGCCCACGACCATGCACCGCTTGAGAAGTTCTCGACGGCTGATCCCCTTCGATGAAGTTATTGTTTCCATTACTACCTTTCCTCGTTGTTATTTTTGATATCGCTTCTGCCAACCAATGACGAACCAGACCACTGACTTGGATCACCGCGAAATCTGATATCAATATGCGATATTTGGGATACCTACGGGTAGTATCGTAGTACTACACTGGATAATTATGAAATACTTAATTAGTATTATAAATCAATAGTTTAAGAGAAAAACGAACTAGCAGACGCTCTCAGAGGATCTGAAAGAAAACTGATTTGGCCTACCAAAATATCAGCTGGCTTTTAGCTGGCGCTCGCTTTTCATTCTAGTAGACAGCCGATTATCCATATGGATCAGGCACGCAGACCTCAGCAATGAGGTAAAGTTCTGTGGCGCACCTCGCAACTCCATCACCTCGCGGTGTAACTTCGATATGAACTCTGGCGTGCTAAATCCCTGTGACTCGGCAACATCGTCGAGGACTGACCAGTAAAGGCCCTCTAGTCGGATACTGGTTACTTGTCCGTCTAGCCGGATGCTTCTTGAAACGTAAGAATAATTTTCAGGGTCCTGTCCCGCGAAAATCTGACACACTGTCCAACCTCCTTATTATTATTTCTGACAGTGTCTTAAGGTTACCTCAAAAGCAAAGAAAAGCAAATTTTATGGGATACCAAATTTCAAATTTGGCCAAATATTCATTATAAATTGGTCGCATTTTTAATATTATGGTATCCCATAATCGGGGTATGATCGGGGGCCTTGGTTTAATGCAAAATCAACCAACGCTCGGGCATGTAGTACTATCGTATCCAAGTTCGGGGCCGGGTGTGGCTTTGCTGGATTAAAATACCGATCTCAGTACAACCCAAAACAATGCCATCCACTTTTTGACCAATTAAATCGCTGATTACCGCAAGAAAGATTTCACGTGATTCCTCACGTACCTCGCCCAGACAGAGTTCCTGATAGATAATCCGATGAATATAAGACCTTTGTTCCCCTCCTGGGACAATTAACCGGACGTTGTGTTTCAAAAGGAGACGCTTCTTGAGAAAGTCGCGCTCCATAGTGAATCGTGAATCGTGTACCGAGCAAGCCAAGGTTATGATAATTGTGCTGCTGCGCATACCTGCCAACTGCGTCAGTAATATCTAAGCCGGGCATCGCCACAGCCTCTTGCACTTCCTCAAAAACTTCATGCGTGGTGTTAGTACAGATCGCAAAACAATCAGCTCCGGCTGCCTCCAGCTACTGTGCTACGTTGCTAAGGATCATCGCGGCCGCTTTCCAGTCACCATTAGCCTGTTGCTGCTCAATCTCAAAAAAAATCAACACTTTCCATCGTTATGTTTGCTAAATGTAACCCACCCAGGCGTTTATTTACCTGCTGGTTGATTAGGGCGTAATAAGTTTGGGTACTCTCCCAACTCATCCCGTCAAGCAGGCCAATCGTCTTTATCCCGAAAACCATCCACCGAGCTCAGCAAGATAAAGAACCAATAATAAGAACGAGATTCCTTTCCACACCCACAAATTTTGGCGTAACTCCTCGGCTTCTTTTTCGAGACCCTTTAAATCGTCGGTCATACTTTTCTCCTCCAATCGAAAACATGAAATATCAAGAAGTACTGCCACACCAAAGAAATACAACATAACGCATATGCAAAATTAATTTATGGCTGGACTTCGCCACTCAATCGCCGTGGCTTAATTTATGGATACTTTGGTTGGGGATCCGAGCCAATCAAACCAACAGCTAGCAATGCCATCCGGTTAAATTCACGTTATGATCCATGTTTGGACCTAATTGAGCTTCGGGTAATGATGCGCGATTTTTTACATACGACCGCACTCGTCATATTATTTATTTTCGCTTCGAGCGCTGAGGCAGCGGCGCCGATTACGTTCCGCTGTGTTGATCTGAGCACGAAACGCGCTTTTCAATTTGAGATCCCCCACGACGGTGAAGGTATCCTCAAAATAAAATCGGGATTTCCGGTACGATCGAGAAACGATCTACCCATGTCAGGTTTCGGTTCGAAAACCTCATTCCGCTTCGGCAATGAAATTGAGGGGGGAATGTTTCGAAATGGAATCTTTTACTACCATCGGCACGATACTGGAGCTGGAACCAAGGTAGTCAACGGCACCTGCCGGGTAATCTAATCACAAAACTCTGCACCAGCCAGTTTTCCCGAGAACCTCGTCAAATCCTCGTATGTCACGGTAATGACACTGGTCAGCCTCATAATCAAGAATTGCGTAAGCGCAAAAAAGCAAAGTGCCCCAGATGCTGATCAGGGCCACAAATGTTTGTAAACGGTGACGTATCCAATCCATTACTTCATCCATCCCATTGATGGTTCTTCTATCGGTCACATGTTCCTAAACTTCAATGCATCGATCGATATCTCGATCAGATAATTCGAAACTGTGTGGATCTGCAGCCGGCGACTGAGGCAATCGTCAGCACGGATGCCTCTAGAATACGAGTCCTAAACGTGATTTGAGCTCGTCCGGCATGGGGTGCTTTGTTGCCTTGGATCCCGCGAGATGCACTAAACCCGGTAAAGGATCTGCCAACAGAGCCTGTAAATCGCAGCTCACCGCGATCAAACCGTCAAGATCGACAGCACACTGATATCCATCGAAAATCAACGCATGCACCAGATCCTCGGTACACACATTACCAGTGGCTCCGGGCGCATACGGACAGCCACCAATTCCACCCACAGACGCATCAAGACGACGAATCCCAGCCGAAATACCTGACATCGCATTGGCTATCGCAAGACCACGAGTGTTATGCAGATGAAGTGTCACTTCCACGCCGGGACATGAATCAATAACGTTGCTGCAAAGATCGAAGATCTGGTGTGGTGTCGCGGTCCCAATCGTATCTGCGAGGGATAAGGAATCGATGCCTGCGTCGAGGAATCGCTTCGCCCAATCCACAACAACCGAGGGTCCCACGGCCCCAGTGAATGGGCAGCCAAATGCCGTTGCGAGGGAGCCGTTCACCCTGAGTGATCCACGGTTTACACAAATCTCATGAAATTGTTTGAGTGAATCCTCACAAGTCATTCGTAGGTTTGCCATATTGTGAGCCTCGCTCACCGACATCACCACGTTTACCTCATCAAGCTCAACGGCCAATGCTCTATCCAGACCCCTGAGGTTTGGAATCAGTGCGGTGTAGACCACCCCTGATTCTCGGTCGATTGCAGACAATACAGTTTCAGCGTCTGCTAGTAACGGAACGGCTTTTGGAGATACAAAAGAGGTGACTTCAATTTTTGACAGGCCAGTCTTCGACAGACGATTCAGTAGTCTCACTTTGTCCTCGGTCTCAACGAACTGTCCGGCGCTTTGCAACCCATCGCGCATCCCAACTTCTTGGATGTGAATCCGATCGGTAGGGCGAATTAACATCACTATCCTCCAGAAACCTTTCGTATCATCTCTTCAGTTAGACCCAACTCATCGAGCAGTTCTTGGTTATGCTCACCAAGCCTTGGACCAAGCCAACGTGTCTGGCCCGGTGTCTTGGTCAGTCTGGGCACCGCCACAGGCATATAAAGGTCCAGCCCTGACTCAAGCGGATGATGTTCAATCGACCCACGAGCCTTGAACTGCTCATCCTCAAAGACCTCGGCCACTGAATTAATCCCGGAGGCTGGTACTGACGCTTCTTCTAGAATATCGAGTGCTTCCGTCAAATCAACCGATACAGACCAGGCGCCGAGGATGTTATCGAGTTCGCTAGAGGCTGCTGCACGACCATCGTTGTGCTTAAACCGAGCATCATCAGCAACATCGGGACGTCCAATAGCCCTCATCAGTCGCTGAAAAATACTGTCACCATTGGCCGCAAGGACCAAATAACGACCATCTTTCGTCATGTAGGTATTTGATGGAGCGATACCTGGCAGGGATGATCCAGTGCGTTCACGGACCGTACCGTCAGCGCCGTATTCTGGGATTAAACTTTCTGTCACTGCTAAAACAGATTCGATCAACGACACATCAACCACCTGGCCTTCGCCCGCACGCTCTGCGTGCCGGAGAGCCATTAATGTCCCAACAACTCCGTACAGCGACGCTAACGTGTCACCGATACTAACGCCGGTCCGTACGGGCGCCCGATCAGGATATCCAATCAAATATCTTAGCCCACCAATTGCCTCCGCTATCGCGGCAAATCCAGGTTTACCCGCCTTAGGGCCAGATTGCCCGTAGCCCGAGACTCGAAGCATTACGAGCTTTTGGTTCATGGTCGATAAGACATCCCATCCCAGATTCCATTTTTCGAGTGTCCCCGGCCTGAAGTTCTCAACCAGGACGTCAGCCTCTTTAACAAGATCACGTAGCACCGCTTGAGCATCCGGATCTTTGAGATTCAACGTCAGTGACTTCTTGTTCCGGCTTTGGGAGTACCACCAAAGTGAGGTATCACCGTCCATTTTTCGCCATTTTCTTAACGGATCGCCGATTTGGGGTGGTTCAATTTTGATCACATCTGCGCCAAACTGCGCCATTAAGGCACCTGCGTAGGGTCCCGCAATTAAGGAGCCCATCTCGATGACTTTTATGCCCGTCAACGGACCGACTGCTTTATCTGTCACACCATCCTCCCTCATAAGTCGCGACGCTTTGACGTGGAATAACGCTCAGAGAGCGCGTAATAGTCTTCGAAGCCGACTCGATCTCTCAGCTCGAGAAAATCCATCAATCGAGTCTGTCGATTAGCCTTCATATCGCGAAGCGTATCTCTCATCGCCAGCATTGAGGCCGACAGCAGCGTCAAAGGATAGGCAGCTAACGAATAACCAATCTCGCCAAGAATGTCTGGCTTCAGCTCTGGGGTGAGGCCGCCCTCGACAATATTTGCCATTTTCGGACCCGGAACAGATCGACATATTTCGATCATCTCTTCCTCAGTCTTGGGGGACTCTATAAATAATATGTCGGCACCAAGTTCGGCGAATTTCGTAGCCCGATTTATTGCCTCTCCGAGACCCAACTCATGCCGCGCGTCGGTCCTGCCCAAAATTAAAACTTTTGGACCGCCATCGGCTGTGACCTCATCGCGAGCATCAATCGCGGCACGGACTCGATCAAAGGCCTCATCTCTTCCCACCACCTCTTTTCCCGGGGTATGACCGCATCGCTTGGGCGAAACCTGATCCTCAATCATGACAGCGGACGCACCGGCTTGGGCAAGACCATAGATGGTTCTGCGAACATTCATGGCGTTACCGTATCCGGTATCCCCGTCAGCTATTAGAGGTATCTTAAGGACAGAGGTAATGCAACGAACCTGGTCGACTACTTCCCCATAGCTCATTAGCCCAAGATCCGGGGCCCCTAAGCGACTGGCTGACGCTGCAAATCCAGACATAAATGTCAATGGATAACCTTCCTGCTCAATTAGCTTTGCGGACAGGGCATCAAAGCAACAAGGCATGAGGTGGCACGTGTTCTCTTCTAGCAATCCCTGCAGACGATTTCTGTAATCCATCCTGTCACCACTTAAACGGAATGTAGAGCGCGAGATCGGGCCAGATAAATAAAATCACAACGCAAAACAGCATCATCACTAGGAATGGCCACACTCCACTCGCTACCTCACCGAGTGCGACTTTGGCAACTGACTGGATCACATACAAATTAAGCCCAACCGGTGGTGTGATGAGAGCGCACTCGACCATGATGACCATGTAGATCCCGAACCATATCGGATCAAACCCGAGACCCATCGCTGCCGGTAATAGCACAGGGGTCATTATCAGAATCATGGACAAGGTTTCGAAAACAAGACCCATCACAAGCAGCACCAAAGAAACAATCAGGATGAAGAAGATGGGTCCATCGATGTTCATCGCGATAAACGCGGAGATATCCTGTGGTACCCGATACAACGCCAACGCCTTGCCAAAAGTTTTCGCGGCCGCGATGATGATTAATATCGCAGTAGTCGTGACCGCACTCTCCTTCACGGCCTCCCAAAAGGCAGGCCAGGTCAGGCGACGTAACCAAAATGTAGTGATCAAGATAGCAGTAACGAATCCGACAGCAGAGGCCTCAGTTGGCGTGAATGCCCCTGAGTAAAGTCCACCTACGATAAGCACCGCGAGCGCCACAGAGGGCAAAGCCCTGACCGTAGACTTTTTGCGCTCGGCCCAGCTTGATTTTGGCATCTGAGTGTACTGTCCAGAAAATCGTGCGTAGATCATTGAGAACCCCACGAACAGACCAACAAGCAACAAACCTGGCCCGATGCCCGCGAGAAACAGAGCAATCACTGATTCTTCAGCAACGAACCCAAACACGATCATCGGTATAGATGGTGGTATCAAAATACCGAGTGTCCCACCAGCCGCCAAAAGCCCATAAACAAACCGCCGGTCATAACCACGACTCACCATCTCAGGAATAGCGACCGTGCCAATCGTCGCAGCGGTAGCAACCGACGAGCCGGAAATTGCAGCAAATAGACCACAGCTCAAAATCGTCGCAACCGCCAGGCCGCCCGGCCAATGTCCTACCCATGCTTGCACGGCACCAAAAAGATCGCGCCCAACTCCTCCCCTTAGCAGAACATTCGACATCAACAGAAATAGAGGGACCGCCAACAATATGAAGCCGTCAAGCGTCGAGAGGACCGCCTGTGGTGCCATTAACGGTGAAAATCCTCCGATAATGAGCATTCCTAACCCTATGCTGCCCAACGCAAACGCGACAGGAACGCCCACCAGCAGGAGACCAAATAAACATAGGATAATGATAAGGATGGTCATTCGTGACTGGCCCCCAGGCTCACGGTAGATTCTTTCCGGAGAGTCACCAATTCAGCACAAGCCTGAACAGCGAGTAATAAAAATCCCAACGGAACGGGGAGCTCCGCTACCCAGGTCGGTAGATCCAAGAGAGATCCGGTCGTCCTACCCCGAACCCAACTCTCATAGAAAATGTCCCAGCCCCAAATCACAATGACTGAGGAGAACGCAATGATGACAACCAGAGCAATACCCACGCAAACTTTTTGAAACGACGTGGGTAACAAACCCGTCAAAGCATTGACCGTAATGTGGTGACGTAGTGTCAGCACCCAGGCCATAGAGAGCAGACAGCCCCAGATAAGACAAAGCTGGCTGATCTCAGCTGCCCATATCGTGGGTTTCGTAAAGAAGTATCGGGCCACAACCTCATATGTGAGAAATGGGCCAGTTATGGCGAGAAGACCTGCACCTAATAAACCCGCACAGGTTGAGATTTGAGAAATTACACGCATGAGGAATGTATCCTTATCAACGACGGCCTCGCAACCGAGGCCGTTGTTTATGACGCGGATTAGTTTCCTGCAGCAGCGTCTATTATTTTCTTACCTAAGTCACCGGTAGCCTTAAGATAAGAGTCATACACCGGCTGAGATACAGCCTTCCAAGCATCCAGCTCTTTTTTGGAAAGCTCCACGACTTGCATTCCATTAGCCTTGGCGGCGGCATAAGCATCCGCCTCGATCTGAGACACGGCATCACGCACATTTTCTTGAGCAACTTTAGCCGCATCACGGATATGTCCCCGGGTATCCTTTGGAAGACTGTTCCACCACTTGGTATTTACCACCACGACAAACTCGATATCTGCGTGGTTAGTGACCGTAATCGTGTCCATCACCTCCCAGAGCTTTCTCGACTTGACGCCAGAAACTCCAGTCATGCCAATGTCGACGGTTCCCCTTTGATACGCTAAGTATTGTTCAGACCCAGAAATCAACGTAGGAGCACCGCCCGCTGCTGTCACAAAGTCGCCCAGCGTCTTACCAAACACACGAGCCTTCTTGCCTTTCATATCGGCCGGTGTTCTTATCGGACCACCCTTAGACAACAAGATCGCGCCGCCGTATGCCTGCCAGAAAAGAATCTCACCACCAGTCTTGGCCACCTCTTTTTCGATGGTGGTGCGGACAACGCTTCCCTCTGCGACCGCCGCACGGACCTTGGCCTCGGAATTGAGAAGGAAGGGCATGTAAAATACATCGACAACGGGTGCGTCACCGACGTACCGCGTCAGAGATGCAACGCCTGCCTCAATAGCGCCAGAACCAACAGCGGCCGGTACCTCTTTGTCTTTATACAACTGGGCACTATCGTAGATCTCGACATCAATTGCGCCCTTTGTACGCGCCTCAACTTCCTTCTCAAAGACCAGCAAGTTTTGACCCAAGTGACTTTTCAACGGCAACTGAAGAGAGATTCTCATTTTGTCAGCCGCCTGCACTGAGCCAGCAACTAACGCGAGGCTGAGCGTTGCCCCTACTAACTTTTTCAACATGATTTACTCCTCATTTATTTTTATAAGTAGAATACTTCCCGATGAGCAACAGAATTTGTGTCCGCACTCCACAACGAAATATGTTTTTAGTTATACCTGCAGCGACATTTATTTTGCAATACCAAAATATTTTTTGTTAGAAGAAAGTAGTAGAATTTCGATAAAAAATAGATATAAGGTATACCAAACTAATAACAAGAAAGACTTGTCATGACTGAATCTCTAAGCAATGTAGCCCGCCGAAAAACCGAAGAGCTAATTCTTCAGGGAGGCCTGGCCGTCGGGACCAAGATTACTGAGCGAGATCTAGCCGAGCGTTTAGGCATGTCTCGGGCGCCCGTGCGCGAGGCCATCCGTGAACTTATTAGTGTTGGTTTGCTAGAGCAGATAAGCGCGCGGCAAATTGTCGTCAGGCGGCTTGAACTATCGGAGATCCGCGAGATCTTTGAAATTCGTGAAATGCTTGAGGCCCGCGCCGCTTCACTGGCGTCAATACGTGTCTCTAATGAACAATATAACGCGCTAGAGGAACTTCATTTGAAGATGCTTAAAGCCGCAGCAGTCTCTCCCTCTGACTACTTTGAACTCAATATTACTTTTCATTCAATGATTCACGAAATTGCTAACGCTCCTCGGCTTGCTACGCTGATTGATCATGTTATGCGGGAATCGTTGCTATTCAGGAGCCGTGGGCTCGTAGATGAAGCGAATATTCGTTCGTCGATTGAGGAACACGAACAAATATTGAAAGCGATACGTCTGCACGACGCCGAGCTAGCCAGTCTTCTTATGGGGCGACATATTAAAGGCGGTTTCAGACGCCTCGAACTGATCTGAAACTAATCGAAGGTTGCCCCAACGACCTCGTTTGGAAAATCGATCTCGATCACACCCTTTTCAAAAAAGCTTGTTCCCAAGATACCATCAATCTGAGCGGAGTCCATCAGCGGCATCAGACTCTCGGTCGCAATCCCAAAGACTTCTGTGATTAGTTGCTCCCCTACCATAACCGAACATGCCACCGTTTCAACTTCAAAGTGTCCAAGTATCGGATGAAAGTCCTTACGCTTACCAAGCGACTTACCGGATACAGAGACTTGGGAATCGCGTAGATACGATAATCCGGCACCTGTATCGAGCAGGCACCTTTGTTTTTCCTCGCCGATCTGACACTCCATGACAGGAGACCCCATTATAAAGGCCGAGGAGTTACCTGTGATTTCTGCATCTATTTGAGCAAGAGTTTGATTTCCAACGTCGAACCCGAGGGTCGAATCACTAAACGCGTCCACACCAATCAATCCAACCGCGTCAAATGGCAGGGCCTGCTGGATTGATGTCCATGTGTAACTTCCAAAACTGGGACTCAGTTGTAATGCGTTACCTAAAATTTGTACCGTAATGTTAGGACCCAGAGACACTGGTGAGCCAGTATCAACGACCAAACGTCCCTCATTAAAGTCAGCACACAAGATACCGTCACAGACTTTGACTTCGATGGATTGGCTCACGTTAGACCCTCAGCCGAATACTGCGCCTAGTGTACTTGCAAATGAACGACTTAGTAATAGCTCCTGCGATCGGCTGATATATTTACCGCGGACTCTTTTTCGATCGATTCAGACGACGGCTCAGAAACCTTATCTGATGACGGCTCTGGCCCAGTGTTACTCGACACACCAGAATTTTTGGCTGTTGTTTCTGGGGATCCTGAGCTTGCAGATTTTGAACTCGTAGGTTCCGAGTCGGGCTCATCACCATTGTCATCAAAGTTCGAGCGTCCGCTACTCCAGTTCATATGCTTGCGTTGCGATGGAGTGGGCTCGTTACCGCGCGAGCGAATCAAATCGATGACCCTACCCATCCCTCCATGCTGACTCCTATCCAATGCATCATGAATCGCCTGGACGTCACGCCTAGACAACGGCAGCGCCTGAATCCAACTAAACTGACGCGATGTCTGAATCTCAACGATAGTGGTGGATACACCGGCCGAACGCATCGCCGGAAAATTTAGTTCCGTTTGATCGGTGTCCTTGAACGCATCACTGACAATCAACTTGTTCAAACCAAGCCGAGGACGTACCTGAAGCACGTCATTACGGCGAACCTGCCCCAAATCAATGCCATTCAATTCGAGCGAGTAAACACTAAGTAAGCCTTGTAAACTCTTGAGGTGATTTGATTGCTCGGCTGGGCTGTCTATAAGGGCCAGAACCACGTCTCCCTGCCTATGCTGGAGTGCATCGAGGACGGCCGAAGGTGAGCCGAGTTTCTGCGCGTTCTCAGCATGCAGCCCACTAGACATAAATGATAAAAGCGACGCGATCAAATATTTAATCACCGGAAAAACCACGATCCTTGACTCCGACACATTGATATATCGGCACAAAGGAGCCCGTTCTAAAGGGTGCGGCCTTGATCTCTCACGATCAACCTATGTGCCTTACTCTCAATGAGACATTATCAATGAGTCAGCAGCGACACTCTATCCCTTGCATGGCACTGAATGATCGCCGTCTGATTATTAAAGACGCTTTGGACTGGGCAAAAATTAACCGACTAATGCCTTTGAACCGAGTGCAACTTCTTTAATTAAACGAATTTTATCAAGTTCTACCTCGGACTCAGATCCACCGGCGCGTTCGATCAATTGATCGACCTCTGCTGCCATTCCCTCACTAATAAGGGCGCGACACTGCGCAAAAAGACTGATTTCGACACAGTTGACGTCACGCTCGAATTCTAATTTTGTTAACGCTGACATTTTATTTCTCCGTCAAAAAACTTACAGGCTAAAATGCTTTGCAAGATAGATGCCAATATAAACGGACGGTGCACAAGACAGATTGGTTTAATTCGGCAAATTTTGTGTAGCCTGAATGTCCAGAAAAAACTTAGACCAGCCGGTCGATCCAATTGGAGATACTTACCAAGATGCAGGCAACCATCTATCACAATCCCAAATGTAGCAAGTCAAGGGATGCGCTCCGCTTCCTGAAGGACGCTGGGATAGAACCAACCATCGTCCTGTACCTCGATACGGGGTGGACAGCCAGGTTGTTACGTGATTTAAAAGCAGCGACTGACCTTGGGTGGCAGGCAATGCTCAGACCCGACGCGCGGGTAATACTTCAAGACCCAATCAAAAAAGGCGAAGACGCGCTAATTATTCAACATGTCATCAATTATCCGGCAGCATTGGAACGACCGTTTGTTGTCTCAGGTAAAGGCACGCGGCTATGCCGACCAATACAGGCCATCTTCGAAATTGTAGAAGCAAGACCAAAGTCACCCTGGCTAACCGAAAAAGGAGTGCCTGTACTTTAGGGTCTGAGATATAACCACGACCAACGAAGAATAAAAAAGGCCGAGCGTCGACTCAGCCTTTTCTGGTTCCGCCTCGTATACCAGAGGAATAAACCCAAGACAGCCAAGGCGTCGAACTATTCCTTCGTTTGCCTGTCAAAACAGGCGCCCTCTCCGGGACTCTTACGAAGTGTCCTGCTTGCTGCTCGTCAATTTCTCGGGAA
>MDSV01206594.1_pt1 | contig 15474 bp, 11 predicted proteins | sample 810851 | NCBI WGS metagenome assembly MDSV01 (sample SAMN05326640, study PRJNA326480) | marine metagenome | isolation source: seawater | place: Atlantic Ocean: North East | collected 2012
ACGAAGCACGTTTAGAATTAGGTTTTATGTAATGTTTAATATCCCTGGAAAAGATATCGTTAGTTTGACTGACAAAGCTTCGGCACAAATTCTAAAACTAATGCAGAAATCAAACCATAAAGGATTAAAAATTGGAGTAAAAAAAGGCGGATGTGCTGGTATGGAATACACCATGGAGTATGTTGACGAAATTGATTCTAACGATGAAATCGTTGAAAAGAACGGCGCCAGAGTAATGATAGCCCCTATGGCTCAAATGTTTCTTTTAGGATCTGTAATAGATTACGAAATATCATTATTAGAAAGTGGTTTTAAATTTACCAACCCAAACGTAAGTGAGGAATGTGGGTGTGGTGAGTCTGTAAAATTTGATGTCAAATAAGTTCTATAAATTCTAAAAGCACTTAATATCAATGGATTAAAGGAACTACTTAAATTTAGATTCTAAAAAGTTTACGAAGTTTTAGATAATTGGAAGTCAAAATGCGTAGAAAAATCTTAGCCGGAAATTGGAAAATGAACGGCCTAACTATTGACCTTCAAGAAATAATTGAAATATCCAACTTCTCCAAGGATTGTAATACTGAAATAATTTTATGCCCTCCAATTACTCTTGTTTCAAAAATCCCCTCGTCTATTATCGGATCGTCCCTACAATTAGGCGCTCAAAACTGCCATTTTAACGAAGTCGGAGCACATACTGGCGAAATATCTGCTAAAATGTTAACTGATATTGGTTTGACCCATGTCATACTTGGGCATTCTGAGCGACGTAATGAACATTCTGAAACAAACAAAATATTAAAGAAGAAAATCAAAATAGCGTGGGAAAACAATTTAACTACAATTGTATGCGTAGGCGAAAGTGCAGAAACTTCAAGAAATGGATTAACAGACTCTTTTATTCAGGATCAGGTAACTAAAACCCTGCCAGAACAAATTCAAGTTAATAAGCTTGTGATTGCTTATGAGCCAATTTGGGCAATTGGGACGGGAGAAGTTCCTTCTTTAAAACAAATAAGCAAAACTCATAATTTAATCCGAAAATTGATCAACATCAATTACGGGTTACTAGCTGCAAATTCCGTTAGAATCATATATGGTGGGTCATTGAATCACGAAAATGCAAAAGATATTTTCAACCTCCCAAACGTAGATGGAGGGCTCGTAGGTGGCGCGTCATTAACTCATAAATCCTTTATTCCAATAATCTCTTCATTAGAAACCAATTTAAAGTGATTTAATAATGAATAGGTCTTTCTAATGCAGACAATGCACTTTCATGAATAGCTTCAGATAGAGTAGGATGTGGAATAATCGTATGTGCAAAATCCTCCTCGGTTATTTCCAATCCTAACCCTACAGCATAAACACTTATTAGCTCTGTAACATTTGGCCCAACCATATGAGCACCCAAAAATTCGCCGGTATCAGCACTAAATATTGTTTTAACAAACCCCTCACTCTCCTCCAGCACAACGGCTTTGCCATTACCAATAAATGGAAAATTTCCTATTTTTATCTTAATACCCTGATCAAGAGCCTGTTTTTCTGTTAGACCAATGGAGGCGATTTCAGGTTGTGAATAAGTACAATTTGAAATATGATTTTTATTGATAGAGCGAGGTTGTTTCCCAGCAATCAACTCCGCCACAATGGTCCCCTCATGGCTAGCCTTATGAGCTAACCACGGCGCACCAGCCACGTCCCCGATAGCATATACTCCATTCACGTTTGTGGCAAAAAACTGATCAACTTTTATATGAGAATCTTCCAACTCAACGCCTAGTTTCTCCAATCCCAATTTATCACTATTCCCAACTATGCCTACCGCAATTAAAACAGCATCAAACCTTAATGATTTGGAAATTGAATCGATCACCACATGAATATTGTCTTGCTCTTTTGTCACTTTCTTTAATTTAGAATTTAAGACTATCTTTATACCATTTTTCTCAAATGATTTTTGTGCAAATTTTGAGACTTCAATATCTTCATTTATTAAAATTCGGTCCATACTTTCAATGACTGTTACATCAGAACCAACTGAGTTGTAAAAAGAAGCAAACTCCATACCTATTGCTCCAGACCCCACAACCAAAAGATTTTTTGGCAAAAACAAACCCTTTAAAGCGTCTTTATAATCCCAAATTCGTTCTCCATCTGCCTCAATACCCTCCAATTTTCTAGCACGTGCACCGGTTGCTAAAACAATATTATCTGCTTTGATTACTTGGGGATTTTCATTAACTATTTCAATTTCTGAGGAACCTAGCACGGTAGCCTCTCCTTTAATAACAACTACATTATTTTTTTTTAACAAATATGTGACACCACGAACTAATTTATCAGAGGCACTTCGTGAATTTTGGAAAATTTTATCTAGATCTATCTCTAAATTATCAAGTTGATTACCTAAATAGTTCGATTCTTTTATCGTTTTAATAACCTTGGCCGAATTAAGTAACGATTTGGTCGGTATACACCCCCAGTTTAGGCATATTCCACCTAGACTTTCTTTTTCAATAAGAACTACCGATAACCCTAATTGTGCACTTCTAATTGCTGCAACATAACCACCGGGGCCGCCCCCAATTATTGCTATGTCATAATTATCCATTAACTTAACCTCTGAAATTTCTAAGATACCATTTTAATATTAACATTCATTTGTTGTAGGGTATAGCCTATAGTATTATATAAAATTTAAACTAAATTTAATATATATTAAGCATCTTCCTCCAACGCCGCTTCAATAGCTATTTCTTGTGCTACCTCTACTGCTACCGGTGTTAGTGATGGAGTTATGGTAGTGTAAGAAGACGTTTCGCTAACCCTTGGGGCTTCTCTTTGCGTTCTTCGATATAAGGCATAAACTGAAATAATAATTAATATACAGCCTAAATAAGCAAAAAACATATCAGGACCAAAACGGGACATTAAAAAGCCAACAGCTAATGGCCCAATAATGGCGCCCAACCCATTTATAAAAATCAATCCACCTGCCGCCGCTGCCATGTCATCATGTTCTAAAAAGTCATTAGTATAGGCAATAAACAGCGAATATAATGGGTTTACCATGCCACCAATAAAAAAAACAAAAACTAAATAAACCATATAGTTATAGGATATAACAAAAAGTAATATTGAAAAAAATCCACCGATAGACGACACTGATATAATCAAAAATCGTCGATCTATACGATCTGATAACCATCCAATTGGCATCTGAAACAACAAACCACCAAAATAAATTGTCGCAACAAAGATAGATATTTCTGCAATTGTCATACCAATTTCTGAACCAAAAATTGCCGTCATTCCAAAAATTGCTCCAAATATTGCGCCCAATATAAACAATCCAACCACACCCAAAGGAGATACCTTATAAAGATTTCTTAATCCCATAGGCTTAGTAGTTTCAAAAGGAGGCGCAGGAGTAACCGTTAGTAGAATAGGAGCAAACGATAAGGAAAGAATAACGGATGCGATTATAAATAACGTATATCCACTTACATCTGCAAAATTTAAAACAAATTGAGCAAGCACAAGACCCAGCGTTTGGATGATTAAATATATTGATAAAATTTTACCACGATTCTTATTATCTGAAAAATCATTAAGCCAACTCTCAGAGACAACATAGACACCTGAGAAACAAAACCCGATAATAATCCGAAGAAGAAACCAAACAATCTCAATTGAAAAAACGGGAAATAAAATGAAACATGCAGAAATCAAGGACGCAAGAGCTGCAAAAACTCTAACATGACCCACTCTTTTGATCATAAGAGGTGTTAATCTAGATCCACCAAGAAAGCCGATAAAATATCCTGTCATGATCCAGGACATTGTGTTAGGGCTAAACCCTTCTATACCACCACGCACTCCCAATAATGTACCTTGCATACCATTCCCCATCATTAACATGAGCATACCCAAAAATAATGGCCATGAATTTTTCAAACCAATATTCATTCGCTAACTTCCTAGCAAAAAGATAAAAAACATTAATAATTAGAAACTTCACTGAAAATTCAGTCAGTTTGGTCAATTAAACCAAAATAATTGAATAAATTAACCAAAAACGACAAGAAAAAGGAGTTTTAAGACTTCTTAAATAGTAAAGAGCTATCACCATAGGAATAAAACCGGTATTTGTTCTCAATAGCGTAAGAATATAATTTTTTGCACTCTCTTACACCTAAGAATGCAGCCACTAACATAATTAATGTTGATTTTGGTAAATGAAAATTTGTTATCAAACCATCAACCAAATTAAAGCGATAACCCGGCTTAATAAAAATGTTTGTTTCATTATCAAATGACGAACAATATTCATTATTTGCAGCTGCCTCTAATAGCCTTGCTGAAGTCGTGCCAACCGCGATAATTCGTCCACCAGCTTGCTTAGTTTGATTAATTTCCATTGCAGTTTTCTGTGAAATTATACCTTTTTCACTGTGCATCACATGATCCGTGATATAATCTGACTTGATAGGTAAAAAAGTTCCTCCTCCTACATGTAGGGTTAAATAGGAAAAATCAATTCCAGCTTTTTTCAACTTTGATGTTGTAGTAAAATCAAAATGCAATGATGCTGTGGGGGCAGCAACTGATCCAGCAACGCTCGCAAAGATAGTCTGATAATCAATATCATCATTCTCGTCTGAGGCTCTATTCTTTAAGATGTATGGTGGTATTGGCATTCGACCTGCATAGTGCAAAAAGCTTTCTATATTATTTTGTTTATCAAATTTTAGGTCAATCACAGCGTAATCATTCTCAACGGCCCTTACTAACACAACATCACCATTTGACAGCTTCAACAGATCTCCCTTTTTTAACTTCCTCAAAGGCTTGGCTAAAACTTTCCATCGGTGATGAGTAATTTTTTCAAACAAATTTATCTGTACTTTCGCTTCAAGAAAAGTATTAGAAACACGCCTTAATCGCGTTGTCAGAAGTAACGATTTTAGAACCTTTGTATTATTGATGACCAGCCTATCACCCGGCCGTAAAAAAGATTCAATTTGAGAAAAACTAGAATCAACGAATGAATCGCCGCGAGCTACAAGGAGCCGGGCACTACTTCTTGGCCTGGCGGGTCGTAAAGCAATCAATTTCTCTGGAAGAAAAAAATCAAAATCATTTAAACTCATTCTAATCTTTCCGGCATTGGTGAATTGAACAACTCTCGAAAAACACCAGGCGTCAAAATAGACAAAGGATTAACCTCAATTTTCAAATCATTCCCAGAACCATTAATTTTGTAATTAAATCCAAAAACACCCTCTCCTTCTTTCTTTCCAAGAAGTCCAGCAAATAAGCCTGTTTGCTCGAATATTCCATTTACTGCGTAAAATGGCGTTATCACGCCGATTGCATCTATTTCTTCAGTAATAGGATTTATGTTACCTTGCATCGTCAGTCCCATTGAAGCTCCGATGGCACTGCTTTCATGAACTAAAATTCTGTCAGATAAAATAGTAAAATTTGCTTTACTCTCAGAAAAAGCTAAACCCTGTCCGTCCATCTGTTCCAAAAGGCCGATCACACTGACTGCAGACAGTAATTCAGCCAAAATAGAAGCGTTTACTACTCTAGTATTTTTAACAGTTAGCTCACCACTATATATGCCTTCATCCACAGAAGGAATTAGAATTACATTTAGATCTCCTTTACGGGCATTATCAAAAATACCTAAAGATCTCAAAACAGCTCCTGCGTCCTTAGACGATATATCAAACGAAAGACCATTTTCTAAAATTTTTATCAACCCTTCAATTTCTGGGCCATTATTTATCCTAGACTTAAAGATACCAGAAGATTTATCAATGTTTGAAAACTGAACCTTCAAATCAGTTAAGCTCAAAGTATCAGACAAGATCACGCTATCTAGTAGAAGTGACCCAGACATTTTAGGTAAATTAATTTTGCTTCCAGAATCAAACTTAAAACTTCTTAAATCCAGTTCACCATTTAAAATCTCAAAAACAAAATTGTCTTTTTTATAATTAGTAATTTCAACACTTGTAGATAGCCAATCTTTAAATTCTAAGGACTTTAAGACTAATTTATCCATCCCTGCGTAATCTTTAAAATAAACTTTCCCTTTTAAAAATAAATCATCTGATGAAAACATCAAATTTGTAATAACAGGAGCAGACCCTAATGTTCCTTCGATCAAGAACTGCCCACTATCTTTTGGTTTCTTAACCCAGTCGATCAATTCAGACTTCACACCGATGCCTTTCAAGTCAGAACTAACAAAAAACATTGGAGAAGAGTCATCAGAGAACTGAATTGAAAAATCTGCCATGGCATTATCGGACAAGACAATGTCAGACAAATTAAAATCCAAGGAATCAAATAAATTTTGATTTAATTTTAACTTACCTTTTGCGGAGCTAATATTATTCAAATCTTTTTCAAAATTCTTTTTCCAATTAACATTTATAATATTACCGTCAAAGTCTAAATCACCAAATATTCTCAGTTCTTTATTATTTGCTATTAATGATAATTGATCCGCGGTCAAATCGATTTTACCAAATATATTATTTACAGCACCTGATTTTATTTTACCAATAGTAGAAAAAATAATTTCCGTTTCAGACGGTTTTTTTCCTAATTCAAAAAATATATCACTTTCAGCAAAAATTACTCCTTGCAAACTGCTCGGTAATGCTTGTTTTGATATTTTATAGTTCTTAGGTAAATCTTTTAAGATCTCTAATGTCGAAGACAAACTTGCTATCGAATTCAAATGAACATTCATTAAGGGGTCCTCATTTTTTCCCATTAACACTCGGAGCACTGATCCCGAAATATCTACTAAACTAGTTGGTTGAGAAAATAAGTGGCCATCCTCCAAGTTTAAATGAAAGTAGTTGCTACCTAATTCCCCGTTACCAGAAGCATTAATCAAAGGTGAGATTTTTTCAGGCAACTTAAGGTTAGTCTCATCAAATAAAAAAGTAGCTCGGAGATTGCTATTTTTTTCTGGACTAAATGACATCATTCCAGTCACATTTTTCAAATATCCACCCACAATATTATCGAGAGCCCAGGCCTTAGTTTTCGCACCCTTCACAAATGGCCATATCTCTGCAAATGTTCTAGTCGCTACATCGCTTAAGCGAAAATTAAATAAACCATCCAATCCTTTTGGAGTAAATCTAAAGCGACCTGAACTAGAAATATCAATATCACTATGACTAGCAAAAAATTGACCGATTGTTAAAGATTGCTTATCTAACTCAAATTTAAAATCTGTAATCAAACTTTCCAACTTAAGGGCATGAGTAAAATATTTTGGCATAAATAAGTTCGTGTCATTAAATTCAAGTTGACCCATAAAAACCAAACCCTTTTCAGAATTTTGATCATCAACTAAAATATTGCCAGAGCCAATAGTGGTCCCATATTCCGTATCTAAAGACGCTTGCTTGATATTAAAACTTTCAAATTCATCATCATATTCGAAATAAAATTTTGAACTATTGACGAACAATCTATTACTATTTGAAGGAAACGAAATATCACCTTTACCAGCCTCCAAAACACCTTGAATTCCTTGCAAATTTCCACCATCAACAAGTGTTGCAAAAACAGAAAGTGATACTGGTAAATTAAATTTAGATAAAAACATCAACTCTGGGAACTGTTCAGAGAGCTGATTAATTAAAATATTTTCTACGGTGGCCGAGACTTCAACTTCCTGTCCTTTCTTTTTTACCAACTTAAGCATTGCCCTAGCAGTGATGTTATTGCCATAAAGAAAATTTGCGGAAAATTGGGCAGATAACTTTTGATTAAGCCTTTCTAGCTTAAATTGCCCCTGCTTAAGCCACCAAGTTTTTCCTGATATTTGGTCTACAAAGGCAATATTAGTGTTCCGTCCCGAGAAAAATGATAAACTTGAAAGCACATCATGTTCAAAAATCCCCTCGATAAATGCTATAAAATCAATAACGTCTGAGTATTGAAAGCTTTCTAACGGCTCCTGCGCCTCCAACATTTCAAATGAAAATTCACCCTCCAAATTCTTGGTAATAACTAATGAACTATTTGATAAAAGCAATGAATTAGGTTTTAGGTTAAATTGAAGCAAATTCTCATATCCAAAAGTAGCTTCAAGTTCATTCAAATAAGCTAATTGCTTTGCTTCAGAGTCTTTTAAAACAATCTTAAATAAAGTCGCCGAGATAAAAGAATTACTATTAAAAAAATCAAATTTAATTTCGCTGATAGAAACCTGTGAGGCACCTAAACTACTTTCAATTTCTATTTCGAATTTATCTATAAGCCAATTATTAGCTGTAAAACCTTTTAACCCCCATATAACAAATAAAGCAGTCAATAAGAATGTCACAGAAAAGAATAAGATTAAAATAAAATTTAGTGTTTTTTTCATTTGATGATCGTTGGATAATCTTTTATTTAAGAGTTACTGTAAAATCATATTTTTTACTACTTCAAATTTGCTATAATAAAATAAAGTTACCAAAAGTTTACAGGAATAAATAATGTCAAAACCTATAACACTTCCTCAATTTGAGGTTACATTAGAAAACGGCTCGATAGTTAATCAGGAATACTTTTGCAATCAAAATATAGTGTTATTTTTTTATCCTCGAGATGATACACCCGGCTGTACAAAAGAAGCACAAGATTTTTCTGAGTTTAAGGAAAATTTTTCAGACTTAAACATTAAAATTTATGGCGTTTCAAAAGATGACCAAAACTCTCATAAAAAATTTATATTAAAATACAAACTGCTGGTAGATCTGTTGTTTGACCATGATGGGCTGATGTGCGATGCGTTTCGAGTTTGGAAGAAAAAACAAATGTATGGAAAAAAATACCATGGGATAGAAAGATCAACCTTCCTAATTGATAAAGGGGGTAAAATTGTAAAAAGTTGGAGAAATGTAAAAGTCGAAGGCCATATTGAAGATGTTTTATCTGCAGCAAAATTACTATGAATGAAATAACTTTAACAGAGATGGCAAAACGCGTTTTATCTGCAACGGAGGTGGTAGATAAAGTGAAGCTGTCTGAAAAATACTCTACGGCTTGGCAAAAAGATAGAAAGGATAAAAAATCCATCCGTATCGGTAAAGCAGAATGCCCAGATACCCCATCACGACCTTCAAAACCAGATTTGTTACCTCCACGTCTGATGCCAAAGCGTAAATATGGAACTGAACTCGGACGAGTGGCGTTACTTCATTCAGTTGCACATATCGAATTAAATGCAATTGATTTACATTGGGATATGATAGCTAGATTTTCAAATATTCAGTTTCCTTTAAGTTTTTATGATGACTGGATAAACGCAGCAAAAGATGAAACCAAACATTTTCAGCTTTTATCTAATTTGCTATACGATAGAGGTTCTTTTTACGGCGCTTTACCTGCCCATGATAGTATGTGGGACTCAGCCAAGCTAACAAACAACGATATTTTTGGGAGATTAGCTGTTGTACCAATGGTTTTGGAAGCACGAGGTTTAGATGTTACTCCAAATATGATTAAACTCTTTGAAAAGGTAGGGGAACAAAAAGCTGTTGAATATTTAAAAATAATATACTCCGAAGAGGTTAATCACGTTTCCTATGGATCCAAATGGTTTAATTATCTCTGTGGTCGTGATGGTATAGATCCAACACCCACTTTTCACTCATTGGTAAAAAAGTACTTCCATTCAAAATTGAAGCCTCCTTTTAATGAAGAACAAAGAGCTGCGGGTGGTCTGCCTCCTGACTTTTATTGGCCTTTAGTAAAATGAAACAAAAATCTTGCGAATTACTTTAAAATCTTTAAAATCTTTCAGGAAAACGATTAACAAGTCTTCTAAAGAATAACGGTAATGGTAAAACTGACAAATTTAAAGAATTGGTTAATAGAAAGTTTCGGACATAAACGAATCTTTATCAAATCTAATCAGAAAACCATTCGTCTAACCATAAAGCCATACCAACAAATCACTCTAGTATTTTGCTTAATCATTTCTGGTATTTGGATTGTTTTATCAACATCTTTTCTCGCCATTGACCAAAACTTAACAGAAGTAAATAATGCGAATGGTATATTGGCAAATAATTCTTACCAAAACCGCTTAAATTCTTTAGCAAAAGAACGAAATGCAAAAGAACTTGAGGCCAACCAAATACATAAACAATTTTACGCCGCAATTTTAGAAATTTCAAAAGGTCAATCAATTTCCTTAGAAACTAGAAAAAGAAATGAAGAACTAAAACAAGCATTAGAATCCCTTCAAGAAATAATTAATAAATCAAGAAATCCCAAACATGTAAATAAATCAACAAAACCATCATTGGATTCTGAAGTTACAATGAAAACAATTGAATTTCTTTCTCACGCCCTTGAGGAAAAATCTGAGAAGCAAATATCGGTAGCCCAAGAAAATACGAAACTTAAAGAAGAAATTATAGAATTAAAGCACAAAGCTTTAGTTTCAACAGAAAGATCAGAACGCATTTTTTCTCGTCTTGAAGAGGCCTTATCGGTATCGGTTGCGCCTCTTGAAAGAATGTTTGAAGACGTCGGAATATCTACGGAAAAGCTCCTTAAAGACGTAAGGCGAGGATACTCTGGAAAAGGAGGGCCAATTTTACCCTTATTAATTACTAAGGGGAAGTCTAGTGACAACAGAATTAATAGTCGTGCTAATAAGATTTTAAAAGAATTAGATACATTAAATTTATATAGAATAGCCGCCTTTCAATTGCCATTTTCTCATCCTCTGAAAGTAAGGCATCGTTTCACTTCCGGATACGGCAATAGAAAAGATCCTTTTACCGGCAAAAAACAAATGCATGCGGGAATTGATCTCGCAGCTTATTCCGGATCTAAAATACATGCAACCGCTGATGGTACTGTAACAAAAGCTTGGCCTAGTGGAGCTTACGGAAAACTAATTGAGATCCGCCACGCAATGGGATATAGAACTAGATACGCCCATCTAAAAAAAATAAGGGTCAAGTCTGGCCAAAGGGTATCTAGAGGAGACGTAATTGGAGATATGGGAAATACTGGTCGTAGCACTGGAACGCATCTACATTATGAAATAAGAATAAATGGTAAAACAATTAATCCAATGAAATATATTAAGGCAGCAAGAAATGTTTTCTAAAAATAAATTAACTTCTACTAACAAAACTTTAAGTAATGCGGAAGTCTCAGCCGAAGCCGCTAAGACGGGAACAACAATCCGACCTTCCGATGAAAGCAAAACCCTGACTTCGGCACCAAAATCAAAACCCGCTGTGTCGAGCTTGTCAACTGACCTTGTTATAAAAGGTAATATTCAGTCGACAGGAGACATTCAAATTGAAGGTACAGTTGAAGGCGATATAAAAGCACATTTACTTACAGTTGGTATCGGAGCCACAATTAAAGGGGAAATTGTTGCAGATGATGTCGTAATAAATGGTAAAATTATTGGAACGGTCAGAGGGCTTAAAGTTAGATTGACTTCATCGGCAAAGGTTGATGGGGATATTATTCACAAGACGATAGCGATTGAAAGTGGAGCCCATTTTGAAGGCTCAGTTCAACGTCAAGATGATCCTTTAATTTCGTCTAAACAGAACACCGAATTCAAGAAAGTTGATTAAAAACATAGGAATTCATAGATTTTTTGAATTGGCCTCTGCTCGTGATTTACCAGCAACGTTTAAGGCCAAAGCACTGGCCATAAAATTATCAAGCTTACCATTTAATACCCCTTGCGTATCCGACGTTTCAATATTCGACCTTAGATCCTTTACCATTTGGTACGGATGTAAAACATATGATCGAATCTGATTACCCCAACCGGCATCTCCTTTGCTCTCATGCGCATCTGAAATGGCTGCGGTTCTCTTATTTAGTTCCAATTGATATAATCTAGATTTCAAAGCTTTCATTGCTATATCGCGATTTTGATGTTGCGACTTTTCAGAACTGGTTACAACAATGCCAGTAGGATTATGAGTAATTCTTACCGCAGAATCAGTAGTATTAACGTGTTGCCCCCCTGCTCCACTCGAACGATAAGTATCAATTCTCAAATCTGAAGGATTAACTTCAATATCGATATTATCATCTATCACTGGATAAACCCAAACAGACGAAAAAGAAGTATGCCTTTTAGCATTACTATCAAATGGAGAGATTCTAACCAACCTGTGAACACCACTTTCTGTTTTCAACCAGCCATAAGCATTCATACCTTGGATCTTATAACAAACAGATTTTATTCCCGCTTCGTCGCCAGAGTTTTCAGACATCAATTCAATTTTATAGTTTCTCTGCTCAGCCCATCTCACGTACATCCTTGACAACATTGCCGCCCAATCACAACTTTCCGTACCACCTGCGCCTGCATTAATTTCCAAGAATGTATCATTTGAATCTGCTTCTCCATCAAGAAGAGCCTCTATTTCTTTTTTTTCTGCGACAACTAATAATCTCCTTAGATTATCTTCAGCTTCCTTCAAGATACTAGTTTCATTTTCTAATTCAGCTAATTCTATTAAATCAACATTCTCTCTAAGCTCTGAATTTAAATCTTTGTGTGTTTCAAGTTGATCTATTAAAAACTGACGTTCTTGCATCAGTTTCTGGGCTTTTTTGAATCATTCCAGAATTCTGGATTTTCAGACAAAGCATTAAATTCTTCCAAACGATTACTCGCTGATTCTATATCCATTCTCTGCTCAAGAAGTTTAATAGATTTAAGTATTTTTTCAGTAATACCCTGTAATTCAGCTCGCATATTTTTGCCTGGCTTTGATTGTAATTAAGGCTCGATTTTAACAACCCCTGTCCTTAAGGTAAAGGGCGCAGAATCTACAATATTTCACTCTCGAAGCAAATTTGTAATTTCAGTTGTACATATGACAAAGACAAGTGTATTGAGGAAGTATAGGAAAAAATAAATTCCTAAAAAGTTTCTTTGGGTTTTGCGTTACACTGATTACGCAACTTACTTAAAAATGCAACTAGTTAGTTGAATAATAGAAGCCTTGCTTCAAACGAAATTGGGCCATCGGCCTGGAAATGAAACGCGATGAGCAAAAAAAATGAATTAATAGAGATGCAGAAGGCAACTCCCTTAAATTATAAACTATTTGATATTTTTTGTTCAGGGCACAGAAATAGGTCGATCTTAATATTCAAAAGCGAATATTTTCATCAGACAAGAGCAGAGAAAACATGGCAAAAAAAATGCTTATTGATGCCACTCATAGTGAAGAAACACGTGTGGTGGTGGTTGAAGGAAATAAAGTCGAAGAATTTGACTTTGAGTCTATAAGTAAGAAACAGTTAGCTGGAAATATTTACTTAGCTAAAGTGACAAGGGTTGAACCCTCGTTGCAAGCCGCATTCGTAGATTATGGTGGAAACCGACATGGTTTCTTAGCTTTTTCGGAAATTCATCCAGATTATTATCAAATTCCTATAGAAGACCGAGAAAAATTAATTGAAGAAGAATTGAAATTTGCAAAAAAAAATCAAGAGGAAGCCGAACAGAGAGAGCTAGAACTCGAATTACAGGAACAAGATAAAGACGATTCTTCTACTATAACAGATTATGATGACTCAGCTGAACAAAATAACGGCGCCATTAAAACTTCGACAATAGCTAAGTCAAGCAATGACGATATGAACGGAAATCACCCAATCAAGCCACGTCTTCGAAGATATAAAATTCAAGAAGTCATAAATGTCAGACAAATTTTATTGATTCAAGTAGTAAAAGAAGAAAGAGGCAATAAAGGAGCCGCCTTGACAACATATCTATCTATTGCTGGCCGTTATTGTGTTTTAATGCCTAATACTGCACGGGGAGGCGGCATTAGTCGCAAAATTACACAGGTAAATGATAGAAAGCGACTAAAATCAATAGTAGATGATTTGGAAGTACCAGAAGCGATCGGACTAATTATACGCACAGCTGGAGCCAACAGGACCAAATTGGAGATTAAAAGAGATTTTGAATACCTTTTACGGCAATGGGAAGAAGTTAGAGAGCTAACTTTAAAATCAATAGCCCCATGTCAAATCTATGAAGAAGGGAGTTTAATAAAACGTTCAATTAGAGACTTATACACAAAGAATGTCGATGAAATATTCGTCGAAGGTAACAACGGATTTAAATCTGCAAAAGAATTTATGAAAATGTTACTACCCAGCCATGTAAAGAAAATTCGCGAGTATAACGAGCCAATACCATTGTACTCACGTTATCAAGTTGAAAGTTTTTTAAGTGGTATGTTTAATCCCACTGTTCAGTTAAAGTCGGGAGGATATCTCGTAATTGGCATCACTGAAGCTTTGGTGGCAATCGATGTGAATTCAGGCAGAGCCACTAAAGAGCGTTCTATTGAAGAGACAGCCTTAAAGACTAATCTGGAGGCAGCGGAAGAAGTTTCACGACAACTTCGCCTTCGTGATTTAGCGGGACTCATTGTGATTGATTTTATTGATATGGATGAACGGCGAAACAACAGCTCTGTGGAAAAAAGATTAAAAGAAAAGTTAAAGGATGATCGGGCTAGAATTCAAGTTGGGCGAATATCAAACTTTGGATTGCTTGAAATGTCAAGGCAACGACTAAGGCCAGGAATGTTAGAAGCGACAACAATGCCATGTAGCCATTGCCATGGAACTGGAATAATTAGATCAGATGATAACTTAGCACTGATGATATTGCGAGAAATTGAAGAAGAAGCTGCTCGAGGTAAGAATAAAGAAATATTAATTTCAGCATCATTTGATGTATCAAATTATCTAATAAATCATAAACGTGGTTATATATTGGAAATGGAAAGACGGCACAAAATTTCAATAAGAATCGAAGCTAAACCAGATATGAAAAGTCCCAATTATCTGATAGAAAAATTTAAAGAATCTACAATAATAGCAAAACAATTAGATCAAAGTATTGTTTCTATTGAAACCGCCATCTCCGAAAAAGAACACGTGGAGTTTAAAAATGGAGAAGAGATAAATAATGAAAACCCACCAAAAGAGGATATCGAGAGAAATAAAAGAAAAAGAAGGCGAAAGCGAAATAGCAAAAACACTCATCAAAAAGATAATATGGATCTTAGCGCCACAAAAGATGAGCTAATTAAAAATGAGGAAAATGAGACAATACTACCAGAAAAAAAGTCACCAGCACCGAAAAATACTGAAAAAAAATCTACCCAGAAAAAAGAATTAGGAAATACTGATGTCCTAGCTAACGAAAGCAAAAGACACCAACAGAAAGATGACCAGAAATCAAAAAATGAAGAACCTGCTAAAGAGGTTAAAAAGAAACGTGGACGACCAAAAAAAACCCAATCAAATGAAACAGAAACATTAGAATCCATTCAAACACAAAAGAAATCAAAAGAGATTGAAACAAAAAAGAAAAAACCAATTCAGAAAAAAAATAAACTTACTAAGAAT
>MDSV01031720.1_pt1 | contig 15473 bp, 13 predicted proteins | sample 810851 | NCBI WGS metagenome assembly MDSV01 (sample SAMN05326640, study PRJNA326480) | marine metagenome | isolation source: seawater | place: Atlantic Ocean: North East | collected 2012
ATTTTTATATAAGTTTATCAACTATGGTAAACAACTACAGAGTGAGACGGGTGTGGTTGGTAGTAATGATAAGGATAGTCAGATAAGAATATCAAACATATCGTGGTTCCGTGATGAGAGTTGGATCGCAAAGTGGGTGATAAGAGGTGCCCGTGATGTGATTGAAGATTGGGGTTGGGAAGTATCAGAACCAGAACCATTACAGTTCACAATGTACAACGCACCAGATGGTCACTACACTTGGCACAAAGATACATACGACACCAGACAAAAAGAGATAACAGAGAACAATGATATATACAACAGACAACGTAAAGTTTCTGTGGTGTGTAACATAACTGACCCATCAGAATATGAAGGTGGTGAGTTAGAGATTATCGACCCAACAGCAGGACCAGATGATGATGAGACACGAATTATTAAAATCTCAAAAGATAGAGGTAATGTGATTGTGTTTCCAAGTTTTCTGTTTCACAGAGTTACACCCATCACAAGAGGTACTAGATATTCCTTAGTGTGTTGGTTTAGAGGACCGGAGTTTAGATGATAGATTTTGAAAAAGAAAAGTTTGTAGTCATAGATGAGTTGATTACACAGGATACGGCAAAGTTATTTGATGAATATTTTAGATGTAAGAGAAATGTTGCCAACACTTTGTTTGAAACGAAATACATACCACCAGAGGAAACGATACATGGTAGATTTAATGACCCACAGGTGATGGGCATGTATTCATTATATGGTGACCCTTTGTTCGATACTCACATGGTCACAGTAAAGAACAAGATAGAGAACATCGTTGGTCGTAGGTTGATTGAGATGTATTCGTATGGCAGAGTTTATACGACTGGCGCTGAATTACCAAAACACATGGACCGTAAATCATGTGAATATTCTCTAACAATGAATTTAGGTGGTGACATGTGGCCAATCTTTGCGGATGGTGAACAGGTCGATTTGAACCCCGGTGATTGCCTAGTCTATAAAGGTTGTGAGATAGAACATTGGCGAGAAAAATTTACTGGTGAGTATAGTACACAGATATTCTATCACTACAATCCCATAGAGAATCCTAATCATAAAGACAGTAGACCGTTTCTAGGATTACCAGCAGATTATAGGACATCAAGTGTTGGATAATTTTATAGGTATATTTGATAATGTAGTTTCGAGTGACACTTGTAAAACAATCATCAATCACTTTGAGAGGGTACAATCAGTTTCTAGGCACAGTTTTCAAAAAGCAACTGACGCTGACAACGAGGTCTATTTTCTACAGAGAGAACAAGACCAGATACTCATAGACCAGAACCACAGGATACTACAAGAATTTATTAGTGCCACAAATCAATCTATGGATATCTATAGACAGAAATATCCCATATTGAATGACACGGCAAGATACCAGATGAACTATGATGTGAAGATACAAAAGACTTTACCTGGTCAAGGTTATCATCGTTGGCATTGTGAGAGAGATAGTGTCATAAATGCTAGAAGATTATTATTGGTGATGGTATATCTGAATGGTGACATTGAGGGTGGTGAGACAGAGTTTATATATCAACATAAAAGAGTAGAACCACAAGAGGGTCGTATGGTGATATGCCCCTCTACATTCACACATACACACAGAGGTAATCCACCTCTAAATAGTGCGAAATATATGATTAATGGATGGATGGAGTTTATAGAATGAAGATAGAATTTATAAGTAAATACGCTGACTGGTTCCTACACCCTGTACCCGTAAAGAAGGTCATGCCAGATTGGTACAAGAGTTTAGAAATCTTTGTAAACAAAGATATGAATAACCCAACAATTAGAAAGTGTGTCCCAGTATTGGACGCTGTATCATGTGGTTATGCCGTATTGGCACCAACAGACCTAGTGTTCACAAAAGAGGTGATTGATAATGAGTTTAAGATTTCAACTCATCTGGGTAGACCTGGTGGTATACAGAGACCAGTGAGAGATGATATGAATTATAAGATAGAGGGTCACCCTATGCAACAGGTTGATCCAAAGATGTTTTATGATGATGAGATACCTTTCGCATTAAAATTATTGAATCCATGGATTATCAAAACACCACCTGGTTATAGTTGTATATTCACACCACCATTCAACACGGAGAGACGAGACATAAGGATAATTACAGGTATCGTTGATACTGATAAGTTCCTCAATCATGTCAACTTTCCATTCGCCCTAAAAGATTGGGACGAGACCAAACAATCTGTTAAGATAGTGAAGAAGGGCACACCTATTGCCTTGGTCTTCCCTTTTAAGAGAGACGATTGGGAGATGAAGATAGTACATGAACCTGAACTATACGAGAAACACATGGACAAGTGGGGCTGGGATTACTTCTCTAATTTCATTGACATATATAGGAATAAGATATGGACGAAGAAAAAATACAAATAGTTAAAGACAACCTAAAAGAGGTAGATGTGAGTGCCGTTATGAAACCACCTCACACGAAGGAGTATGGTGATTGGTTACAGAAATCTAACAATACTATAAATGCCACATATGATGGTTTTCATGCCCTGGTTACCAAGGCGGCAGGTAAGGCGATTGATATGACATTAAATAATTTTGTACCAGATGTATTACCTAACTTCTCTATGGAAGCGAGGGTCGTTAATGATGAGGCATTCATAGAAGAAGAACAAACATGTGATGGTTACCAGTTACATGGATTCTTTATCGTAGAGGCAGATGAGAATACCTACATTAATATTATGGGTGTAGATATACGAGTTAAGTTTAACCACATGTACTTAATGCCTAAAAGTGTGATATATAAATACATACGAGGACAAAGTGTTAAACTTGTTACAATGAAATGGAAATTAAAGAGTAATCCTCTTAACAAAGATACAATGAAGGAATGGAGATAGTTATGGCTGAGGAAGCAAAACAACCACAAGATATAAACATGGACGCATTGACGCCAAAGGGTAAGTTACATGCGGAACAATATCAACAGATGCAAGTACAGAAAATCAAACATCAATTAGAGATTGAAAAGATAGATGTATTGTTGAAATATTACGAGACCACTATACCAAAAGAAATATCAGAGGAAAAACCAGAAGAAGCACCAAAAGACGATAAATAGTCTTTATGGCAGCAATCGCAAATTTACTCGTAGACCAAGGGGCCACATTTAGTAGTACCATCACGGTGTTCAATGATGATGATACCCTATTTAACCTAACAGGTTATACTGGTGCTTCACAAATTAGAAAGTCTTATAGTTCATCAAGTGCGAGTGCCACTTTCACGGTGTCATTCGCCGAGGATAGAACGACTGGTGAGATTACCATATCCCTAACACCTACACAGACCATCGCCTTAGAGGAGGGTCGTTATGTATATGACGTGGAAGTAACCAAAACTGACGATAGTTCAGTTACCCGTGTAATTCAAGGCATAGTCACAGTTTCACCTAACGCCACTAGATAAATCCTTATAAATAGTACACACTAGGGGTACTATGGCATTAAAGGGTAGAGTTTCGAGCACAAACGCCAAGAAGGCGAAGATAACAACGACCAATTCATCTGGTCCTAATCAGGTATCCGTAACCGTACCCGCACAATCTGGTACGGTCACCTCAGTTTCACAGTTAAACGCATTAGAAGACGTTACAATCACCCAGACAAGTGCTGGGTCATTCTTACAGATACAAGCAGCAGGTGGTAGTTTCATATCGACAGCAATTGTTGATAGTGATACTATGACGGGTGAAACATCTTCCACATCAATCAACTCTGGTGAGAGTATCAAAGCATACATTGATAGTAGACCTGCGGCAACACTAACACTCACAAACAAATCAATTGACCTAGACGCTAACACACTCACAGGCACATTAACAGAATTTAACACAGCATTACAAGGAGATAGTTTTGTCTCTCTTACTGGTAGTGAGACACTTACAAACAAGACACTAACGAGTCCAACAATATCGACTATTGTTAGTGCTGGTATTACATTAGACAGTTCAGCAGACATAACACTAGACGCTGACGGTGCTGATATAATATTGGCTGACGCTGGCACAGAGTTTGGTAGATTTACTAACTCATCAGGTGAGTTGGTCATCAAGTCTGGTAGTTCATCTACGGCAGCGCTCACAATGTCTGGTGCCAACATCACCATGGAGGGTAATGCCCAGGTAGATGGTAACCTAACGGTAACTGGTACGACTACATTTAATGGTGGTACTCTAACTCTAGGTGACGCCGCAACAGACACGATTGCTTTTGGTGGTACTATCACAGGTAACCTAGTATTTGAAGGTAGTACAGACGACAGTTTTGAAACAACTCTAACACCAGGTAATCCTAGTTCAGATATCGCATTAACATTACCAAGTTCTGGTAGTGACACATTAGTTGGTAAGGCAACAACAGACACACTTACAAACAAATCAATTAATCTAGCGAACAACACAGTAACAACAACCTTCGCTCAGTTAAATACTGCCGTAAGTAATGCTACTTTAGTTTCACTAACAGGTTCTGAAACTTTAACAAACAAACAACTTACGAGTCCAACAATTGCTGAGATAGTTGGTACAGGTGGTATTGAGTTAGACGCTGTACAAGACATAACTTTAGACGCAGGTGGTGGAGATGTATTTTTAAAAGATGACGGCACTACTTTTGGTAGTTTAACAAATACAGGTGGTAATTTAATTGTTAAGTCAGGTACAACAACCGCATTAACATTTAGTGGTGCGAATTTAACGGCTGCGGGTAACGTAACTGTTTCAGGTAACCTAACAGTTTCTGGCACGACAACGACCGTAGATAGTTCGACAATCAATATTCAGAATGCTTTTGTCTTCGAGGGTGCGACAGCAGATAGTTTTGAGACAACTCTAACCACAGTAGACCCAACAGCAGATAGAACAATCTCATTACCAAATGCTACGGACACATTAGTAGGTAAAGCGACCACTGATACACTAACAAACAAAACTTTAACGACACCTGTAATTGCTGAAATTGATAGTAACAGTTCTATCACACTAGACGCGGCAACAGACATTATACTAGACGCAGGTGAACAAGATATTATTTTAAAAGACGATGGCACAGAGTTTGGACGATTTAGTAATTCAAGTGGACAACTTGTAATCAAATCAAGTTCAAGTTCTACTGCCGCTCTTACAATGTCAGGAGCAAATGTACAGGTAGAGGGTAATCTAACAGTTGTTGGTACATCATCAACACAGGGTAGTACAATCACACTTGGTAACGCGGCTACTGACACAATCGCATTGACTGGTACGATTACAGGTAATCTTGTATTCGAAGGCTCTACTGACGACAGTTTTGAAACAACGCTTTCACCAGGTAATCCATCAAGTGATATTACGCTTTCATTACCGTCGAGTGGAAGTGATACTCTTGTTGGCAAGGCGACTACTGACACACTAACAAATAAGACAATCAACAGTAACGCTAACACATTACACATTGACCTAGATGATTTAGGCACCTTCACAGGTACACTATCAGAGTTTAACTCTGGGTTACAAGGTGATAGTTTCGTCTCATTGACTGGTAGTGAAACACTAACAAATAAAACATTAACAAGTCCTGCGATTACAACACCAACGATTACTGGTAATACAACAACAACTGGTAACATCATCTTTGAGGGTAGTACCGCAGACAGTTTTGAAACAACACTAACAGTTACAGACCCTACGGCAGACAGGACGATTACTATACCAAATGCTACTGACACATTGGTGGGTAAGGCAACCACTGACACTCTAACGAATAAGACACTAACGAGTCCAATTGTCTCTGGTTTATCACTAACAGATAGTAGTATCGTATTCGAGGGTAGTTCATCAAACAGTTTTGAGACAACATTAACGGTCACAAATCCAACCGCGGATAGGACAATCACACTACAAGATGGTAGTGGCACACTGGCATTCTTAACAGACGTAACGGGTGGTGGTGCGGCAGGTTCATTTACGACACTTGCTACCACTGGTAACGTAACCTTGGGTGACGCAAGTTCAGACACGGTTGTATATAATGCTCGAGTTAATAGTCACATAGTACCTGCGGCAAATGATACATACGACCTTGGTACAAGTGATTTGAGATGGAGAACATTATTTGTAAGTGCGAGTACGATTGACCTAGGTGGTGCGACAATCAGTTCAGACGCCTCTGGTAGTATTTCCATATCTGCCTCTGGTGCGACATTACCTGTTGGATCTAAAGTTGGTACTCAAGCGATTGCGAAGGCAGAGGAATCTACAGGTAAGGCGATACGTCAGGTTGGTTTCTTTAAGAAGGGTAATCTGAATACGGCAAACGCAACATTTAACTTTGCGGCATCTGGAAACCTAAACTATGTGTTTAGGTCATTCACAAAATCAGACGGCACGGCATTAACGACACAGGAAGAAGTAATCTTCTTGTTTTAAACTAAAAGGATATAAATAGTAACATGACAGATAAAGTTCCAATTCGTACGGTCTTTGACAGTAGTGGAAACGCTACTGGATTAGCAGAGTTTCAATCAGGTGAGACGGTAGGTCATATCCATGGTGGTACAGGGTTATCATCATTAGGTAGTGCGGGTCAAGTATTAAAGGTAAATGCGGCAGGTAATGCGATAGAATTTGGTAGTGGTTTCTCAACTGCTTCTGGTGACATTACATTAGATAGTGCGGCAGACATCATACTAGACGCTGACGGTGCTGACATCATATTAAAAGATGGTGGCACAGAATTTGGTAGATTTGTCAATAACTCTGGCGAGTTAAGAATTTCAAGTGGTAGTTCTACGACAACGAACATCACCATGTCTGGTGCGAATACGACAATCGCTGGTAACTTAACGGTAACTGGTACAACTGAGGGTGATGGTAATATCACAATTGGTGACGCCGCAACTGATACTGTTACTTTCAATGGTACGATTTCAGGCAACCTAGTATTTGAAGGTTCGAGTGCTGATAGTTTTGAGACAACTCTAGCACCAGGTAATCCAAGTGCGGACATAACTTTAACTTTACCAAGTAGTGCTTCAGACACTTTAGTTGGTAAGGCAACAACAGACACATTAACAAACAAGACTTTAACAACACCTATCATAGCAGAGATAGATAGTGGTTCTACGATTACATTAGACGCAACCACAGATATCGTATTAGACGCTGATGGTGGCGATGTATTTTTAAAAGACGCAGGTACAACTTACGGGTCATTAACAAATACATCTGGTAACTTAATAATCAAATCAGGCACGACAACGGCATTAACATTTAGTGGGGCAAACATAACTGCCGCAGGTAATGTTGATGTAGATGGTAACTTGACAGTAACTGGTACGACTACATTTAACGGTGGCACAATCACACTAGGTGACGCGGCAACTGATACTGTAGCATTTAATGGTACCATTTCGACAAACTTAATATTCGAGGGATCAACTGGAGATAGTTTTGAGACAACTCTAGCGCCAGGTAATCCAAGTGCTGATATCACATTGACACTACCAAGTTCTGGTAGTGATACATTAGTTGGTAAGGCGACAACAGACACATTAACGAACAAGACTTTAACGAGTCCAGTTATTACTAATATTACTGGGTCAAGCATAACTTTAGATTCCGCGGCAGACATTAATTTAGACGCTGATGGAGCAGATATTATATTAAAAGATGGTGGCACAGAATTTGGTAGATTTACTAACAACTCTGGTGAGTTACAGATAAAATCTGGTAGTTCATCAACGACCAATATGACGATGAGTGGTGCGAACACCACAGTTGCTGGTAATCTAACCGTTACTGGTACGACTACATTTAATGGTGGCACGATTACATTAGGTGACGCTGCCACAGATACAGTTGCTTTCAATGGTACTATATCGACAAACTTAATATTTGAAGGTAGCACGGGAGATAGTTTTGAGACAACACTAGCACCTGGTAATCCTTCAAGTGACATTACAGTAACTTTACCTACAAAGGCTGGTACAGTTGCGACAATAACTGACGTTAACTTTAGTGGATCAACAATTACCACACACCCTGCCGCAGATGGAAACTTCGACATGGCAGAGAGTGAGACACCATTCGAAGCATTGACAGACGCTTTTGCGATTGCCCTAGGTGATATCTATGACCAGATGGACCCACGTGGTTCTACTACAACCGTAGATTTAGGTAGTGTTGCATAAGAAAACATTATAAATAGAAGAAGAACAATAGGAGAATATTACAATGCCAACAGCGTTACAATTTAGACGTGGTACAACCACTCAAAACAACTCATTTACGGGTGCTGTAGGGGAAATTAGTGTAGATACCACACTAGATACGTTGCGAATCCATGACGGATCCGCTGCTGGTGGTTTTGAGATTACACAAAATGCTGCCGCACAAACATTAACTAACAAGACTTTAACGACACCAGTTATTGCTGAGATTGATAGTGGATCTACTATCACACTTGACGCAACTACAGATATCGTTTTAGACGCGGATGGCGGAGACATATTCTTCAAAGACGCAGGTACTACTTTTGGTAGTGCGACAAATACAGGTGGTAATCTAATTATCAAGTCAGGCACAACTACTGCCGCAACTTTCTCAGGCGCAAACGTAACACTTGCTGGGACGGTGGCTTCTGGTGCGATTACATCTTCATCAACAGTAACGGCAACTCAAGGTATATTCTCTAACGCAAGTCCGTTGATATTTGAAGGTAACACAGCAGACAGTTTCGAAACAACTATCGCTGTAACTGACCCAACGGCAGATAGAACACTCACTCTACCAAATGCTACTGACACATTAGTAGGTAGAGCAACAACAGACACATTAACAAACAAGACACTAACGACACCAGTTATCGCTGAAATCGACAACGCTGGCTCTATAACATTAGACGCAGGTGCTGATATCGTATTAGACGCTGACGGTGCGGACGTTGTATTAAAAGATGGTGGCACCACATACGGTGCGTTGAATAACAACGGTGGTGAGTTAAGAATCCAATCAGGTTCTTCACCAACTACTGCTATCACAATGTCAGGTGCGAATGTTACCATCGCAGGTAACTTAACAGTTTCTGGTTCAACTACTACGATTGATTCCTCAACTGTCTCAGTAACAAACTCATTCACTTTCGAGGGTGCTACTGCGGATTCATTTGAGACAACTCTTGCGGTAGAAGATCCAACAGCAGACAGAACGGTAACTATACCAAACGCAACCACACAGTTGGTTGGTAGAGATACAACTGATACTCTAACAAACAAAACATTGACAACTCCAGTAATTGCTGAGATTGATTCAGGAGCGGCTATAACATTAGACGCAACAACAGACATTATATTAGACGCTGACGGTGATAATATCACCATGAAGGCAGCAGGTACAACTGTTTTAGACTTTGTTTTGAATGGAGCAACTGACGTAACGTTAGACGCACCAGGAGATATTAAGATTGACGCTGACGGTGGTGATGTTCTATTATTAGACGCAGGATCACAGTTTGGTTCATTAACAAATAACTCAAACAATCTAATCATTAAATCAGGTACGACTACTGCGGCAACCTTCTCAGGTGCGAATACGACACTAGCGGGAACACTTGGTAGTGGTGCGATAACTTCATCAAGTACAGTAACGGCAACAGGTTTTGTCAACACTGGCACAATGATATTTGAAGGTTCAACAGCAGACAGTTTTGAGACAACATTAGGTGCTGTAGATCCAACTGCGGATAGAAGTGTAAATATTGCCAACGTGGCAGGTACACTACAACCTTTCGCGGCTGCTTCGACAGACCAGATTACGGCTACACCAGCAGAGATTAACTTAATTGATGGTGGAACGGCAAGAGGCACGACAGCGATTGCTGACGGAGACGGTGTACTTATCAATGACGCAGGTACAATGAGAATGACTACGGTTGAAACTCTTGCGGCATACCTTGATGATGAGATTACGGCAATGCCTAACCTTGTTGGAACAGGTGCGTTAAACTCTGGTACAATCACTTCAGGTTTTGGAAACATAGATACAGGTTCATCAACGATAACAACTACTGGGTTAATCTCTGGTGGTTCATTAGATATTGATGACGTTTTAATTAACGGAACAACAATTGGACACACAGACGATACAGACTTGATTACTTTAGCCGACGGTATTGCTACTGTGGCAGGTGAAATATCTGTAACCACTTTAGATATAGGTGGCACAAACGTAACAACAAACGCTGCTGAGATAAACTTAATAGATGGTGGTACCGCTAGAGGTACTGACGCTCTGGCAGATGGTGATGGTATCTTAATCAATGACGCTGGTACCATGAAGATGACCAACGTTACTGCTGTTAAGACTTATATGCAATCAGGATTATCAACTGCCTATGATGACTTCACGGCAGGGGATGCGGCGGTTAACATTACCACAACTTCTGGTAATATTACAATTGACGCACAGGGTAATGATACAGATATCATATTCAAAGGGACAGATGGTTCCTCAGATACGACCTTCTTAACGATAGATGGTAGTGCGGCTGGGGCTGCGGCATTCAATGACGCTGTAACGGCAACTTCATTCACATCTACAGGTGCTTCGACATTTGACGGTGTCAATATCACGGAAGATGGTACAATCGTATTCGAGGGTGCTTCAAATAACTCATTTGAGACAACTCTAACAGTAACAGATCCAACGGCAGATAGAACAATCACGTTCCCTAACGAGACATTTAAGGTGGCTTCTTATGCGAATAAGGCGACATTAGATGGAGATGGTAGTGATACTACGATTTCAGTTGCGGCAGGATATGATGTTGACCAGTTCTTTGTGACGATTAATGGTATCGTTCAGGAACCTACTGAGGATTTCACATACTCTGGTTCGACCATCACACTAGACGCGGCACCTGTTTCAGGCGATAGGGTAGTAGTTAGATATTAAAACCATTATAAATAGTCTCATAAGGACTATAACATGGCACAGAATAACCCGATTACTACAAGAGAGACCCTTAAACAATATTGCCTCAGAGCATTAGGCAAACCAGTCATTGAGATTAACGTTGAAGATGACCAGGTAGAGGACCGTATTGACGAGGCGTTACAATACTTCGCACAGTATCACTATGACGGTACAGAGAGAATGTACCTCAAGTATCAAGTCACGGCAGATGATAAGACTAGAGCGAGGGCAAACGAGTCCCTCTCCACTGTAACAGACACGGCAGACAGCACAGTTACGGCTGCGTTTAAAGAAGGCAAGAATTATATACCAATGCCTTCTAACGTTATGTCCGTTGTTCAAGTATATCCATTCTCAGATAGAGCGGCATTAAACTTATTTGATGTTAGATATCAACTGAGATTGAATGACTTATACGACTTCTCATCTACATCTATAATACACTACGATATGACGTTGAGACATTTAGATATGTTAGACCACATATTGGTTGGTGAGAAACCTGTCAGATATAATATGCACAAGAACAGATTATACATCGACATGGATTGGGATAATGATGTTGACGCAGGAGATTTTTTAGTCATAGAGTGTTATAGAAAACTAGATGGTTCAACTTTCACGGACGTATTTGACGATATCTTTTTGAAGAAATACCTCATACAATTAGTTAAAAGACAATGGGGTTCTAACCTAATCAAGTTCCAAGGTGTTGCGATGTTAGGTGGTGTTCAACTAAATGGCGAACAACTATACTCACAGGCACAGGAAGAGATTAATAAATTAGAAGAACAAATACAATTATCTTACGAGTTACCACCACAATACATGATAGGTTAATATGAGAAGTACATACTTCGCACATGGGACCAGGGCAGAAAAAAATCTTTACGAAGATTTAATTATAGAGCAACTAAAAATATATGGACATGATGTTCATTATATGCCTAGAGAAAATCTATATACTGACGGTGTCCTAGGTAATACAACTGATAAGTTTACTGACGAGTACATGATTGAAATGTACGTTGAAGAAGTAAATGGTTTTGCGGGTCAAGGAGACCTGATTGGCAAGTTTGGTTTAGATATGCGAGACGAATTGACTTTCGTTGTTGCGAGACGTACCTTTGAATTATTGGTTGACCAACCATCAAACACACTTACATTTAATAGACCAAAAGAGGGTGATGTTATATACATGCCACTCTTTAAAAAGTTTTGGCAAGTTGACTTCGTTGAAGACGAGGATCCAATGTATCAGATTTCTGACTTGCCTATCTTCAAACTAAAATGTTCTACATGGGATTACAGTTCAGAAAGTGTTGAGACTGGATTAGCAGAGATTGATGAGAAACTTGATAACGTCACACTAGACTTATTAGAAAATCAAATCACTTTGGAATCTGGCACAACTTCATCTGGTTCATTAATCTCAGAGAATATCATGGGTCAAGTTCAGGCGCTTCTAACAGAAGCGGGCGAGACTATCGTTGATGAGACAGACGCTGACAACATCATCATGGAAGATGACCCTAACTTCGTTGAATATATAATACTTGAAGATAATCTAACAAGCAACTTGGCGACAGATAATGCGGATAGTGATAACCTGGCATTTGATACTGCGGCGGGATTAGATGACTTTGATACTAATAATGATATATTTGATTTCACAGAAAACAACCCATTTGGAGACCCAAGGAGTAAATAATGTTTAAAGATGCACAATACCATGAGTTGATAAGAAAGACGGTCGTTGCCTTTGGCACACTATTTAACGATATGTACGTCTATCGCAAAAACTCTACAGGTAAAACAATACAAAAGATGAAAGTACCACTAGCGTACGGACCAAAACAAAAATTTTTAGTTAGATTAGACCAAGATAGTACAAGGGGTGCGGATAGTGTAAAGACGACCGCATTGACTTTACCACGTGTTGGTTTTGAAATGACTACACTAACATATGACGCACCAAGAAAATTAAACAGAATACAAAAATTTAAGAAGGTAAAAGGAGCAGACGCTAAGTCATTACAACATAGTTATATGCCTGTACCATACAATGTAGGTTTCAGTTTATTTGCTATGGCAAAAAATAGTGAGGATGCCTTACAGATTGTCGAACAAATCTTACCAATGTTTCAACCAGATTATACGATTAGTCTAAACGTACTACCAACAATGGAAATTGTGAGAGACGTACCAATCGTATTGAATGATGTATCATACGAAGATACCTACGATGGTAACTTCACAGAAAGACGAGTTATCATGTACACAATGAATTTCACAGCGAAAATGTATCTATACGGACCTGTGACTTCTCAGAAAATCATTAAGAGAGTTCAAGTGGATCAATACACAGATACACCTGTTAATTCTCCTAAGAGAGAACAGAGACTTGTGGTTACACCAAATCCTACGACAGCAGACGCTGACGATAACTTTGGTTTCAATGAGACACACTCTTTCTTCCAAGACGCTGACGAATACGATCCTGCGTCTGGCACAGATAAAGATTCCTAATGAAAAAAGTTGAGGACAAACTCAACGAGATTTTAGACATAACACCTAAAGTTGAAGTTGAGGAGAAAACACCAGCGATACCTCGCCCTAAAGAACAAGAGGATATAATGAACGACTACAAGTATAGTCGGGAGAATTTATATAATCTGGTAGAGCGAGGGCAAGATGCCCTAGATGGTATCTTACAACTTGCGAAAGAAACTGAACACCCACGAACATATGAGGTCGCAGGACAACTTATTAAAACTGTAAGTGAGGTATCAGAAAAATTATTACAACAACAAGAGAAGATGAAAAAGTTAGGTGAAGAAACACAGAAAGGACCTAGTAAAGTAGAGAACAATCTATTTGTTGGTTCTACTGCTGAGTTACAAAAGTTGATAAAGAAAAATGGAAAATAAAACATATCTTGGTAACCCCAATCTCAAAGCGGCAAACCAAAAAGTTAAGTTCACAAAGAAACAGGTAGAAGAATTTATAAAGTGCCAAGAAAATCCTGTTTACTTTATTACTAACTATATTCAGATAGTCACGCTAGACCACGGTCTACAAAAATTTAAGATGTACAACTTTCAGAAAGAGATGGTTGATACATTCCACGATAATCGTTTTAGTATATGTAAGTTACCTAGACAGACTGGTAAATCTACCACGATAATATCCTATCTATTACACTACGCTATATTCAATGCGAATGTGAATATCGCCATACTTGCGAACAAGGCTGCTATCGCTAGAGATTTATTAGGTCGTTTACAACTTGCCTATGAGAATTTACCAAAGTGGTTACAACAGGGTGTCATCAACTGGAATAAAGGTAGTTTAGAGTTAGAGAATGGTAGTAGAATACTTGCCGCGGCAACATCATCAAGTGCTGTACGTGGTGGTTCCTACAACGTCATATTCTTGGACGAGTTCGCATACGTGCCAAACAACATCGCTGAACAATTTTTCAGTTCAGTTTATCCTACGATATCTTCTGGTAAATCATCAAAAGTTATGATTGTGTCCACACCACATGGTATGAACATGTTTTACAAGTTATGGAATGACGCACAGAATAAGAGAAACAGTTATGTGCCAATCGAGGTTCACTGGTCAGAGGTACCAGGTAGAGATGAGAAGTGGAAAGCAGAGACGATAAGAAATACGAGTGAGCAACAGTTCAGAACGGAGTTTGATTGTGAGTTCTTGGGTAGTGTAGATACCCTTATTAATAGTGCGAAATTACGAGTATTATCACACAACCAGCCCATACAAAGTAACGCTGGGTTGGACATATACGAAATGCCACAAAAGGGTCACAGGTACGTCATTACCGTTGATGTAGCCCGTGGTACCGTCAACGATTATAGTGCCTTCGTAATCACAGACGCAACACAGATACCATACAAGGTCGTGGGCAAGTTCAGAGATAATGAGATACGACCTATGTTATTCCCACAGATTATCCACAAGATTGCCAAGAGTTATAACACGGCAGAGATATTGGTCGAGGTCAATGATATTGGTGGTCAGGTGGCAGATACACTACAGTTCGATTTAGAGTATGACAATCTCATCATGGTCAATCAACGAGGTCGTAGTGGTCAGATTGCGGGTACAGGTTTCAGTGGTAAACAATCTCAACTAGGGTTGCGTACAACGAAGGCGACAAAGAAGATAGGGTGTTCTAACCTTAAAACGATGATAGAGACAGACAAGTACCTTATCCATGACTTCGAAATCATACAGGAACTATCGACATACATATTGAAGGGTAAAGAGAAATACGAGGCCGAAGAGGGTTCTACTGACGATTTAGTCACCTGTCTGGTGATGTTTGCCTGGTTATCAAATCAAACCTATTTCAAAGAGTTGACAGACCAAGATATACGGGCAAGACTGGTTGACGAACAATCACACATGATGGAACAGGACATGG
>MDSV01219064.1_pt1 | contig 15472 bp, 17 predicted proteins | sample 810851 | NCBI WGS metagenome assembly MDSV01 (sample SAMN05326640, study PRJNA326480) | marine metagenome | isolation source: seawater | place: Atlantic Ocean: North East | collected 2012
AGAAACGCCAGAAGAAAGCAATCTGGGTCTCTTATGTTTTGGTTTAATGACTTCCTGAACAAAGTAGGACGAGACAAGGCAACACTTGTTATGCACACTGAACCTTTTGACCCCAATGGTCAAGATTTGGTAGCGATTCAAAAGAAACTCAATTTAGACGACGACCAGTTTAAGATATCAACCAACAAGTTGTCAATCGAACAACTGTCTGTTTTATATAACTCTATCGATTGCACGATTAACATATCAGACGCAGAAGGTTTTGGACTTGCCACATTGGAATCTTTAGCAACGGAGACTCCCATAATCGTAAACATGACGGGCGGACTGCAGGAGCAGGTTACTGACGGAAAAGACTGGTTTGGCATAGGAATAGAACCTTGCTCAAAGGCAATCATAGGTTCCCAAGAGGTACCTTGGATCTATGAAGACAGACTCAATGGAGAGGATGTGGTTGCCGCAATGATTAGAATGTACGAAATGAGTGAAGAGGATCGAAGAGAGATGGGCAAAAAGGGAAGAAATCACGTATTAACAAACTATAGTATGAAAAATTATATTTCTTCCTGGGACAAGACTTTGACCGAGGTTCACGAAAAGTATGGTTCATGGGAAACTATGAATAGAAAGCAATGGAGTTTACATAAAGTAATATGAGTAGAGTAAAAGTTTTAGTAGAGGGTCCCGCTCTAACGCGTTCTGGGTATGGTGTGCACGCAAGACTTGTCTTAGAGTCATTGAGAGCAAGAGAACATAATCTTGATATTTATGTTAACCCATTAAATTGGGGCGCAACAGGGTGGTTGTTGGATAAAGAAGAAAACATAAAGTGGATTCATGGACTGGTGACAAAATTTCAAAACCTTGAAGAAAGCCAGCAAAACTTTGATATACACATTCATGTTGGAATTCCAAACGAGTTCTCCAGAAAAGCACCTTATGCAGTTTGCGTCACTGCAGGTATTGAAGCAACAAAAGTATCGCCATCATGGATTCAGAAGTCCTATGAGATGGATAAGATTATTGTACCTAGCAATTTTTCAAAATGGGTTTTTGAAAATACATTCTATGACGGTCAAAATAAAGAAACTAAAGAAGAAATCAGGATAGGTTGCGGTGCACCAGTTGAGGTTGTTAGTTATCCAGTCAGAGAATATGGAACAAGTCAGATCGATCTTGAACTAGAACACGATTTTAATTTCTTATGCGTGGCACAATGGGGCATAAGAAAGAATCTTGAAAAAACAATAAAGTGGTTTATTGAAGAATTTGGAGACGAAGAAGTTGGGTTGGTTGTCAAGACAAACGTTGCAAAAAACTCAACACCTGACAGGGTAGATTGTCTTGAAAAATTCAACCACTTACTGGAGGGTAAGGATATAAAGGCATCGATATATCTTCTTCATGGAGAAATGACTGACGAAGATATTGATGCACTTTACAGGAATCCAAAAATTAAATCAATAATATCCGCCACTCACGGTGAGGGATTTGGACTGCCTTTGTTCGAGGCAGCATACAATGGACTGCCTGTTGTAGCACCTGGGTGGTCTGGGCACATGGATTTTTTGTACGCCCCAGTGAGAGATAAGAAAACAAAGAAAATTAAAAACAAACCTTTATTTGCTAAAGTTGATTATTCTCTGAAGCACATTCAAAAAGAGGCAGTATGGGACGATATATTAGTTCAAGACTCTATGTGGTGCTATCCAAATAAAGTAGATTTTAAATCTAAGATTAGAAAGGTTTTTACAAACTATGGCATGTATAAGTCTTGGGCAGAACAACTTTCATCTCACTTAAGACTAGAACTTTCCCTTCCAAAGATTTTGGATAAAATGTTGAACACCCTCGTGCCTGAAAGGTGGTTAACAAAACCAGAATATATTTTTGTAAATGACATGTTCGTTGAGGATTACGTAGGTGGCGCAGAACTTAGTTTGGAAACACTAATTGAGACTTGCAAATCAGAAAAGATAGTGAAGATAAGGACTGCAGAGATCTCTGAGTTCTTAATAGAAAACAACAAAGATGCAAAGTGGATATTTGGCAATATTGCCAATGCTGCTGACGAAATGATTGAGACTATCTCTTCTTCTTCTATCTCTTATTCGTTTGTTGAATTCGACTACAAATTCTGTAAACACAGGAATCCTGCCTTGTATGAGATGGTCGAAGGTACATCCTGCGATTATAAGAACACAGAGCGAGGAAAAGTTATGACATCCTTTGTTAACGGAGCAAGTTCTGTGTTCTTTATGTCCGAGCAGCAGATGAACATTCACACCAAAAACTTACCTGGCATAAAGAATGGTAATATGTTTGTCCTTTCGTCGCTTTTTAATGAAGACTTTTTTAAGTTCATTGATCATATTAGAGAAAATTCTAAAACCAAAAGCAGCAAATGGGTTGTATTAGGGTCAAGGAGTTGGGTAAAGGGGTTGAACGAGACTGAATCGCACTGTAAGGAAAGCGGTTACGAGTATGATGTACTTTGGAATTTGCCATATCAACAATTTTTAGAAAAACTGGCAGAGTCAAAGGGACTCTGTTTCAAACCAACGGGACTAGACACATGTCCGAGAATGGTTATTGAGGCAAAACTTTTGGATTGCGAATTGGATATGAATGAAAACGTCCAGCACCATCAAGAGGAGTGGTTTAGTAAAACTTACCCAGAGGTAGTTGAGTACTTAAAAGCGAGACCTTCGTTTTTTTGGGAAAATAGTTTTGTATGAAAAACCATTTTACTATAATCATACCCTCATACAATTGTGAACAGTGGGTTGAGTGGAATCTGAGGTCTGCCCTACAACAGGATTACGAAGACTATGACATAGTTTACGTAAACGACTGCTCGACAGATAATACCTTAGAAGTGGCCACAAAAACCCTTTCAGATTCTAACAAGAACTATCGCATTGTATCAAATGATAAAAATATGAAAGCTTTGTATAATCTTCATACGCAAATACATGCTGCGAGGAAGGATAGCATTATTGTAACACTGGACGGTGATGACGCTCTAGCAGGCACTGAGGTACTGACGAAATTGAATCAAGTATACCAGGATTCAGAATGTTGGTTAACAGTGGGGTCATATGTGCAGAACGATAACTACGTTGTTGTTTCTCCTGTGGTATCAGAAGGGTTTTGGGAGGGTAACGTTCGGAAATCCCCGTGGTCATTTTCCCACCTTAGAACGTTCAGGCGTGAGTTGTTCTGTAAAATAGAAAAGAAAGACTTGTTGGATTTAGACGGCAGATTTTTTTCTTGTACATTTGATAGAGCGATGATGTATCCAATGGTCGAGATGGCAGGAAGAGATAGAGTAAAACTTATAAATGATATACTTTACATCTACAACAGGAAAAATCCAATATCAGTTGATCGAGTACACAGGTATGATCAACTAAGGATTGAATCTCTGGTTTCAAACAAAGATCAGTATGAAAAATTGGAAAGTTTATGAATATTTTTTTAGATAACGTTGACCTTAAATCAAGGAGTGGTCCAAATCACTTTGCGAAAAAACTCAAGAAATATATGGAACGTCAAGGTGACACGTTTACTCATGCCGAGGTTTTTGATGCACAGATATCTTTCATTCAAATATCTAACCAAATGGCAATGGCACCTGTCTTTCAACGTCTTGATGGCATTTATTTCAACAGCGAACAAGATTTCGAGAGAATGAATGGACCCATAAGAGAATCTTACGCTAAATCTAGTGGAGTCATATTTCAGTCTGAATTCAACAAAGAACTTACGTTTAAGTATTTTGGAGAACATGTCAACTATAAGGTTATCCACAATGGCGCAGACCTTGAATATATAGAAACAGTCGGTCCACTAGAAACTTCAGCAATAGACGACTACGAGAAAGTTTGGTGTTGCGCCTCTTCCTGGAGACCGCACAAGCGGTTGAATGAAAATATAAGATATTTCTTGGAACACTCGTCTGAAAAAGATTGTTTAGTCGTTGCGGGTGATGTGAGAGAAAAAACACCACACAGTAGAATATACTATACTGGAGATCTTGACATTATGACACTCACATCTCTTTACAAAAGGAGTGATTATTTTTTGCACCTTGCATACCTGGATCACTGCCCGAACGTGGTTGTGGACGCTGCAGCATGTGGATGCCATATTGTTTGCTCCTCTTCTGGTGGTACAAAAGAGGTTGCACAAAATGCCACTGTCATTGAAGAGGAGGAGTGGGACTTCAAACCTACACTTCTCTATAAACCGCCAGAAATGGACTTTACAAAAAAGAAAAGTAACGATATTATGACAAACATTGACATGTCTTTCGTGGCATCTCAATATGCAAAATTTATAGGAGGAAAAATTTGAAAGTAACTAACTTAAAAGATTATTTTGAAAGAGTAGGGTATGATTGGGAAAAGGATAAGGAAAAACTTTCTTTAATATGTCACTTTACAAAAACAAGGGTCGATCCCAATAAGAGTGAAGGGACGATGTCTTACGGATCAGAACAATGTTTTTTGGTAAAGTCTGTCGCAAATAGCATAAAAGCAGAGAAGTTTTTTGAAATAGGGACAGGTAGAGGTACATCGTGCTACGCCGTCGCGCTGGAAGACACGGTTGAAGATGTCTACACCGTAGATATCATTTCCCACTTCCAGAAAAAGAGAGAAGCGATTGGTTACAAAGAAGCAGTAGTTTCAAACGAGGATCTTTATAATATGATTCCCTACGAACAGAAGAGAAAAATAAAATTTAAGCACACGTCAGAACTTTCTTCGATTGTTGGTGAGTTTGAGGAAGAGTTCGACCTTGCTTTTATAGACGGTAATCATACGGATGAAAACATTATTATGAACGATTTCAACGTTGCGAATAAGTTAGTCCGAGAGGGTGGTGTTATCTTGTTTGACGACTACCATCCTACAAAATTTGCAGTGAAACAAGTTGTTGACAAAATCCTTGCTGACAACCCGTCTTTTAAATCTGAATTAGTTTGTTTTCATGGTCACTTGTTCGAGCAGGATAGAAAAGTATCTGATACTGGAATAGTGGTAGTTACAAAGTGAAGATTTATTTAAACGATCCAAAGGAATCATGGATAGTTGATAGGATAAGAAAAGAGTGGTACGAAAACAATCACGACATCGTCACTGACAATATTGACGAATGCGACGTGTTATGGATTGTTGCCCCGTGGCAGTGGTCTTTAATACCTAGAACCCATCTAGAGTCGAAAAAAGTTGTTTGTACCATACACCATATTGTTCCTGATAAATTTAAGGCACAAAATATAAATGAGTTTTTAGTCAGAGATACCTTTGTCGACGCATATCATGTTCCCAACAAATACACAGAACACATTGTAAGACAACTAACAAGTAAACCAATACATGTTGCCAGTTATTGGTTTAATTCAAGTTTGTGGAATCCTATGGATAAGATAAGTTGCAGAAGAGAGTTAGACATCTCAGATGATAAATTTGTAATAGGGTCATTTCAAAGGGATACTGAGGGTAGTGATTTAAAATCTCCTAAACTGGAGAAAGGTCCAGACCTTTTCTGCGATTACGTAGAAAAAGTTGCCAACGAAAACACGCTGGTGCTCTTGGGAGGATGGAGACGACAATATATAATAAACAGAATGAAAAAAGCAGGCATAGATTACAAATATGTGGAATTAGCGCCCATAGAGGACATTAAAAAGATGTACGCTGCCTGTGACTTGTATGTTGTCTCATCTAGGCATGAGGGTGGTCCACAGGCGCTATTTGAAGCATCTGCAATGAAAGTACCAGTTATATCCAACCCTGTTGGACTAGCAGAAGAAGTTTTATGTAAAAATTGTGTCTTTGATATAACAAAAAACATTTACTTCCCCACACAAGAGGATGTAGAGAATAACTTTAATAAAGTTAGAAAGTATGATATTATTAAACACAAGAAAAAGTATTTGAAAATATTTGAGGAGGTTCACAATGTCTCGTAGAGCACTAATAACAGGAATTAATGGAATGGATGGTTCTCACCTTGCTGACCTTCTTTTATCTAAAGGATATCAGATATGGGGAGTTGAAAGAAGATCTTCTACAAAGAACAGAACAAACACTAAGCACTTAGAGGGAAAGATAAAATTTATCAATGGCGACATGACTGATCAGAACTCATTGGTGCGTTGTTTGAAGGAAAGTGATCCCCACGAGGTTTACAACTTGGCTGCGCAATCTTTTGTAGGGGAGAGTTGGAATACGCCAGAATATACTAGCGAGGTTACGGGACTAGGAGTACTCAGGATGCTAGAAGCGATCCGAGAATATGGAAAACCAGTTAGATTTTACCAGGCGAGTTCTTCCGAAATGTTCGGTAGAATGATAGAGAATCCCGCACGGGAGACCACACCATTTTATCCACGATCTCCATATGGAGTCGCCAAGTTATATGGACATTGGATTACTAAAAACTATAGAGAATCATATGACATTTTCGCTTGTTCGGGAATCCTTTTCAATCATGAGTCGGAAAGAAGGGGTGTAGAATTCGTAACAAGAAAAATATCAGACGGCGTTGCTAGAATTCATCTAGGACTTGCAGATCATATTTCTTTAGGAAACCTAGAAGCAAAGAGAGATTGGGGATACGCCCCAGACTACGTGGAAGCAATGTGGTTGATGCTGCAGCAGGATGATCCAAGGGATTATGTTATTGCAACTGGTGAAACGCACTCAATAAAAGATTTTCTAACACATGCATTTTCTCACATTGGTGTGAGTGACTGGTCCAAGTATATCAAGCAGGATCCAAGATTTATGAGACCTGCAGAGGTAGATGTGTTGAGGGGTGACAGTTCATTGGCAGAGAAAGACCTTGGGTGGAAGCAGAAAGTCAACTTCAAACAACTAGTTGAAAAGATGGTAACAAACGATATTAACCTACTGAAATGAGAATCTTTATAAACAGAAGACCTGTCGAGGGTCCATGGGGAGGTGGAAATCTTTTTTTAAAATCATTTGTGACAGAGTTTCAAAAAGCAGGACATGAGGTCACTTTTGACTTGAATAAGAAGATGGATGCTATCTTTATACAAGACCCCAGATACGGAAACACTCCAGCATCAATAAATGAAATAGAAGCACTAAAGAAAAACTACCCAGAGATCAAAGTTTTTCACAGAGTGAATGAGTGTGATGCTCGTAAAAACACTACAGAGATGGACAGAGTCCTACAAAGATGCAGCAAAATATCAGATCATACATTTTTTGTATCGAACTGGATGCAAGACTATCATCTAAAACGTGGATGGCATTGCGGCAGTTATAGTGTTGTATACAACGGTGTTGATTCGGATCATTTCTACAAAAGAGAAAAGATAAACAATAAAAAAACAAATATCGTAACTCACCACTGGTCAAGCAACGAGATGAAAGGTATGGATTATTACAGGTTTTTAGATAAGTTTGTAGGTGAAAACCCAGACTTTACCTTTACCTACATTGGAAACTGCTCGTCTGAGCTTCCAAATTCGAAAGTGATAGACCCTTTGAGTGGCAAAGAACTGGGCGATGAACTTGGAAGGTACGATGTTTACGTAAGCGGCACGCGATGGGATCCTGGACCAAACCACATTATAGAGAGCATAACTAGTGGTATACCTACTTTCGTATATGCTCTTGGTGGAGGGGCAGTAGAGTTTGCTGGAGTTGACAATACTTTTGTTGATGAAAAGAGTCTAATTGAAAAGTTGAAGTCGGACTATACAAAAACAGTACACGCATACAAACCTTTGCCTTGGAAGCAGTGCATCTCTAGTGTGTTGGAGACGGTGGAGCAGCATTTCAAATGAATCTTAATTTTACTCTGAGAGAGATGACCCATCTAAGATATTTTGCTCCAATCGTAATTGAGTCTGCCAAGCAGGGAATCAAAAGTACGTTTTACATAGGTCAGTCCAATAAATACAACTGCCCACTGTTGCCAGTAAACTCAAGAGATTTATTAGTTTTTGCCAAACAAAACGGTGTCGAACTTAAATCCATGGCAGATCTTAAAACTGCAAAAGATGTTATCATAACAAACGAGAAATCTTGTATGGAGCAAATATCAGAGTTGTCAGGCGTGACCAAAGTTGCAACTACATATCAAACAGACTTTGTGTATAACTACAAAACTTTTAACTATGAAGATGTGTATGATTATATTGCAATGCCTAGTAGAAACATCGCTAAATTTTACGAGATAGAAAGTGATAAGAATATTTATGTTGGTATATCAAAATATGATGTTTCTATACAAAAGAATGAAGTTGTCAAGAAATATGGTTTATCGGAGGATAGAAATATAGTAATATTTATTTGGCCAAAAGCAAGGGATATGCACAAAATGCCAATTGATATTATATCAAATTTTAATGAGTTAGGATGGCAAGTTGTCGTCAAAACAAGAGGTAAAGACCCAATCAATAGAAACACCGTAGACTACCTCACAAGCAATGGGAATGTAGTTCTCAGTGATTCAAGTTGGTACCCACACACTACGCAAGAGTTGCTTGAGTCTGCAGATTTGGTTGTAAACTCAGGATCAACAATGATTGAGGAGTGCATTATGCACAATACGCCTTTGATAAACTTTGATATCAAACCAAAAAATAGACATGGGAGAGTTCACAAGCATCGAGTTACACACTCGTATCTTTACGAATATGATTTTTGCTTGAACCTAAAGGGACTTGATGCATCTTTTACAACAGATAAATTGGACAGCATGGTAAAGTCTTTACTAGAAAAAGACATGAAAAAGAGTTTTGAATCGTGCAAACGCGATTGGTTATATACGCACGACAATTCTTCTCGAAAATTGATACAACATTTAAAGGAGGTTGTGTAATGAGTTACATTTATGATCTTGTAAAAGGTCAAGAAGAGAGTTTGAAGTTGCTCTATAGTCAGGGGTACAGTGTTTCCTCTATCCCTGGGTACGTTAAGGGTTCGATTAAGGTGTGCGAGGCACAAACAATATATTCCCTTATTAAAGACAAGCAGTATGAAAATATACTAGATGTAGGAACTGGTCCTGGATTTAGTTGCTTGTATATGGCCAAGGCACTAAAAGATGCAGGTGGCAACGGAAAGGTAACAACGATTGATATTAAAACCGAGTTTACTGAGAAAGCAAGATCATTAATAAGAAAGTTTGGACTTGAAGAATACGTTGAATTTATAAGCGGAGATTCCACAGATGTTCTTGGCGCGATGCCACCAGCGTCTTTTGATCTTACTATTATAGATGGACAGCACAAATACGACCAGTGTAAGAAGGATTTTACACAAGCAGACAAACTAGTGTCACCAGGAGGTTGTATTGTTTTTGATGATATTTATCTCAGACCAGAACATAATCCAGGACCTCGAAATGTATTTCAAGAAATAGATGAGTCTAAAGGTGAACTGTACTATTTTGAAGAAAAGATATTCGACATATTTCAGTATATGGAAGACATATCAGAAATTTCAAGGATGAAGGAGAAGTGGAATTTACGTCACGGAAGTTTTGTCCTAAAAGAAAGTAATCCAAAAGAAGTTATGGGTTTCTTTTTTAAGAAATAAACTTGTATTTTGTAAGATATTATGATATTATTTTTACATGAAAATAGTAGCGATAATACCCGCCCGAGGCGGATCTAAAAGATTACATAAAAAGAACATATACCCGATATGGGGTCAACCAATGTTATCATGGTCAATAAAAGCGGCACAAGAAAGTAGATTGATTACTGATATTTGGGTATCTACTGAAGACGAAGCAATAAAGGATGTTGCTGTTCAATTCGGAGCGAAAGTACATCATCGCAACCCGATGCTATCTGGCGACAAAATATACAAGATGGAAGCAATAAGGGATTGTTTTTCTTTCATGGACGAAGGACACGACATTGTTGTGTCACTTCAGGCGAACTCCCCAGAAATGACATCTAAAATACTGGACGATGCCATCACTACATTCATTAATCAAGACAGAAACGAACTCATGAGTGTTGGTCCTGACCTCATGCAAAATGCTGCTTTTAGGATTATGAGATCGTGGTATGTTTATCAAAAGGACTTAAGTACAAAGTCTGGTGTTTTTGTGTGTGATGTACACGACGTTCACACCGAAGAGGATGTGCAATACATAGAGGGTAGGTCAAGACGTTGAACGTAAAAGGAAAAAAAGTTTTAGTCATTGTAGCACATCAGGATGATGAAACGATTGGTTGCGGTGGCACTATTTCCAAATGGTCTAGCATGGGTGCGGAGATTCACGTTTGTTTTGTGACTGATGGATCCACTGGGTACGAACAGAAGTCAGATATGGCAAAAGATATTGTTAGTGTAAGGATGACAGAAGCAACTTATGCTTGCTCGCTCCTTGGCGTAAAGGGATTGTCGACATTAAGTATCCCCTGTCAGAGAGTAAAAAACAACCAGGAGACTTTTCACAGAGTTATAGAGAAAATACGATCTATCAAACCAAACATAGTTATAACTCATAGCAATATCTGTAAACACAGAGATCACAGAATGACTTCGAAGATAGTTCAGGAATCTTGTTGGAAAAGCAATGAGAACATCTTAGATGACTTGGGTGAACCTCACAAAGTGGACTTGGTGTTAGAGTGTGAGATCCTAGATCCTTTTGAAAATCCAGATTTTGTTGTTGATATAACTAAAAATTATATCACTAAGTGTGAAGCCATGGCAGTATACACATCTCAAAGGGGAGTAATACCAGGCATCGAACAGTATCTGAACGGTATATCACTTGTCAGAGGATATTCTATAGGACCAGACAAGAGAGCGGAAGCCTTCAGGAGACTTGGGAGTTTACCGTACGAGATATGAGTTGTTTTGCAATAACGTCAAACCACCCCAGGCATATGAAATTCTTGGAAACTTTATATCGTCAAATAGATATACCAGTTGTCATAGTGGTGGATAAGGGTCCAATAGACCAAAAAGAAGCAGATTACTTTAAGTCAAACCTATCTTTGTTGAGAAAACCAAATATTGTAAGATGTTCCAAGCATCAGTTGCACTCTAATTTTATCTTACAAACGTTATCGAAAATGGACGCAAAGGTTGGGTTTGTCTTTGGAGCACCTATTTTGAAAGAAGAGATATTTAGTTTGCCTAAATATGGTTGTGTGAACATACATACTGGACTTGTAAATAAGTACAGGGGTGTTGACAGTTCTCTTTGGGCATTACATAATGGTGATTTTGATTCTATTGGCGCAACGCTTCATCACATAAATGCATCCATAGATACAGGTGATGTGATCGGTATGAAGACGTCCGAAATCGATAGGTTTGATAATGTTGATACTATTTTTTATAAGTCATGTCAGGTTGGTTTTAACTTGCTAGAAAGTCATTTAGATGATATAATGCACGGAAAGACGAAATCGATAAAGTTGAAAAATAAAGGCAAACTTTATCAAAACAAAGATAGAACAACAGAAGTTGTAAAAAAAGCAGAAAAGAATTTAAGGAGTTACATAAATGAAAATTATTTTAGATCTCTGTAACCAACATTACGGATCTCTTGACGAACTGAGGAGGATGTCAATGAACGCGTTCTTGGCAGGCGCTGACGCAGTAAAGATTCAACTTATGGACTCAGAGTCTCTTCTGGGTGTGACCGATAAAAAGTACAGAGATATTTGCTTTCAAGATGCATACGCTCTTGCAAAATACTGCGATGATATTGGTATTGAATTTATGGCGTCCGTGTTCGATGATGAAAGGTTCGAGTGGCTGGATAACCTTGGAGTCAAGACTCACAAGATTGCAAGCAGGACCTCTAAGCACGATAAGAGGTTGAGCGAACTTATACTTTCTGATGGCAAACCAACAATAATATCCACTGGCATGCATGATTTCGCAGAGTTTCCATATGGTCACAGCGATGATATAGAATATTTGTTTTGCGTTTCTAAGTATCCCACGTACGTAGATGATGAAAAATTAGCAAAAATGCCCCACTTTAAGCGCCCTGGATATTCGGGGTATAGTGATCATACGATTGGTATTGGGGCGGCAATACGCGCCCATTCTCGCGGTGCTACGATACTTGAAAAACATTTTTCTAATAATATCTTTTCTCAAACGAAGTTGGAAGGCGGACACCTTGGGTCCTTCGATCAAAACTCGTTGAGAAATTTTGTTAATATAATTAAGCAAATCGACATTATGGAGGAGAAGAGTGACTACTAAGAACCCAGATGTTTCTGTTATCATCACAAACTACAACTACGGCAAGTATATATCTCGTGCCGTCAGAAGTTGTTTGAACCAATCTTACGTCAACCACGAGGTCGTTGTAGTTGATGACTGTAGTACGGATGATTCAATAGAAGTTTTACATCCTTTCAAGCAAGACATTAGAATAGTCAGCACAGGGGAAAACTCTGGAGTTGCTGTTGCTGCAAACATAGGCGTAAAGAATTCTAAAGGACAATTCTTCATAAGAGTAGACGCAGATGATTATGTGAATACGGATATGTGTTATATGATGAAAGCGTATCTCGAAGCAAACCATGACGCTTTTTGTGTATCCTGTGATTACCTAATGGTAGACAATTTTGAAAATACTTTAGAGAGAAAGTATGCTGAACAAGAAAATATATCATGTGGTATAATGTATCGAAGAGATCAGTTTTTACAAATGGGTGGATACAACAATAAAATGAGACATCGTGAGGAAGAAGAGTTAAGAAAGAGATTAGGACAAGATTACAAGATTCACCACTTAAGTATTCCGTTTTACAGGTATAGAATGCACAACACGAATAAAACAAAAGAACCAGAATATAAAACGTGGGAGATATGATGAGTAAAAAGATTTTTATTACAGGATGTGCAAAATCAGGCACTACGCTACTTTTGAGAATGTGTTATGCATTCAAGAATACGGAAGTTGTTTACAGAGAAGGGTTTGACGGTCACGAAATGGACTTTGATAAGTTTGTAAATCACAAGAGTGAAAGCAAGTTTACCATTGGAAAAAGACACCCACCAGCACTTCTAAGCAATGTGTTGGTGCCTGAGTTCCAGCACCAGGCAGGCGATATTATAAAAGAGGACGTGAGGGTTATTAATGTCGTAAGAGACGGCCGTGATGTGGTGTTGTCTGATGGAAATTACGTAAAACCAAGACGGTGGATTGAATCAATTGAACAAAGAGACAAAGTTTTGTTTGGTAACTTAATCGACTTGGAAGTAAAGTACGAAGATCTTGTGACAGATCCCGAAAAAGTGCAAAGACAAATGGAAGAAAAGTTTGGACTAGAGTCAGAGCATAGTTTCAAGGACTATCCAGACTATGTTGAGGACTGGGTTTTTGAGTGGAATGTTTCTGTGCTAGGTCGCGCTGGTAAGGGGAATGAAACTAACTATGGAAAAAGGAAAGTAGATGCCAGAGGTATTGGAAAAGATCTGGAAGCGTATAAAGATCTGTGTTCAGATTTAGAATTGCCAAAATTTGAGAAACATTTGAAGGAGTTGGGGTATACATGAGGGCGCTAGTTACTGGCCACCTTGGATATATCGGTGGAAACTTTATTAAAAAGTGGGAAGAACTTGGGCACACCTGGGTTGGGTATGACATGAAGGAGTGTTGGACCTTCGACTTGTCGCTTGGCGTAAAGGAAATCGCAATAAACCATCAAAATAATCCAGTGGATGTCGTAGTACATTTTGCAGCTATTCCAAGAGTTGGTTTTAGTGTCCAGTACCCAACGTTGGTGATGAAAAATAATGTGATATCGACAACAAATGTGCTGAATTGGGCAAAGAATCAGGGTATCCCTGTCATTTATAGCAGTTCTTCTTCGGTTGTAGGTAACGGAAAAGGTCCAGCAAGTCCTTACGCGTTGTCAAAGTACGTTGGAGAGATGGAGACTTTACTCTACAATCAACTGTACGGACTGAAAACGGTAGCGCTAAGATATTTCAATGTTTATTCGTACGACCAAGAGGCAGATAGTGAGTACGCAACAGTTGTGTGCAACTGGAAAAAATATATAATGGAAGGTCGAACACCATACATCACTGGTGACGGTGAGCAGAGAAGGGATATGACACACGTCGATGATATTGTTTCTGCAAATATATTTTGTGCAGAAAACATAAATAAAGATGATTTGTGGGGACAGTGGTATGACATCGGATCAGGAGACAACATATCTCTAAATGAATTAAAACAGATAGTATTGAAACATTTTCCAGATTTAAACTTTGAGTATGTCGAACCCCGACCAGGCGACGTCATGTTGACTAAAGCAGATTTGTCAAAATTTAAATCACATGGATGGGACAGTAAAGTGGATCTGGCAGAAGGTCTGGATTCCATTTACGGAACTTTGAAGAAGGAGATGACATGAAATTAGGCATTATAGGAAACGGGTTTGTTGGCAATGCTATTGCCCACGCTTTTGTCCCGTATTTAGAAGTAAAAATCTTTGATAAAAATCCAGAAAAATCTTTCAACACAATAGATGAGGTTGTAAACGATTCGGATGTAGTTTTCGTCTCAGTTCCCACGCCGATGAGAAAAGACGGAACTATTGATTTATCAATTGTTGAAAGTGTGTTCGAGGCAGTTGAAAAAGTTAAAAAGCAAGAGTCTAAGACTATATTTGTTTTGAAGTCGACTGTGGTCCCTGGCACCACTAGAAAGTTAAAATCAAGATTTCCAACTTTGCAGATTGTTTTCAATCCAGAATTCTTAACAGAAAGACATGCCAGGTTTGATTTTTTAAATCAATCTAGGATAATTCTTGGATTCGAGACAGATATTGACGATCACAATAGAAACCTTTCAGTCAATAAGATAAAGAAGTTGTATAACTTAAGGTTTTCTGGTAACAATTTTATAACTACAAACTATGAGACAGCAGAGATGATAAAGTATTTTAACAACTTGTTTTTTGCTGTAAAGGTCTCATTTATGAATGAGATGAAACTTGTATCAGACAAGTTGGGAACTGTAAACTGGGACAAGGCAGTTAGTGGTTTTGTGTCGGATGGTAGAGTTGGCGACAGTCATCTGCAAGTACCAGGACCAGATGGAAAGAGGGGTTTCGGAGGTTCGTGTTTTCCAAAAGACATAAATGCGTTTATGACTTTTGCAGATTCTATAGGACTTGACTTGAACGTATTAAAGGGTGCTTGGAGCACAAATTTGAATGTTAGACCAGAAAAAGACTGGGAAGAATTAAAAGGAAGGGCAATATCAAATGAATAAAAGAGCGATGTTTATTGGTCGGTGGCAACCATTTCACAATGGTCACAAGTGGTTGATTAACCAAAAACTAAGCGAAGGTAAACCGATCCTAATCGCGGTTAGGGACATCCCACCAGATGAGAAGAATCCGTTCACGACGGAGCAAACTGTTGAGATGATCCAAAAGGTATACAACGAGCACGATGTGGAGGTAGTTTGTATC
>MDSV01114326.1_pt1 | contig 15465 bp, 19 predicted proteins | sample 810851 | NCBI WGS metagenome assembly MDSV01 (sample SAMN05326640, study PRJNA326480) | marine metagenome | isolation source: seawater | place: Atlantic Ocean: North East | collected 2012
CAATTGAATACAACATTGAGCACAACACACTCACACAAGTCAAACGAAACCTAATATATCCAAATGCAGACAATGATGTAGACTATGAAGAATTCAGACAAACCATGCATGAATCAGTTAAAATGTGTTCAATTGGCAAAAGACAGATAGGTGTGTTTCTGAGTGGTGGTATCGATTCAACCATGGTGGCTTATGAGCTTAATAAAATACAACCACCTGTTTGGACATTTACAAATCAAATCGATCCATTGCCTCAAGCAGATGAAAACTTCAACAGTGATGCTCAGGCGGCAGGACATCTTGCTACTGTAGAAAACTTTAATCATACTTTTGTAGATGTCACACCTGAGGTATATTACAACAGTTGGGACAATGCCATGTACTACATGGAACAACCAGTGTACAATGGTAACCTACCCATGTATTATCACACCAACAAGTTTCTATCAGAACATGGCGTGGTAGTGACCATGGCTGGTGACATGGGTGATGAAGTGTTGGCAGGTTACCCTGCATATTGGAAATTGCGTAGAGACATTCAACAAAATCCAAAAGAGTTTGACAGTCAAAAAAAATTGGTAATGAGATGGCTGAACAAACTAAAACGTCCACCAAATTTGCCTGGCATGCGGTACAGTCGAGAAGATATCTGCGAAGAACTATTGCAAACAACATTCACAAACAGCATATACAATAATGAAGATCCAGTGGCTTCGTACATGAGTTTGGATGCTACAGGCCTATGCCCAGAAGACTTTTTTGGTCGCAATGATAGATATGGCATGGCGTTCAGCATGGAGGGTAGATTTCCTTTAGCAACCAAAAAATTTATGAGATACTGTATGAACATCAAAACTGCACACAAAATGGGCAAACAAGAACATGAAACAAAACGCATACCAAGAACTGCATACAAAGGATATTTGCCAGACAAAGTAATCAACAAAGAAAAAACAGGATGGACAGCACCTGCATTGTTCTGGTCTAAACAAAAAATGGACAAAAACATGCTCAAAACAACATTTAACAAATCGTTTGCTAGTCCAAAACACAACATCAAAGGACTAGACAAAGAGCCAGATGGAGGCTACAAAGGAGTTATACCAGGACTGATGACCAGTGATTGGGCAACAAAATATAATATGACCATATAATCAAAATAAGTACAACGATGAATAGAACATTAGAAGTAGCAACAACATACAATCAAAAATATTACGACATCTGTGGTAAAAGAATGATAGAAACCTTCATAGAGTTTTGGCCAAAAGATGTAACCTTGTATGCATATTGGGAAGAACAAGAACCAGAAATATTTGCAGACAACGTAAAATATATCAACCTACTAGAGGCACAACCAGAACTAGTAAAATTTGTAGAACGCAACAAAGATGACAGAAAGAAAAACGGTTGGAGATCTGGTGAGTGGCTTGACGGCGAAAACCCCAGAACCTTCACCACAGAAAAACAAATTTGGAAATATGATGGAGTAAAATTCAGTTACAAAGTTTTTGCACAATCACATAGAATTAAAAATTCTACTAGTGATAGATTGCTGTATTTAGATGCTGATACTTTTACACATGCAACACCAAATTTAGATTACTTAGATGAAATATTACCAGAAGATCATTTGTGTTCGTACCTAGGTCGTGTTAAAAATTATGATGAAACTGGATATTATTTTCACAACATAGCACATCCAAAATCACAAGAGTGGGCTCATAGGATGGAAGAAATTTATATCAACGATGAACTGTGGGATTTAGAACAACAAGTTGATTGCTATACCATGTATTGGGCAAGAAAGACATTCAAAGACTGTCCTCAATTTGACCTAAATGCATACCATGGTGGCTTTGGCAACTCACATCCTTTCATTAACACTAAATTGGGTGCGTTCTTAGATCACCTCAAAGGCAATGAAAGAAAAAGATTAGGTAGTTCTAAAATAAAAGATTTCAAACAAAGTGTTGGTACTGATAAATCACTTGGTTTAGGACATGGCAAGAAAGGCAACGGCATGGCTAATACTAAATGGAAAAAATCAGATTATTGGAGAGAAGCAATGTTGAAGGAGAGAAAATTAAAATGACATATCCATTAGCATCATCAACGTGGGGTAAAGAAGAAGTAGATGCAATACACAAAGTTATAGACTCAGACATGTATACCATGGGAGCTCGTGTAAAAGATTTTGAAAATCAATTTGCAGAATATTTTGGTTCAAAACATGCAATTATGACCAACTCAGGTTCATCTGCAAACTTATTGATGTTTGCGTGTTTGAACTGGAGACATGCATTTGATGGGCGTGATATTATAGTGCCTGCATTAGGTTGGAGCACATCTTATTTTCCAATTGTGCAAAACCAAATGAAACTTAATTTTGTTGATATCAATCCAAAAACAATGAATATTGATCCAGAATGGATTGAAGATGCAATCACAGAAAATACTAGAGCTATATTAGCCATCAACATGTTAGGCAATCCATGTGATTTTACAACACTCAAAGAGTTGTGTAAAAAACATCAACTGCTACTGTTAGAAGACAACTGTGAATCAATGGGTGCAAGTTGGCAGAATCGTTATTGTGGCACACTAGGATTTGCTGGCACATTTTCATTTTTCTTTTCACATCATATACAAACTATGGAAGGCGGGATGATTCTCACAGACAATGATGAAGATGCTCACTACATGAGATCATTAAGAGCCCATGGTTGGTGTAGAGACTTGCCTTTAGACGACAAATCACTGTACACACGCACTGGTGATCCATTCTTTGACAGTTTTACATTTGTGACTCCTGGATTTTGTGTGCGACCTCTAGAGATGAGTGGAGCAATTGGTACAGAACAATTGAAAAAATTTCCTGCAATGATGGAACAAAGATTAGAAAATGCGAGATATTTTCAAAAATTATTTGGCGACGTGGATTGGGCAGACATACAACAAGAACATGAAAAGTCTAGCTGGTTCACATTCAGTTTAGTTTTAAAAAATGCAATGCAGTACAGAAGAGACGAAGTTGTGCAAAACCTAGCAAAAGTTGGTGTACAAACAAGACCAATTGGCACAAGAAATATGATGAAACAACCAGTAATGAATCGCATAGGCAAATTGACTGTGCCAAACTCACACATGGAATACGAAGGAGCTGATCTTGTACATCACAATGGATTTATGGTTGGCAACCATGGACACATGGATTGTAAAGCAGGCATTGACTTGTTGTATAAAACAATGACAGACATGCTATGAGAAAAGTAGCACTGGTAAACACATATGGCCAGAAGTATTTCCCTTTGCCTGTTAACGAAGCATTAAAAAGCACTAACAAGTATTGGCCTGAATATATTCAAAATTATGTGTATCCAGATGATATAAGTCAACAAATTGAATTACCACGCACACATTATTATGAACTTGTAAAAGAACAACCAACATTACAAACATTTATTGATCGTCACAAAGATAATCCTGAATTAAATCCACGAATTTTAGAAACAAAAGAAGAACAACAAGACCATACCAAAGACAGTGGTAGAAATATTTTTGAAAAAGATGCTGTGCGTTTTAGTTTCAAAGTGTTTGCTTGTATTGACGCATATCAAAAGTCCAAAGACACATGTCAACAGTTGTGGTATTTGGATGCAGACATTTTAACTTTTGAAACAATTCCACAAGAGTGGTTAGAACATATCATGCCAGAAGATTGTTTTACGTCATATCTAGGCAGACCAAAAAAAGGATTTTCAGAAACAGGCATTTATATTTTTAATATTGCACATCCATATGCAGAAGAATTTTTCACAAGATGGCAACGCATGTACGATGAAGATGAATTTTTCAAATTGAAAGGTTACACAGATTCATACACCTTTGATGGTGTAAGGATCCAAATGGAGAACGAAGGCAAAATTAAAAACAACGATTTGAATGATGGAAGATATGCTGGACACAGAAAAGCAAAACATCCATTCATTAATTCAGAATTAGGAGAATATATGGATCACCTCAAAGGTTACACACGCAAAGACAAAATGTCTTCACATAAAAGAGACCTTACAGTAAAACATAAACATCCATATTGGAAAACAATATCATGAACAAAAATGTAATAGTAACTGGCATGACTGGCCAAGACGGACCTTACATAGCAAAACTTTTATTAGAAAAAGGTTACAAAGTATATGGCTTAATGAAAAGGTATTCTGCACCAAATTTAGAAAACTTAGATTATTTAGGCATTACCAATGATGTAGAACTAGTCACTGGAGACTTAACTGATGATGTTTCAATCAACTCTGTAGTAAAAGAAATACAACCGCAATATTTTATAAACATGGGTGCCCAAGGACACGTGGGAGAGAGTTGGAAAATTCCTAAACAAACTTTTGATGCAAACTCAATAGGCCCTTTGAATTGCTTACAAGCAATCAAAAATGAATCTCCACACACAAGATTTTATCAAGCATCTACTTCTGAAATGTTTGGAGACGCTTGTCAGATTGAAGAAAAACAAAATGAGGACACACCATTTTGGCCTAACACCCCTTATGCTGTATCTAAACTTAATGCACACTGGCTAGTATCAGTCTTTCGTAAAGCACACGGATTGTTTGCTGTGTCTGGCATATTGTTCAATCATGAATCTCCAATAAGAGGCAAAGGTTTTGTCACAAGAAAAATTACAGATGGCGTAGCAAGAATAAAGTTAGGACTTGAAGATAAAATTATACTTGGCAACATAGACAGTGGCAGAGATTGGGGGTATGTTGAAGACTTTATCCAAGCAATATGGTTGATGCTGAACACTGACAAACCCAAAGACTATGTTATTGCCAGCGGACACTATAGAACACTTAGAGATTTAATAGACGTTGCATTCAAACATATTGGCATTGAAGATTGGCAAAAACACATTGGAACAAATCCAAAGTTTTGGAGACCTGCTGACACAAAACGCATGTATGGTGATTCAACTCGTGCAAGACAAGAACTTGGTTGGGAACCTAAAACATCATTTGAAGACATGATAAAAATTATGGTTGATGAAGACATAAAACGTTTAGAATCAGAATGAAAATTATAGAAAATTTTTTAGACGTAAATGAAGTAAAACAAATAAAAGAACACTACAAAAATCATTCTTTTACTTGTAACATTGGTGATTATGCCAACACTGAAGTTGACCAAAAACTGTTTAACAAAATGCTACATGAAAAATTTATTACTTTGTTTGATTCTTACAAAATTACACAATCGTCAATATATCAAAGATGTTATTTGCCTTTTGGCATTCACACCGACTCAAAAACAAGAATGGATCCAACTAGGTCAGTAGACACAGAAGGTGTTGCTGTGCTGATACCTTTAGACGAAGGAGAACATTTCAACACCGTGGTATGGAAAGAAAAGTGTGCAAACAATGAAGAAATTACACAACTAATTACTGACTTTGTAAACTTGCCTAACGATAAAGTACAGAACAGCAATATTACAGAAGAAGTAGATTTAGATTTTGCATGGGAAAAGGGAAAAAGAAACTTTTGCAATCATTTAACATTAGATGGTGTATATAATTGGAAATTAGGTACTGCTGTGATATGGGAAAGAAACCAACTGCATGCCAGTTCTGATTTTACAAAACATCACAAGTATAAAGATGCAATAACAACTTTTTTTGAATAGTATGAAAATATTAGTAACAGGAGCAAAAGGATTTATAGGCACAAATCTATGCAAACAACTTCAACAGCACGAAGTTATTACATGGGATAGAGTCGATGGAGACTTGTGTAGAATAAGATCATTTCCTGAAGTAGATGTTGTAATACATCTTGCCGCTATGGTAACAACCAAAGAATTCTATACCAAAGGATTTGAAGTTGTAAAAAATAACATTACGCCTACGTTAAACTTGTTAGAATTTTATAGGCAACAAAATAAAAAACCATTGTTCATGTATGCTGGTACACCTGAATCGTACGCTGGCGCTACTGATCTATACAATTACAAAATTCCAACAGATGAAAAAGCTCCGTTTGTGATAGATGATCCAACCAACTTACGTTGGAGTTATGCGGGCAGTAAAGCACTAGGGGAACAGGCTGTGATAGCTTCAGGTTTAGACTACATCATATTTAGACCACACAACATTTACGGTCCTAACCAAGAAGGACACTTTGTGAGTGACTTTGTAGGTCGAGCGAAAAAGAATGATTTCACTCTATTTGGTGGCACAAACATGAGAACATGGTGTTACATTGATGACTTTTGTGATGCACTTGTAAAATTAATGACTTGTGAAAAAGCAATTGGTGAAATTGTAAATATAGGTGGTACTGAAGAACAAACCATATATGACACAGCCAAACTGATATTAGATATTATGAACATCGATCAAGAAATTATTGTACATGAAGCACCCAAAGGCAGTACCAACAGACGCAAAGCAGACATCAGCAAAATACAATCAATGATTGACTGGACTCCTACCACAACATTAAAACAAGGATTGACCAAGACACTGGAGACACTATGAAAACTGGCATAGTAGGGTTAGGTGTTGTTGGCACAGCAAATAGAGTTGGCTTTGAACAACTAGGACACACAGTTAAAATACACGATATTAAATTTAACACCAACATTGAAGATATCATAGACACAGAAATAATTTGTATATGTGTGCCAACACCAAGTGCATCAAATGGCAGTTGCAATACTTCAATTGTAAAAAGTGTGATAGTTGATCTTGATAAGCTGAACTATCAAGGAGTAATTGCAATAAGATCTAGCACAGTACCAGGGTTCACACAATCTATGATTGATCAATATCCGCATTTGAAAATTTGTTTTGTACCAGAATTCATACGTGAAAGGCATGCTATAGAAGATTTTACATTGGATCATAAAATTTTAGTTGTTGGCACACAAGACAAAAATGTGTATGATACTGTGGTCAAAGCACACGGACACTATCCATGGTATGTAAAACAGTTAAAGCCAACAGAAGCAGAGATATGCAAATATTATATGAACATCTATGCGGCCACAAGAATTGTTTACTCCAACATTGTCTATGAAGTAGCACAAAAATTTGACTGTGACTATACTGCCATAAAAGATGCTTATGTAAAAACTGGTAGACACGCAGACATGTATCTTGATGTTGATCCTGCCATGCGTGGTTATGGTGGAGCTTGTTTGCCCAAAGATACTAAAGCATGGAATCAACTGCTACAAGATTTAGGATTAGACTATAAATTTTTTGAAGCAGTCATAGACGACAATAAAAAATTTAAAACAACAATTTTTCCAGGAATGAGACCAGAAGATGAAAGCACTGATCCTATATCTTAAAGAAGTTCCACACACATTAGAGTCAGCCAAAAAAGCAAAAGAGTCAGCAGAAATGTTCAATGTGGATGCTAAATTGTATGCAGGGTATGTGCCTAGCAGAGCCAACGCTTACATCAAAGAACACAAACTTGGCTTTTATGATCCTGGTCCAAAACTTTACAAAATAAAAAATAAAAAAGGTGGCGTGCGTGGATGCATGATCAGTCATTTGACTATGTGGGAAGAAGTGGTGCGTAGAAATGAAACCACCATCATAATGGAACATGATGCCATAATGGTCAGCAGTACATGGGATCAACCATTTGATGATGTGTTACATCTAGATGCACACAGATTTGACATTGACCATGACGCTGGCACTGAACCTCAAGTGGTACAATGGACATATGAACGCAAAGGTGAAATACAATTCAAAGGCACATATGGATATGTGATCAAGCCACATGCCGCACAAAAACTAATTGATGCCGCATACACAGATGGCATCACAGCATCTGACATGTTTATGAAACAACGATATATCAACTTACAGTTGGCCAAACCACGTGCTGTGTATGTGGCATCCAAACAATCTTTATCTTCTGATAGAGATTTTGACATGTGATGGCCAAAGCAATCAAAACAGTCAAAACCAAACAACAATTACAAGTGTTGTTGAACCAAGTCACAGGTGTTGGCAGAGAGCTGTTAGCACAATGGATTGACCTTGATCCTATCTATGTTGGTGAAATACACAAGGCTGAATATGTACCAAGCATCAAAAAACATCTGCTTCATGCAGTTGACCATGTCACAGTAGACGGTGCATGGTGCGAATTTGGCGTGCGTGAAGGACGCAGTCTCAAATGGTTGATTGATTACAAACCAAACCAACCTATGCATGGCTTTGACTCATGGCAAGGATTGCCAGAAGATTGGGACCATGGAACAGGTATAGTAGAATCCATGGCGTGTAGTCCACCAAAAGTTCCGGGGCATGTGCAACTACATGAAGGATGGTTTCATGCTACTACGCCTAAATTTGAAGCAAATACGGTAGGTTTTTTACACATGGATGCTGATATCTACAGCAGTACAAAATATGTACTGTTTGAACTTAATCACAAGATTGTGCCGGGCACAGTGATTGTGTTTGATGAGTTTTGTAACTTTAGATTGTCATCTAAAATGAGCAATTGGGCTAAAGACGAGTTTCGTGGATTTCAAGAATGGGTTGAGCAATGCAACAGAAAAATTAAACCAATTGGGCGTAATTGGGCATATCAAGCCAGCTGTGTGGTCACACTTTAGTTAGACTAGGTTTACGCAACGCATTTGACAGCACAATGCCACTGTCTTGTATAGGGTCTATACCTACAAATTTTTGCAACTGATCAATTCTTCCAATATTATGATCTTTCATGTCACTAAATGACAATTTGAAAAAGTTGTCTTGCATCCAAAACTTTTTGGTATGTTTCCAATTGAGTATGTCTTTGGCTAGATTGATTACTTTGCTATGATTAGCAGGTGTTCTGCCACTGATTTGATCCCAACGTTGTAAACTTTGTTTGATTTGATCAATTGGTCTTGTAAGCAAAATTACATTGATGTTGTCAAAATATCTTTTGTTTAATCTGAATGGCAAATGACCTACAGCAAAACGATTTGGTTTTGTAGACAACTGTTTGACAGTATCACCCCACCATTGTTCTTGTCTTACCAAACTAGGGTTTTTCCTAGCGTCATTGTAGCCATCCTTGCCTGGCAAAGGATAAGTTTCAATCTTGCCAGTGCCTATGTGCATGATGCCATCTGGACCTGGATTGAATCCTAATTCCATCAAAACATTTGCAAGTAGATATGTGCCTGCTTTGGGCTGACTGACGACCAGTACTGGTTTACGCAAGAGCATTGTCTTTTACAAATTTATGCAACAACTTTGCCCATGCATGATGTCCTTGATCACTTGGGTGCCCATCGTTAGCAGATTTGGTCCAACCATTCATTGCACAATACTCAAAATGACTTTGTACATAATCTTTGTTGTCAACTTTTACTCTGTGTTCATCACTTGACCTGTTTGCCTGTTGCATTGCAATGTTTTGTTTTACAAAATCACTGCTATCAAAATTGTAAAAATGTTTTTTGTCTATTTGATCATAAAACAATTTAAGGTCTGGTCTATCTATACCATCTAGCGTATTAGTTGGTGTGTCATTTGTAAGTGCATGATACATCACATACTTGATGCCATGCATTTTGAAAAAATATTGTAAAGTCAGTATGTGTTGATACAATCTTACAGCACCATTTAATTCATGGCCTAGTGAAGGATCACGCATCAGCCATTCGTGTTGCCAAACAGACCAAGTGTTCCATTGGTATGAAAATTTAAGTAATTCACCTTTGAGGCCACCAACTTTAGTCTTTGGTGTCACAGCATCTGATACAAAATCATATCGGTGTGTAGTACTCCAACCAATTGATACAAAGGTATCTTTCATGCGTTGTGGATTTGCATAAAACCAATTCATTGTGGTGTTCACTATTCTATCATTACCTCTGCCTCCTTTGGCTAGGTTGACTGTAGGTTCAAGACCCAACAGTTCTCCTAACTTTTGATGGCAGCTGAGATTACTCTTTTTTGTACTAAAACTGCAACCGTTACTGAGATGTTTTGAGACCATGTAAAAATCCTAATGTTTGTTTGATGTGATTCCAACACACACCATTGCGTAATTCTTCTACACTGAACTGACAATGAGATATCTGTTGTTCCCATTGTTGAGTTGGTCCGGTGTAAGGTATTTCTATCATTTTTAAACTATGACTACTTATCGGCCAAGTCATGTTGCCTGGATCACAAGAGATATTTGGTACACCAGCCAACACAGCATCAACTGCCGAGCCGGATGTGTAGGACACAGCACACCAACAGTCTTTCAAATCAAGCTCTAATGGTCTAATGTTTGGCAAAATATTTTCAACAAATTCTACATTTTTAATTTTTGTAAGACTGTGTTCTAAATCTTTAAGTTTTGCTCTTTTGGTAGGCAGTGGATGTGGTCTAATTTTGATTGGTCTGTCAGTGTGTGTCCTTAACTGTTTCACGGTGTTGTCACACCATTCAAAGATATCAGCGCCACGCAAACTTGCATCCCCTGGATTCTGCATCAAAATCAAAATATGACTGCCGTTGTCTCTCCATTTAATGGGGTCAACAATTGTGCGTTTTGGGTCCATGTGATCAAATCCCCACATGGCGTGATCCCACAAAAATCCATTCACACCAACTCTTAACCATGCATGATCTATGGTGTCAGCTCTTCTGTGCACCAATGGTGTTTCCAACATCACATATGGCCTAGCGTACTTGTCTATCTGTGATTTTATTCTGTGATGAGCGGCACCACGTTTGTGCTTGACTGAGCCATATATCACTGGCACATAGTTTTGATAATAGGCTGGTAAGTTTTCCCAATCAACTATATCACAATGATCAGAAACGCCTTCAGCAAACCATTTCATCTTTTGTTCATACACAGGTGAATGTGCGGAAACCATACATACTGCCACTTGCATGTCTATATTTAAGTGCGTAGTTAATTGTGATAATTAAATGTGATGAAACGTATAAATGGCTATTGGGTTCCAGACAACGACCATAATTTAGTATTAGATTTATTAGGTCCAGGTGGTGAACATGACAATGCTGTGTTTTTAGAAATACGCAAACTTAACAGAGATCAACCAAAAAGATTATTTGTAGACATAGGAGCCAATATTGGCAGATGGTGCAAAGAATTTTCAAAAGAATACGACAAAGTAAGAGCGTTTGAACCAGCCAGTTACAATTATGAATGTTTGAAAGAAAATACCAAAGAAGATGAAAATATTGTATTGTACAATTATGGCATTGGAGAAACGCACACCAAAGCAAAGCTGAGTGTGGCTGTGGAAAATCATTTAGGTTCAACTATGGCCAAACCATCTCCAAACGGCAATATCGAATTACAACCATTAGATGATCAAGGTGCCGAATTCGAATGCATGGACCTACTCAAAATTGATGTAGAAGGATTTGAAACTGAAGTTTTGAAAGGTGGTAAACGTATAATCGAACATGCCAAACCGTTGATAGCAATTGAAAGACATGCGTTCAATTACAATTTGTTAGGAAAAAACAAAAAAGAAAGTCACTTGTACCTTCAGAGCATAGGCTATGAGTTGATGTTTAAACTTACAAGAGATTGCATTTATGGTAGACCAGATATACATTATAGAACATAACCCCGGTGATGTTTGCAAATTGTTTGATCATTCAGATCCACAATATCAAGATTTTCAAATACTGTGCGAACACTACTACTATCACAAACCACACGGCATAACTCATAGACACCTATCAGAACATTGGAGACTTATCCAATGCGTGTTTGGTGTGTGCGTGTTGTATGATCCAGATGGACAAGAAATTGAATTCAGTAGAGAGAATAAATTACAGATTGTGGTACCGCCACAATGGTTAGTGCATTGGGAAAACATGAGTGGCAAAGCAAGTGTGATTGTAAAAGAATGCAAAAAAAATTAGTAACATTTGGAGACAGTTGGCCATGGGGTGCAGAACTATCCGCATCTGAAAAACCATTCGGATACTGGATAGCAGAAGAAATGGGGTACGAATTTGAAAACTGTGCAGAAGAAGGCACATCCATAGAACACATGGTCTTGCAACTGCAACGCTATGTCGCAAAAAACAAACAACCAACCACTGCTGTATTTTTCATCACAAATCCTATACGCACCATGCACCACCAAGGTGAGCAATGGCTGACGTATCGCCCAACAGGACAACGTTCACCTGGACATGAAGCATATTACAAGTATGTACAATCAGACAAACTAGACTACCACAGGGCACAGGTGTTTGTTCTAGCATTGCAACGCATCTGTGAGCAGTATAAAATCAATGATTATTACATAGAAGGATGGACAAATATGACTTGGGACTACGCAGGGATAGATACAAATAAGATGTATCCAAACTCTGCCACGCACATATTAGACGTTGATCTAAATCCTAAAACTTCTGAAATATCAAAATATCAGCAGAGTGAATACATCAAACCAAACAAGTATCATCCAAATGAACTTGGACACAAAAAGATAGCAGAGGAGTTATTGCAATGGATCGATTAAAAAATTTGCTGGTGAATGGGTGCTCATTCTTGAATCACAGGCACACAGACGAGATTGATCTTTATCTGAGCCCTGCTGAACTGGTTAAAGAACACGGCAAATTCAAACACATGGACAACTTTGCCAGAGGTGGCAGGGGCAATGACCGAATATTATCCACCACAATCACACATTTTGAAATGTTTCCTGAACGCAAAAAGGATACATTTGTTTTGATTGGATGGAGTTCTGCACTACGCATGGACTATCCATGTCGCAACGATTTTAAGCCTATGCCACCACAGGATGAAACTTGGGCAACAATTAAAATGGCGATGCCGGAATTCATAGATGCATTTGACAAATCTAAGGCTATGAAACAGCCTATCAACTACGAGACCTGGGAGGTACAGAGATGGTATCAAAATACTTTGGCCCTACAAAACTATCTCAAAGTCAACAACATTAGATATGTGATGTACAATGCATTAGAACCTGCGTTGAAAGTAAGCAGAAATAAAAAACAAGATCACAACTTTTTAAGGAAAGCAGTAGACCAAGATAGATTTTTCAAACTGGATTACAGTCAGTATCAATATTGTGCGGATCCTGATACTCCTGGAGAGTTTATCAGTGCAAAAGATCATCATCCAAATGAAATTGGACATAGGAGTTGGGCGAAAGAAGTCACAGACTTTATAGATCAAAACAAACTATATGGAGATTAACAAAAAAACATTCTGTGGTGCACCGTGGTTCCAAATAAGAAACAGACAAGACATGACCAAATCCATGTGTTGTATTGTGGAGGGAGATCAAACAGACCCCGACACAGAAGCAATGTCACCTTTAGAATATTTGAACACACCTAAATTAGTTAAGATGAGGACAGCAATGGCCAATGGTGTAAAAGTACCTGAGTGAGATGTGTGTTGGGACGTAGAAAATCACAAAGGTTTTTCTTATCGTATGCAGATTAATTCTTTTCTAGAAGGCAAACAAAAATGGTTAGATTCTTATTTCAAAAATAAAAAAAATTACAAAACTGATATGGTATTGATGGCAGACATAAAGATCGGCAACACCTGTAACTTCAGTTGTATTATGTGTAATCCATCTGACTCGTCTAAAATATACAACTCATGGGTCAAACAAAAAGGTTCTCCTTTTGTAAAAGAATACATTGATAGAGACCCAAACTACTTTGAAAAAGCGAAAAGGCAAGGATTCAAACAAGTAAGTTATAGAGATTACATCGAATCTATCATCGAAAATAAAAATATGAAGTACATCAAACTATTAGGAGGTGAGCCATTAATGGATCACAAACTTCTTGACATGTTGTATTCAATTCCAGACGAAAGGAAAAGTAAGATTGAATTGCAAATTATAACCAACGGCAGTCACAGTTTGGTGGAACAAAAACACAAACTAGGCAATTTCAAAAGAGTTACATGGAACATCAGTTTGGAAGGTATTGAATCTGTTCAAGAGTATGCTCGATATGGATCCAATTGGGCAACCACTGAAAAACATATTTTAGAATATGAAAAACTTTATCCACAAAACATCACTATATTGACCTGCTTACAATCACCTACCATCACAGGACTCGCAGACTTAATCAAATGGACCAAAAAACATAACCTTGCGTTTACAATCACACTGCTCAAAGACCCTGCGTATCTCAGTATTAACGCAGTACCACAAGAACTAAAGCAACTTGCCTTAGCAAGTTTAAGACCATTAGAAAATTATGTTGTAAGGCAGAATGCCGAATATCAGATGTGTGATATGGCAACGTTGTTGTCATACATCGAAGACTCGAGTTATGATAAAAATTTACACAAAAAGTTTTTAAAATACATAAGTTTTTATGAAGAAGACAAGATACTGCCTAAATTTTTAGACATACACCAACAATGGAGGACACATTTTGAAGTTTAGTATTTTTCCAAACAACACAGCAAGAAACGGCAAACCTGTGATGTCAGCGTATGCAGAGGCACTCGTCAACGCTGGTGAAACAGTGGTCGAGAATGACATGGATGCAGATGTGGCAATCATATGGTCAGTTCTTTTCCAAGGTAATATGCAAAGAAACAAACAGGTCTGGGATCATTATCGCAAAAATAATAAACCTGTTATAGTGTTAGAAGTTGGTGTAGTCAAGAGAAATATCACTTGGCGTTGTGGTATCAATGGAATCACAGGGGATGCATATCACGGACCTATCAACAATCCAGATGACAGATTCAAACAAAGTGGATTACAAATCCAACCATGGTGTGACACTAAAATTGGAAACATCATCATTTGTGGACAACATGATGATTCTGCCCAATGGACTACGCACAATGACTGGAGTGTGGCGCAATGGATATTCAACACAGTAGAATCATGGAGGGCATTCGACGAACAATCTACATTCATCATACGTCCACATCCAAGAAATAAATTTGATTGGAACAAAATAGGTTCACCGGATAAATTAGGATACACCAATCTACAACAACCTAATAAAATAGCAGGCACATATGATGACTTTGATTTCAATAAGGCTTTACAAACCGCCAAACTTGTAATAAACTATAATTCAAACCCTGCCATAGAAGCAGTGCTGGCTGGTGTGCCTATTATGACACATGAATCCAGTAGATGTTGGCCGGTTGCGAACGAAATTGGTTACACAGACATGATACAGAAACCAGATAGGCAACAATGGGCGAACGACTTGTGCTATCAAGAATGGACCGAGACTGAGATTCGCCTTGGTGAGCCCTACAGGAGAATAAGACCAAAACTCGAGGAACTAGTAAAATGAAAGTAGAATATGTAGACAAGATGGGCAGTGACCTAACTATCGTCAATGCGGCAAGAGTATCTTATGCAAAAACCAAGACTGCATTCAGTCCAAGTGATGAAAAACTGATA
>MDSV01211805.1_pt1 | contig 15464 bp, 10 predicted proteins | sample 810851 | NCBI WGS metagenome assembly MDSV01 (sample SAMN05326640, study PRJNA326480) | marine metagenome | isolation source: seawater | place: Atlantic Ocean: North East | collected 2012
ACAACATCTACCAACAGCAGTTTAGAACTAAACATATCAGTCGATGATGCTCCTACGTTCAGTGGCGTTGTAACAGCCGGCGGGTTAACAATAGGGTCCGCAGTCATCAATGAATCTGACCTAGAGCAAATTGATGATCTCACAGCAGGCACTGTGGCAGCTTCCAAAGCTGTGGTTGTCGATGCAAACAGAGATATTGCTACACTGCGAAACGTTACATCAGACGGCACTGTTCAATTTGGTTCACTTAGCGACGGCACTATCACTGCCACTGCATTTGCAGATGAAGATGATATGTCTTCCAATTCAGCCACACTTATTCCTACACAACAATCAGTCAAAGCATATGTTGATACTCAAATTAGTGCCAACAACACACTTGTTTTAGGCGATGATGCTTCATCAGAAATCAGTATGGTGCTCAGTGATACACTAAATGTCAAAGGCGGTAATTCAATCACATCATCAGTGACAGGGGATGGCTTAACATTTGCATTGGACGATAAAATTACAGTTGATGAAATATCAGCAAAAGATTCAAGTGCTGTGTCAATTCAGTCAGCATTACAATTAGATTCAACATTATCAGTGGTAGGCGGTGCCAACTTTGAAGGCACACTGACTGTGAACACAATTAACTCTGCAGATTCAACAGCAGTGACGATCAATGATGCTTTACAAGTCAACGGAAACTTTGGATTTAATGAAGGAGTTGTAGTATCAACCATAGTTGATGAAGATGACATGTCATCTGACTCAGACACTGCACTGGCCACACAACAGTCAATCAAAGCATATGTGGACAGTGAAATCAGTTCAGGCACAACGCTGACAATTGGTGCAGACGATTCGACCAACATGCAATTGGCAATCAGTGTGGATTCATTCTTCATACAAGGCGGCACCAATGTAACCACATCAACAGACAGCGGCAGCCAACTCACTATATCTGTAGATGATGCTCCAAGCTTTAGTGGCGTGGTCACAGCAGCTGGATTTACAATTGGTTCTGCTGTAATCAATGAAGCAGAATTAGAAACCATCGACGGAATCACTGCTGGCACAGTGGCAGCCTCCAAAGCACTGGTGGTTGATGCCAACAGAGACATTGCCACAATTAGAAATTTAACATCAGATGGCACAGTTACGTTTGGTTCTCTGTCTGATGGCACTATCACTGCCACTGCATTTGTAGATGAAGATAACATGGTATCAAATTCAGCCACACTGATTCCAACACAACAATCAGTGAAAGCATATGTTGATTCGGTAGTAGGGTTTGTCAGCACAGGTATAAAAGTTGCTGATTCCTCTAGCACAGAGATTCTTATTCTTGATCAAGCCACATTGAATGTGCTTGGCACAGGAGGCATAACTGCGTCAGTAGTGGATGGCGGCGATACGTTAACAATTGCCATGGATGCTTCTCCATCATTTACTGATGTTCAGATTACAGGCGACTTGACTGTGTCAGGTACAACCACGTCAGTCAACACAACAAATTTAGAAATCAGCGATGCACTGTTAGAACTTAACAAAAACAATTCAGGCGGTGCTGATAAAGATGCAGGACTTGTAATACAAAGAGGATCTGCGGGCAACAATGCAGCCTTTTATTGGAACGAAGGCGATGACAAATTCAAAGCAGTGCTTACCACATCAGAGGCCACAGCCACATCAGTCACAGATTCGTCCAAAGCCACTATAATAGCAAATTTTGAAGGTGACACTGCAACCATAACAACTATTTCTACCAACCAAATATCATCAGGAGATTCAAGTGCGGTACAGGTTAATGATGGACTTAATGTGTCAGGCACACTTTCAGCAAACACCATTGATGCAAATACAATTTCTTCAACAGATTCATCAGCACTAACAATCAATGACGGAGTAATTGTTGTTGGCAACTTTAGTTTCGATGGCGGTGCCTCTGTCAGCACAATTCTTGATGAAGATGGTCTGTCGTCCAACTCAGACACTGCACTGGCCACACAACAATCAATCAAAGCATATGTTGATTCAGTAGCAGGCGGCACAATACAACTTGGCGATGATGCATCCAATGCCGGTGCAGTGGACATAAACGCCAACGAAGAATTAATGTTCCATAGCGGTGATTCTATTACACCAGTGGTTAGTGCAAATGGCATAACATTTAACTTGAATGAAGCAATAACAGTTGATCAAATTGACGCAGGCGATTCAAGTGTAATAACAATTAATTCAGCAACAAAATTAAATTCAACATTCTCGTTCAACGGTGATGGCACAGTAGCAGTTTCTTCTGTAAAAGATGAAGACGACCTAACATCAAATTCAGCAACTGCTCTTGCTACCCAGCAATCCATAAAAGCTTATGTAGACAGTCAAGCAGGAGGCACACTTTCACTTGGCGATGATGCATCAAACTCTGGCAGTGTTGATGTCAATGGAGGACAAGATTTAGAGTTTCAAGCAGGCAACTCAATTACACCTACTGTAGCAGGCAACGGAGTAACCTTTGCACTAAATGATGACATCACTGTTGATCAAATAGGTGCTAAAGATTCTTCTGCTGTGTCTATCACATCGCCACTACAAGTGGCATCAAATGTGCAAGTATCTGGTGTGGTGTCGCAAGACACTGCTCCTACTGAAGATGGACACTTGGTCACTAAATCATTCTTCGATGCCAATGCTGGAAAAGCTGGGTTTCCAAATTCAACCTCTGCAACTTTTCCATTATCAGATGACTCATCTGCCACTGATTTTCAAGAAGGATCAGATGGAGTGGGTACGGCAACTGCCGCTGATGCATTTGGTGTGTCTATCGTTGCATTATTTGACTGCATGGAACCGATTGGACGCCTAGAGGCCACAGATCTTGGAACAAGTGAAGCTCATGTGGGAGCTTAATAAATATAATGTAGGAGCAAAATAAATATACGATGCCAACAACAGTCCAATTCAGAAGAGGAACAACTGCTCAAAACAATGCTTTCACAGGTGCCAATGGTGAGATATCCGTTGATACAGATGACGGCAGACTTGTTGTTCACGACGCCAGCACAGCAGGTGGAGTAAGACAAGCACTTGCAAGTGAAACAATATTTAGAGTAATAGCAGACGATTCCACAGGAATATATCTACAAGGTGGCACTGATGAACTTAGAATATCAGGCGGCAATGGTATATCCACATCAACAGACTCCGGTGGTTCATTAACAGTTTCTTTAGATTCAACAGATTCAGCAACATTTAACGGTGGTGTCATTATTGACAACATCACCATAGACGGCACAGAAATTGACCTGTCATTAGGCGACCTAACAGTTGACGTGGCAGGCGACATCATACTTGATGCCGGTGGTGACGAAATCATTTTCAAAGACGGTAGCGCCAATGTTGGTCACGTGTCCCTAGACAGTGACAATGTAACAATTAAATCATTAGTGTCAGACAAAGATATTATATTTCAAGGTAATGATGATGGAGCAGGCATAACTGCATTGACATTAGATATGTCAGCGGCAGGAGCTGCGGCATTTAATTCGACAGTGACAGCAACAGGATTCATTATTGGATCAGCAGACATCAATGAAACTGACTTAGAAAAGATCGATGGCATCACAAACGGAGCCGGTGCGGCAAACAAAGCGTTAGTGCTTGATAGCTCTGCAAACGTGGCATCAGGTTTAGCTGCCTTGACAGCATCAGGTGTTGTTACAGCGGCAGGATTTACTATTGGATCAGCAGTGATTAATGAAGCTGATTTAGAAAAAATTGACGGTATTACTGATGGCGCTGGAGCTGCCAATAAAGCAGTGGTGTTAGATGGAGATGCTGATGTGGCATCTGGACTTAGAAATCTAACAGCAAGTGGAACATTGACATCAGCGGCTGTGGTTACAGAAACTATTTCAGCTGCAGATTCAACTAGTGTATTTTTTAATGATGGTATTACATTATCAGGACCAATCAAATCAGATGCTTCTGCGACAATCAACATTGATGATGCACTTGATGTTGAAGGTGCAATTACATCAGGAGCAATTACATCGTCAGGTGTTGTAACTGCCACAGGATTTACAATCGGTTCAGCAGTGATAAACGAAACTGATTTAGAAAAACTTGATGGAATTACAAATGGAGCAGGAGCTGCCAACAAAGCATTAGTGCTTGATGGCTCAGCCGATGTTGCATCAGGCCTGGCTGCCTTAACAGCATCAGGTGTTATTACTGCCGCTGGATTTACCATTGGCTCTGCGGCAATCAACGAAACAGAACTAGAAACTATAGACGGTGTTACAGCAGGCACGGTGTCGGCATCGAAGGCAGTGGTAGTTGATTCAGACAAAGATATTGCTTCATTTAGAAACCTTACTGCCACAGGTACAATCACCACAGCAAACATAGAGGCATCAGGTAACATTCAACTTGACGGCAACTTGACTGTGTCAGGCACAACCACTTCAGTCAACACAACAAACTTAGAAATTCAAGATGCATTATTAGAATTAAGCAAAAACAATTCAGGTGGTGCAGATGTTGATGCTGGTATTTTCATTCAAAGAGGATCAGCAGGCAACAACGCTGTGTTCTATTGGAACGAAGGCGATGACAAGTTCAAAGCAGTGCTTTCAAACTCAGTAGCCACAGCCACAGCAGTTACAGACTCGTCAACCGCAACCATAGTAGCAACCTTCGAGGGAGACTTAACAGCCACTACTGTAACATGTAATGAGATACTTTCAAGTGATTCATCTTTTGTTAACATTAATGACGGATTAAATGTAGATGGCAACATTCAAACAACATCAGGCACAGGAACATTTGGTGGTGCTGTCACTGCCGCTGGATTTATAATTGGTTCAGCAGATATCAATGAAACTGACTTAGAAAAACTTGATGGAATCACAAATGGAACTGCGGCAGCTAATAAAGCAGTTGTGTTAGATGGTTCTAAAAATATTGGCACATTAGGTGCAGTGACTGCCACATCAATTGTATTAGGAAGTGCAGACATTAATGAAGCTGACCTAGAACAAATTGACGGATTAACAGCAGGCACAGTTACAGCTTCAAAAGCAGTGGTAGTCGATTCAGACAAAGATGCCGGCGACTTTAGAAACGTAACACTTTCTGGCACTTTACATTGCACAACACTTGATGTGAGAGAAATCGAATCAACAGACAGTTCAGTCATCACTGTTAACGAAGGCCTAGAAGTATTAGGCACACTGCAAGTAAATGAAATTGTTGCCAGTGATTCTTCCGAAGTTGTGATCAATAACTTGAGAACACAGGTGATCACAGCAAACGATTCAACAGAAATATTGGTTAATGATGCGATGCGTGTGTCAGGACTTATTACAGGAACTGCAACACAGGCACAATACGCTGACTTAGCTGAGATATTTCCAACAGACGATCTAGGCCTTGAGCCTGGCGATGTGGTCAAGTTTAGCGGTGAAAACAAAATTGCCAAAAGTGATCAAGAAGCACAGACATCAGTGGCAGGCGTTGTATCCACTGAACCAGGCTTCCTACTAAATGAAGGCGGCACTGGTGTAAAACTTGCTATGACAGGGCGTGTGCCATGTAAGATTCAAGGCATAATCGAAGCTGGAGATTTATTAGTGTCAGCAGGCAATGGCAGAGCAAAAGCACAATCAAATCCTGCTGTAGGCACTGTGATTGGTAAAGCAATTGAATCACACAACAGCACAGATGATGGTGTAATCAACATTATGATTACATTGATGTAATCATACAATTAAATCTAAAATAGTTTGAAGTTTTGTTTTTATTGTTTTATTCTGTAGAGTTTTTCTCACACCATCATGCAAAGGCATTGGCCAAGAATTAATTGACACCCAAGCATAACCTGAGTGTTCAGCATTTAATCTGGGCATAAATTCCTGTTCTACTACACACACAAACGTATGAAACTTGAAGCGTGTGTCTTTGCTCACAAAAAGTTCTAAAGGTATTGTTTTTTGTATGGTTGGCTGAAATCCAATTTCTTCAACAATCTCTCTTTGCAATCCCTGCCATGGAGTTTCTGTCGCCACTGACTTTCCGCCTACCATGCCCCAAGTGCCTTTTTGTTTGATCGATCGATTCATAAACAAAAATCGTTTTGTAGACTTGGCGTAGAACAGACACCCTGTTGCAGTAATTTGACTCATTGTATATTATTTTATACTCTAAAATTGAATAGACCAAGTGCCTGGCGCATAAAATCCTTCATAAGATTTGACCCAAAAGCCTTGATCTGGCAACCACTTGAATTGAATACCAGTGGTTTCATTTGTGACATATTGTGTTTCTAGATAGGATGATGAATCAGAAAACAAAGTGTTTTCGTCTGCATCGAATTGTCTAACCCAATTTCCAGCATCGTCTAATTCTATAATATCATTTGCGGATGCAATGGTTGTGCCCCATGCTTGTGCAAAATTAGGCACAGTGTCTGCTGATGGATCACCGTCGTCATCAGATGCTCTTGTGTCAGTTTCAGATGCAGTTTTGCCATCAGAGTTTTTCTTTGATCCAATGTCCTCTGTGATTAGATATCTTGTGCCTACTGCCGCACCTTCCGGGTTGAATGTAAGTGGATTAATCACAGCATTCACTGATTGCAATGTGTTTGTTGGAATAGAATCTGTATCAACATCAACCAGTAAAGTAAATTCATCTTGTGGATCAATGCTTACTGTGCCTGTTACATTTACAATGATGTCATCTCCATTGATATCTGTTGTTGACTGTTGCAATTGGATAGTGGATATGCCATTGGTGATACTTTTTGTGTATAGTGCTTCAAACTTATGCCAGTTAATCTTACTACCAAATTGGCTTTGAGATTGGAACACTCTATTTTCTCTGTTGTTTGCATGTGTGGTGTTGTCTTTGCGTTGTTCACCTAGTAAAGATATTCTATTGGCTAATACCAACACTGCATAGTTGCCTGGAGTAACAATTTGTCTTGATATTAAATCAGTTGCAAGGATGCCATCAACATCAACTTTGCCTGCTTCTTCATCATAGATACTCATAATAATTTTTTCAATAACACCAAGTTTTTTAAGTTTAGCAGGAGGTGATATAAAGATTGGCGTTCTAAATGTTAGTGTAGCAACATCAATATCATCTGCAACTCCTTGCGGTATGGCTCTTGAAGTAAAGTTAACATTTGTTAATTCAACAAAAGATAATGACGTCCAATCAAGATAATTGTCTGTGGTCTGTAATTCTAAAGCCGGATTAAACAACACCAGTATTTGTTCTAAAATTTGCAGTTTTTGATCTGTGTTGGTTGTAAAGATATCTGTATTGAACGTTAATTCAAACGGAGTTGGCATAATTCTTTCTATGGTATGACTTTGTCCTGGAGCTCCTGTATATGCATTTGCAACTGGATCAAACTGTCGTTCACGAATGTGTTTCTTATCAACATGATATGGATTATACATTCTGTCTCTGTCATATGCTAAATTTGTGATGTAACAAGAAATTTGTGGCGCTGTGATAAGTGTGTTTTCAGATCCTTTCTTAAGTATTTGTGCAACTTGTCTTGACATGTCTCCATACTTCACAGGAACTTGTAGAGTTTCTGTTGTGCCTTTAGAATTTTTTCCTGTGATGTAAGAAAAATTACTCATCATTCTAACAAACTGTAGAATATATCTCCTTATTTGTGCGTCATAAAAATGTTGCATTAATTATCTGCCTTTGGTTTTAAGAGTTTGCTAAGAGCAACTCTTTCATTTGTTGTTGATGAACCATCAGTAAGTGTAGTAGTATTGCTGTTGTTGATGAAGCCACTTTTTTGTGTTTCTTTTGTATCTGTGTTTGTCATTGTTTGTCTTACATCATCTTCTATTTTAACAAATCTTCTGCCATCAAATCTAAACAATCTGTTAGGTGAATAGTCTGTTCTCAACACAAACATGCCTTCTGTTGGATTTCTTGGAAACTTTGTTGATGCTGTAAAAGTTTCACCATTTGCAGGGATGCCGTCTCCAGTCAAGTACCCTTCAATGTAACCACCTGCTGTTGGAGTGTTGAAAACTTTGTCGACATTAAGATGTCCTGTGTCTACAAGTGTATCGTCATCCACTGTGACCAATGCAACACGACCTTCTTCTTCAGTTGGCATCACATATAATTGTTTGGTGTTGTAACCAGACTGTGGTGCATCTTGTTCTGCTTGATCGATTATTGCTTGGTTAATTTCTATATCTTTGTCTCTTGTTTTTTGTGCTGTGTTTTCATCTTTGTCGCCTAGTATGTCTCTAAACTCTTGTGCGTCTGTGATGCCTTTCACTCTTACACGATATAAATGTGGATACCATGTTTTTGAAAATCCTTCAGCTGCTCTGGCAACATCATCAACTACATAATATCTTTTTAATGTTTCGGCATCATCTGTGTCTAAGGAATAATCATCATTGAGGTGCGGTAATTCAATGACATCACCGGCCATAATTTTTCTACCCAGTGCTTCAACAATATCACGTATGTGAAAAGTCATAAACAGTTGATCATTTTGTAGAAACAATCCGAACTGCGATAAGTCAAAGTCTATGTCTGACACATTGTAAATCACACGAGTGTGATAAACATCTGGATCATATTTGCGATCTCTGTTTTCTAGGAACAAAAGATCTTGTATGGCCAACTCATCTTGTGTGTCACCTGTGCGTTGTGGTTGTGTGATGTCATTTGTGTCGCCTTGTTGATTAGGTGAAACATATTTGTGTATGTAGGCGTCTGTACCGCCCACTTGAAACATCTCGCCCACGTTGCGATCGATGAATTTGAAATCGTTTCCTTTTTCAGGTTTGAATAATGATAGTCTCGGCATTTTACATATTTATGGTGCTATAAATACACACATGCCAGACACAGCTCAATCTGCCACTACAAACGCACAAATAAATGCAGCCAAACAAGAAATCTTCGATTATGTGAGATTAAGACTAGGCGATGGCATGATTGAAGTAGAACTTGACCCTGCACACTATGAAATGGCATTTACCACTGCTGTGGACAAGTTTAGACAAAGATCTTCAAATTCTGTTGAAGAATCATATGGATTTTTAGAACTACAAAAAGATCAAACCACATACACTTTGCCTGCAGAAGTTATCAATGTAACCAAAATTTACAGAAGAACTGTAGGTGGAGCATCATCGTCAGAAGGTGGCACAGCATTTGATCCTTTTGAATTAGCATACACAAATGTGTATTTGTTACAGACAGGCCGAATTGGTGGATTAGCTACCTATGATATGTTTGCTGGTTACCAAGAATTGGTTGCTAGAATGTTTGGTGGATTCATAAACTTTAAGTTTGACCAACCCACAAGGCGACTACAAATATTTAGAAGACAGAGATCAAAAGAAGTTGTGTTGATAGAACAATACAATCATCGTCCTAGCTTTATATTACTAAGTGACATATATGCTAAGCCTTGGATCAGAGAATACACACTGGCAATCAGTAAGTTCACACTCGGCGAAGCAAGATCAAAATTCCAAACCATTGCTGGTCCACAAGGCGGATCAGGACTCAACGGCGATGCACTTAAAAATGAAGGACTTAATGAGATGCAGAAGTTGGAACAAGAGATAGGCAACTATGCAGAAGGTGGCACACCTTTATCATTTACAATCGGCTAAAATTTTAGTATAATATTTTTAATGATCATAGGCATATGTGGACTCATAGGTTCTGGCAAAGGCACAGTGGCTGACTATCTCATTGGACAACACAATTTTCAAAAAATATCATTTGCTGACAAACTCAAAGATGCTGTGGCAGAAATGTTTGATTGGCCCAGACCAATGCTGGAAGGCGTCACTCCACAATCACGTGGTTGGCGTGAACGTCCAGATGTTTTTTGGAGCAATGAACTTGGACGTGAAATAACTCCAAGGTATGTGCTACAGATTTTTGGCACAGAATGTATGCGACAGGGATTCTATGATGGCATATGGGTAAGTCTTGTGAAGAAAAAAATACAAGATAATCCCACAACCAATTGGGTAATTCCCGACACAAGGTTTCCAAATGAAGTTGATATGATCAAAACAATCGGAGGCTCGGTGTGGTGTGTCCAACGTGGCGATAATCCACAATGGTTCAACGAATACAAAAATAATAATGTAGAACCAAAAGATATACATCCATCAGAATGGGCATGGGCACATTCTAACTTTGATCATACCATAGTAAATGACAGCACAGTAGATGATCTACGCAGTGCGATTGCTGATAAAATTAATAGTCCGCTGTAAGATCGCCTTGGCGCCAGCCAGACTTTTTGGCATGCATTAACCTGTTACAGTTTGCACACACAGTTTTAAGATTTGATTGATTGTTGTTGTTCATGTTGGCATCAATGTAATAAACATCCAATTGATAAGGGTGCAGTGCAGTGAAGCCACACATCTCACATGATTTCTTTTTGTTGTAACCTGCTCGTTGCCACGCTGGTGTTGTAATGGTTGAAGTGTTTGACTTTCTTATACACGCATCACATTTTTTTCTGTAATAAACTTTATTGCCACGTCTGTAGTTGTAGGCAGCTGGCTTGCTGTTGCATTCTTGACACAGAGGCCGCTTGTTTCCGTTTCCATTATACACGCATATATTTATGCATACCTTTTTGGTGCTCTTTATAATGATTGTAATAATCAGCCCACAAGTGGTAAATATTTCTAACAAGGAGTAACGAACAAATGGCACTAATATCACCAGGAGTAGAGGTAACCGTAGTAGACGAATCATTTTACGTCCCCGGTATACCTGGAGCAGTCCCACTAGTAGTGGTTGCGACCGAACAAGACAAAACATCAGGAACTGGCACCGGCACAGCCTCCGGCACCCTGAGCACAAATTCAAATTCAATATTTTTAATTTCGTCACAAAGAGAATTAACACAAACATTTGGTAATCCAAGTTTTGTGACTGACGCATCAGGCACACCAATTCAGGGATCTGAATTGAATGAATACGGTCTCCAAGCCGCTTACTCCTTCTTGGGCATCGCAAACAGAGCCTTTGTGATCAGAGCCAATGTAGACACAGCAGAATTATCCGGATCAGCAGGCGCACCTGGTGGTAGACCTAATGACGGATTTTACTGGTGGGATCTTGCTTCATCATCTTTTGGAATTAAAGAGTGGAGTGAAGGCACACAATCATTCACAGTGAAAACACCAATCTTCATTACATCAACTGACGATGTTACAGGCAATGCACCAAAGGCAACCAAAGGTTCAATTGGTGATTATGCTGTGGTGGCAACAAACCCTTTCAATAGATTATACTACAAAACACGTTCAAACACATGGGTGCAGGTTGGATCAGCTTCATCTGCAACAAAAGATGCTTCATGGTCATCATCACACCCAACAATCAAAGGCACAGCAACTAATCCAACTCTACAAGATGGATCCATTACAATCAATGGCAATGATGTTTCAGGCCTTGGCCAAACTGTAACAGAAGCGGCGGCAGCTATCAATGCAGCTGGCATCGCAGGCGTGGCAGCCGCGGCAGTGGACGGAAAACTTGAAATTTATGGAATAGCACAAGCATCAGGTGATGACTCATCCACAACTGCTGTTGTATCTTCAATCATTATTGCTTCATTAGATGACTCAACAGTAAACGAACTTACTGCTTTAGGAATTACAGCAGGAAGATACAATGTGCCAAAACTATTCATTGGACAGCACACACAAGACCATGGTTTTAGAACAGCTGACACACTATCAAGACCATCAGGATCAGTGTTTATTCAAACAACTTCACCAAACGGTGGTGCAGATATTTCATTAAAAAAATATTCTGAAACAGCAGGACAATTTGAAAGCGTTGATGCTCCAGTTTTTATCACACAAGAACAAGCATTACAACAACTTGACAAAGCCGGCGGTGGAAAAAACTTAACCACTAACGATGTGTTTGTCCAAGTAAACATTGGCGAATCAGAATGGGACGATTCAACACAAGATTCAGGCGAAATCGTAGACTATGTTGCATTCACAAGAGCAGTTGGTGTTGGTTCAACAACACAAATTGTTTCAAACAAAATTGCAACTAAGTCAGCTGCTGTAGACAACGGTGACACAATCAGAATGGCAGAAACCATTTTAGATCCAGATACAACAGCTAACACAGCTGCAAATAAGTTAAGCACCAAAACAGTAACAATTGGTGGCGACGATGCAGATGATTTTGTGGCTGCTATATCAGCTGCAGGCTTCCAACATATATCTGCAGAATATAATGCAACAACAAAAAGAATCACTGTATCACACGCACTTGGTGGCAACATCTACTTCACAGACACCAGCGGAACTGCGATGAGTGACTTAGGATTCAATGCAACATTTGCCAACGCATACGGTGGCAACTCTGATCTTACAGCAGAGAAAATTGCAAACCTATACGTTGCACCAGCAGGCGACAAAGATGACTTTTCAACATCCGATGATCAAACAGAAGCTAATAGAACTTTTGCTTTCTTGGCATCAAACTGGACACCAGTTGAGAACACTCCGGATTCAGGCACAACATACACAGCAATACAAAGTGTAAACGAGCCATCCAAAGATCCAGCAGACAACCAATTATGGTATCACACAACTGTTGACGAAGTTGATATACTAATACACAACGGAACAACATGGACTGGATATCAGAATGTTTCATCAGACGCTAGAGGATTTAATTTATCATCAACAGATCCAAAAGGTCCTATCATTTCAGCAAGTGAGCCAACAACACAATCAGATGGCACAGCACTTGTTGATGGAGACATTTGGGTAAGCACAGCAGATCTTGAAGAGTATCCAAATTTATACAGATATGATTCATCACAACCAGATGGACAAAATTTTGTGCAAATTGACAACACTGACCAAACATCACAAGATGGTATATTGTTTGCTGATTTCCGTTTCCATTCAGATGGAACAAAAGATGTTATCAACGAGGAAACATTAATCACAGATTTGTTAACTTCAACATATCTTGACATAGACAAGCCAGATCCAGCACTGTATCCAAAAGGTATGCTTGGATTTAACTTGAGAAGATCAGGTTATGCTGTGAAGAAGTTTAGAAAAAATTACTTCACAAGAACAAACTTTGCATCAACAACTGTGTATGCAACACTACCAACTGAAAAGGATGCTTGGGTAAATGCATCTGGCTTAAAAACAGATGGTTCACCTTTCATGGGCAGAAAAGCACAGAGAAACGTTATTGTTGAAGCAATGAAATCAACTGTGGAATCAAGCACAGCACTAAGAGAAGAGCAGAGAGAGTTCAACTTACTTGCATGTCCTGGTTATCCAGAACTGATCACAAACTTAGAAACATTGAACGCAGACAGAAAAGAAACTGCATTTGTTATTGGTGACACTCCATTCAGATTAGAACCAAACTCAACAGCAGTCACAAACTATGCTAACAACACAGCAGGAGCTGCCGACAATGGCGAAGATGGATTGCTTACAACCAACGGATTTACAGGTGTGTATTATCCATCAGGATTTACAACAGACCTAGCAGGCGAATCAGTTGTAGTTCCAGCATCACACATGATGTTAAGAACAATTGCATTTAATGACCAAGTGGCATTTCCATGGTTTGCACCAGCAGGTGTAAGACGTGGTGCTATAGACAATGCTTCATCAGTTGGTTTTGTCAACTCAGAAGGTGAGTTCGAAACCACAGCAGTAGCAGAAGGTCTTAGAGATGCATTATACTCAGTAAACATCAACCCAATTTCATTTGTTACAGGTGCAGGATTAGTTGCATTTGGACAAAAGACAAGACAACTTACTGCTTCTGCACTAGACAGAATCAATGTTGCAAGACTTGTTGCGTTTACTAGATTACAATTAGATAAAATAGCAAGACCGTTTATCTTTGAGCCAAACGATGCACTTACAAGAAATGAAATAAGACAAGCAATTGAATCATTCTTGTTAGAACTTACAGCTCAAAGAGCACTGTTTGACTTTGCTGTTGTTTGTGATGAAACCAACAACACAGCGGCAAGAATAGACAGAAGCGAACTGTATGTTGATGTGGCAATTGAGCCAGTCAAAGCAGTTGAGTTTATCTTTATTCCAATCAGATTAAAGAACACCGGAGAAATAGCAGCTTCAGGCCTTTAAAGGTACAAGTTGAAAAAAGGAGAAACAAGTAGTAAATAACATTACTAGGAGAAAAATAAAATGGCAGTATCAACACTATCAAAATTTACAGTACCACTAGCAAGTGATCAATCATCAGCCTCACAAGGCTTATTGATGCCTAAATTACAGTATAGATTTAGAATCATACTTGAAAACTTTGGTATATCAACTCCTAGATCAGAACTCACCAAACAAGTTGTTGACGTGACTCGTCCAAACTTAACATTTGATCAAATCACATTAGATGCTTACAACTCAAGAGTGTACATGGCAGGAAAACACACATGGGATCCTATCACACTTAATGTAAGAGACGATGTTAACAACGAAGTTACAAAACTAACAGGTGAGCAACTACAAAAACAATTTGACTTTTTTGAACAATCATCTGCCGCATCAGGACAAGACTACAAATTTACAGGTAGAATTGAAATGCTTGATGGTGGTAATGGTGCTAACACTCCTACTGTGTTGGAAACCTATGAACTATATGGTTGTTATCTTGACAACGTGCAGTATGGCACACTTGCTTATGCAACATCAGAGCCTGTTCAGATTACAATGTCTATTAGATATGACAATGCAATCCAAACACCTAGAGGCACAGGCATAGGCACAGCAGTTGCAAGAACAATTTCAACAGCGGCTACTGGCGGCGGTATTTAATTTTTTTTCCAATTACTTAAAAAAGCGTCTGTTATAGGCGCTTTTTTTATGACTATAAATATTATAGATGGTGTAATGCTATGATATTTGAGACAATATTACTTTGTCAAATCACGATGTGCATGGTTATGGGCATTGATGATTGTCCTAATGCTAAAATTGTAAGCATGGAAGATGAATGGACACCAGCATACTATTACTATTCAGATGGTCAAGGCCATATTCATTATGATGACACACAAACCATACACATGGGCATCATTGTGCATGAACTTGCACATCATGTTGAAAAGACGCAGGACAAAGACTTTCACAAAGTGTGCAAACAGTTTGGTGGCACCAAATGCCACATACATGACTAACCCCCTCAATTTTATCACCATAAATATTACAAATGGTCTGGCGTAATAACTTTTTAAAACAATTGATTGGTGGAGACACCATGAAAGATTATCAGCATGCCGCCAGATTGTATACAGACCAAACATTTAGACTGGCACCAAAAAATAGGTTTTTATACCATGTAGTATTTGATATCAATCCATTGGCAGTGGGCAAATCAATCAATCAAACAGAACAACTTGAACT
>MDSV01190747.1_pt1 | contig 15462 bp, 17 predicted proteins | sample 810851 | NCBI WGS metagenome assembly MDSV01 (sample SAMN05326640, study PRJNA326480) | marine metagenome | isolation source: seawater | place: Atlantic Ocean: North East | collected 2012
ATCCAATGCGGATGTAGCTTCATCAAGAAGCAATATAGGGGCGTCTTTTAAAATAGCGCGTGCAATGGCTATGCGTTGCCGTTGTCCACCAGATAAACGATTGCCGCTTTGCCCTACTTGCGTGTCGTACCCATTATCAAGTTGAGAGATAAAATCATGGGCCGCAGCATGAGTGGCTGCTTGCTTAATATCCTCAAGGCTTGCTTCTGGTCTACCATAGGCAATATTTTGAGCTACGGTTCCATCAAAAAGAAAGACGTCTTGGTTTACAATGCTGATGGATTTACGCAAACTTGAAATGGTGATGTCTTTGATAGGGGTGTCGTCAATACAGATGGTGCCACCAGTTGTGTCATAGAAGCGTAGCAGCAGGTTCATGATTGTACTTTTACCGCCTCCAGATGGTCCTACTAATGCGACAGTTTGGCCGCCCTTAATATCAAAATCTACCGAATTAAGCGCAGGAAGTTCTGCTCCCTGATAGGTAAATTGTACATGATTAAAGTTAATCTTGGGGGCTTTGGTGATGATTAAAGGAACTGCATTGGGAGCGTCAATAATGGTTGGTTCTGTGTCGAGTAATTCAAATAACCTAGTGGCGGCAGCCATGCCTTCTTGTAGTATGGTATTCATGTTTGAGATTGTTTTAAGCGGCTTGTAGGTCATCAGTACTGCGCCAATGAAGGAAAAGAACTTTCCGGCGGTTGTTTCTCCAGCCATGACTTGTGATCCACCGTACCAAATTACGGCACCAATAGCGATGCCAGCAAGAAGTTCCATGATTGGGGAGGCTGCTGACTGAACGCGTGCGGCCTTCACATATAGCGTGTAAAGTTTAGATAGCACACCACCAGCATGTGCTGTTTCGGTTTCCTCTTGTTGATAGGCCTTAATTACCCGAATACCTTTAAAGGTTTCGTCAAGTCTGGATGTAAATTCGCCAAGTTCAACCTGTATGCCAGTAGAAATTTTACGCATGCGTTTCCCAAGTCTTAAAATGGGAACTACTGCAATAGGAAATGCAATAAACACAATAAGTGACAATGTGACGCTTTGGTAAAACATTACAGAAACCAAAGCAATGAAAGTTAAAGACTCTTTAATCAGGCCAACCATAACCGTTGAGGTGCTATTACGCAGCAGGTGAATATCGTTTGTGAAGCGGGATATGAGTTTTCCGGAGTTGTCTTTACCGATATTTGCTAGGTCCATACCGAGCATATGTTTGTACAACGTGGTTTGCATATCAATGACAATTTTTTGTCCAATGCATCGCATCATAAAATTTTGGCCGTAATTGGCGAGTCCATTGATGAATGCCACCGCAACAACAGCGCCAACAATAAGAATCAGCATGTGCTTATCATTACCTGCAAATACGTCGTCAATGACTGGCTGCAAAAGCAATGCATTTGCTCCGGTACATAAGGCTGTGACAATCATTAGGCTAGCCGCAATGGCCATTTTATTGACATGTTGCTTGATAAACATGCCAAATAAGCGCTTTATTAGATAACTGCTTTTCTCAGGTTCAGACATGGTGGTGTAAAAATATTATATAAGACAATTATTGCCCAGCAACCATCATGCCTTCAATACGCATTGTTGGGGCGTTGACACTATAACGGAATTCTAAGTCATTAGCAACGTTTGCACTTTTGAACATGTCTTTTAGGTTGCCTGCAATGGTTAATTCGCTTACCGGGTAGGTAATTTCGCCATTTTCAATCCAAAATCCTGCTGCACCTTGGCTATAGTCTCCCGTTACTAAGTTGACACCTGAACCAAAGGTTTCGGTAACATAAAAACCGCGTTTGATATCGGACATTAGTTCCTGAGGTGATACACTGCCTTTGTCAATGTAGACGTTGTGTGCTGATGGAGAAGGAGCGCTGTTCATGCCTCGTGAGGCGCACCCGTTGCTAACCATGCCTAGTTTATTGGCAGAACGAATATCTAGCAGCCATGTGGTTAGGATTCCTTTATCAATGAGGTGCAATACTTGGCAAGGAAGGCCCTCAGCGTCAAATGGTTTGGATCCAAGTCCACTTTTGCGATGTGGATCATTAATGATAGTGATATTGGAATGAAATACTTCAGTATTCAAACTATTAATCAGAAAGCTTGTGCCACGAGCAATAGCAGAGCCGCTAATGGCACCAATAAAGTTACTTACCAATGATTTTCCTATTCTGGGTTCGAATATGACAGGCACTTGGCATGTGGAAGGTTGTTTTGGATTAAGCCGCGCTAAGGTACGCCTTGCAGCTTCTTGTCCTAACTCTTTTGCAGAGGTTAGATTTTGAAAGAAACGTGCTGTGCTGAAGGCGTAATCACGTTCCATTTTTTCGCCTTCACCTGCAATAACCGAAGTTGATAAGCCGGTTAGAGAACTTTGATATTGTTGGTAAAAACCATGACTATTGGCAAGTTGGACATGGTAGGTGCTATAGCTGGCTTCTGCGCCTTCAGAGTTTGTAATGCCTTTGGTAGAGAGGGCGGCATCCTCAGTTTCTAGGGCGCTGGATTTCAGTTGCTCGATACTTGGTTCATTATCATCAAAGATATGTAATGTTGGTGTTTCTTTAATCCACTGATCTTGGCGGGCAATGTCGCTGAACTTGTCTTCAGGGCTGGACTTTGCCATGGCGATGGCTTGTTGGATGAGATTATCAAGTGTGTCGGTTGATGTGTTAGAAGCAGAGACAATTGCTTGCTTGTTATCTACAAATACCCTGAGGCCAATACCCGAAGATTCTGCGCGCTCAATACTTTCGGTATCCCCTTGGCGGATGCCAACACTCACATCGCTAGAATTAATACTAATGACATCAGCTTTGTCTGCGCCAAGTGCTTTGGCTTTATCGAGGGTATAGGTGATTATATTGGAGTCAATGGTCATAATGTTTTGCAAGGATAGTATGCTTAAAGGTTAATTCCATATTCATGCCATTTCTGATTAACTTTTTCAATGATATCTTCGTTCATTGCCATTTTTTCTCCCCATTCGCGCTCTGTTTCAGGGTAAAGTTTATTAGTAGCATCAAGTCCCATTTTACTTCCCAGGCCTGTTTTGGGAGAAGCAAAGTCCAGATAATCAATAGGGGTGTGTTCGATCATTGTTGTGTCTCTAGCTGGGTCCATGCGTGTTGAAATGGCCCACATAACATCTTTCCAGCAGCGCGGATTGATGTCGTCATCAACCACAATAACAAATTTAGTGTACATAAACTGCCTGAGGAACGACCATACTGCCATCATGATACGTTTTGCATGTCCGGGATAGGCTTTTTTCATTGAAACAACCGCGATGCGATATGAGCAACCTTCTGGTGGTAACCAAAAGTCGACTATTTCTGGGAATTGTTGTTGGAGTAACGGAACAAATACATCGTTAAGTGCTTCGCCCAAAACAGAGGGTTCGTCTGGCGGTCGGCTAGTGAACGTGCTAAGGTAAATAGGATTCTTACGCATAGTAATGGCCGTGATCGTAAAAACTGGAAATTGTTCTACACTATTATAGTATCCAGTATGGTCGCCGTAAGGACCTTCATCTTCATAATTTTCTAAACTTACATGCCCCTCTAATACAATTTCTGCGCTAGCGGGTACTTTAAGGTCAATGGTTTTGCAATCGACAAGCTCGACTTTTTTGCCACGAAGCAAGCCACTAAATTGATATTCAGATAATGTTTCAGGCACGGGAGTGACTGCAGCTAGAATTGTAGCAGGGTCCGCACCTAAGACTGCAGCGGCAGGAAACTTCATTTGTTTTTTCTCTTGCTTCCAGCGCTGGTGTTGTTGCGCTCCACCGCGATGCTTGAGCCAGCGCATAAGCGTGGAATCTTTTCCTGTCACCTGCATGCGGTAAATGCCCAAATTATAATTATCTTCTTTTTGACCGCTGGGGCCTTTTGTGACAACTAAAGGCCATGTTATGAGAGGAGCAGGCTCGCCAGGCCAGCAATATTGAATGGGTAGCGTGTTTAGGTCAATGTCGTTGCCTGTTAGGACAATTTCTTGGCATGGCGCTTTAGAGACATGTTTTGGCTTCATAGCCATAACTTTCTTGAGTAGGGGGAGCATTTTGGTGGCTTCTTTAAAGCCATTTGGAGGCTCTGGTTGGCGTAAAAATGCTAATGTCTTGCCAATTTCGGATAGCTGATCTGGGGTGGTTTGCATTCCCATGGCAACACGGTCTATGGTGCCAAATAAATTGACTAATACTGGCATGGGGCTAGGCCCATGCGGAGTTATTACATTTTCAAATAATAGGGCAGGGCCACCACGTTCGATGACACGTTTATGGATTTCTGTTATTTCAAGCTCGGTGGATACTGGTTCGGTAATTCGAACAAGTTTGTTTTGCGCTTCTAGTTGCGCGATAAAGTCACGAAGGTCAGTATAAGGCATGGAAGTTTTATACAGGAAATTCCTGTGTTGCGCAAATGCTACTTAGAATGTATCCATGTCAAAGCGAAGAGTACATTGTGCTGAATTTTCAGCAAACTGATATTCATCTGGGGTTGTATCTGTGCGTACACAGGCATTTTCGCTTGAGCTAACTGCATCAGCATGTGTGGATGCGGTGGTGTTCGGTGCACCTGTTGCAGCGCCCCTGGCTTGTACCTTACCAGCAACGGGTACGCCATCATCAATTTTTAGATCGATACTATATGCGTCTACTGGGACAAAAATATTGGCAGTATCATAGGAGTTGCTAGATGCTTCACTTATTACTCCGGTGATAAAATAGTTTTTTGTGCTAACAAAAAAGACTCCCCAGCCGCGGTTGCTATATTCCATGGCCGGCATGTTTTCGCCGATCACGTTATCAGTTGAGCCGTCTACTGCAACATAATTACCAGGAATGAAAGCTGGAGAAGCTGTTAGGTTTTCCCAAAAACACGCTATTTCACCATCATGGTCAGCAATGGCGCCATCTGAGTCTTCTAAAAGTCCGTCTTCGTCGCCATCACCATCGCCACCGTCACACCCGCCTGAGAAACCATAACGGTCGTTGTCAATATCTCCAGGTAATTCATTATAGCGATCAATGAAGGCATTTACGCCTAATTGGAATTCATTATATTGTACGGTGGTTGCCCTAAGCTCTGCTGATCTTACCAAATTTTGACCTGCCATGATTCCTACAATAATAAGGCTAATAATAAGCAGTACAATAGCAAGCTCTACTAAGGTAAATCCTTTGGTAGTACTTGCATGGGTAAGATAGCGAGCTGATTTGATCATGGCTAGTTAATACCTCATCTCAAATCGTAAAGTACATGCAATAGCGGTGGCGTCTAGATTATAGGTGCCAGAATCTTGTTCAACACCAGAGTTGGCACATGTAGTGTCGCCATCTGGAAGTGTCCATGCATCTGTGTTGCTGCCTTCACCGGCTCTGACGTAGCCTTGATTAGGAAGGCCATCGTCTAATTTAATATCAATAGAATATGCATCTAGCGGAGTTAATGCGTCCTCGGTGTTGTATTTTCCGTCCGTACCGTTACTAGAGTCATTTGCGGGGCCAAGTACAAAGTAATTTACATCAATAGAGCTGTTTGCATAGACGCCCCAATTGACGGTACCAATGGCAGATTCAGGTAATATATCGTCCATATTATCGGTTGAAACATCAAATAATGCGGGGGTGAATGATCCAGATATAAGCTGCGCTCCTGTAGCACCCAAGTGGCTCCAGAAATAAACATTTTCACTGGTTGCAGCTAGTGAGCTTGCATCGTCAATTCCGGGGTCTAGCACGCCATTATTGTCTCCATCTCCACTAAAGCCAAACACTGAGCCGTCAATATCTCCAGCTAGGCCATTATAGCGTAGCCTAAAGGTTGCCACTGCAGAGGCGTAGTCATCATGTTCTGAGATAAGTTTGTTGATTTCGGCTGCCCGGATAAGATCCTGACCAACAAGTACGCTGGCAACTATCAGTGAAATTATCACTAACACAATGGAAAGCTCAACAAGGGTAAACCCCTTCTTGGACTTGGTACATTTCATTTTCTATATATCCTCCTGATATACCCTGCATGAAGAATCAAATATACGCCGCTTTACTAACCCTAACCGTTACTAGGCCAATAAACACGTTATTTACTTCATATGCAAGCTATTTCATATCCCCTTTTAAAATAAAGGTAGAAAAATACGCAATGTTTTCCCCCTTGAGGTTTAAAGATATCATATTTTTTCAGGTATATCAAGCCTTTGATACATAATGGCGCACAAATATTAATATATTTATCTATTTTTAATTAAAAACTGTTCCTTTTTCGTAACAAATGGCTGTGCGCTAGCGGATCTTCTATGTTTTTATTGTTTAATCTTCTTGCCAAGATAGTTTTTGTGTTGTAGGGATTTTCTTTATTTATAACTTATGTCCATCTTTAGTTAGGAGATATATAATGAACAAATCTGAGTTGGCTTCGGCTATTTCAAAGCAAACTAACCTTACCAAGGCTGATGTAGAGCGCGTAATTGCGTCTCTTATTGATGTAACTACTGGTACGCTAAAAAGTGGTGGTGAGTTGAATCTTGTTGGTTTCTTGAGCGCAAAAGTGAGCCGCCGTAAAGCAACAAAAGGTCGTAACCCTCGTACTGGTGAGCCGATTGATATTCCTGCAAAGAATATTGTGAAAATTAAAGCAGGCAAGTCGCTTAGTGACGCTGTAAACTAGTTTTACTCTGACTGTGGTGAGGTAATCATGGCCTCACAAAATAAAAAGGTAGTACGTAATCAACGTACTACCTTTTTTTATGTAAACAAATACGAATGTAAATAACGTTCCTATTCGTTTACAGCTATTTTCTCTTCTTGAGCGCTAGTTTCAAATTGCTTTAATGCAGTTTGAACATTTTCTAGGCCTTGTTCGATAAGCATAAAGATAGCTTCTCTTTCTGCGTGAAGGCGATTGCCAAAACGGAAGTTAGATACTTCTTCGCAGATCTCATTGGATAAATTAAGGTAAATGCGCTCATCCTGCTCAGGGTAGCGCTTGGCTAGCTTAATTGGGTTGGTTCTTAAGCCAAAGCACAATAAAAAGCGTGCTGCAGCAACATCAGATGAGAACATAAAGCTCTCATTAAATGATACTACTTTTTCCCATAAATATTTTGGGAAAATAACAGTTTTGCGAACCGCTGGGGTTTCAAGATTGTTATCGTTCATAAACGTTCATCCTCTATTTCAAATTAATAATTCATGCATAGAGACGCACTAAATCTGTACGACCGAAAATGGTCCTCCATGTTCATTTTGCGCTGTATACACTCAAAGCCAGGGCGGATCATATACATAAAAGTTTTGTAAATCAACAGGTATATGGTTCTGAAAAGCGCTTTTGTAACTTTTTGCAGCATTTTTTTCATTTTTGCTAATAATAATCAGCAAAAAAAATGCTATTTGAGGTAATTTATTAATAAATAAACGAAATTACGCGCACTATGAATGGTTGCGTGTATGTCTATGAGAGTATTTAGTGCTCAAAAGAGTTGTATGCTAGCATATGCTCTGGGTAGAATAAAGCTATTTTTGTTATAAAATAAACTTCGATAAATCAGCCAATTGGAGTTGGTCCCCAAGATGTTCATCTACATAGTGATGATCAATTGTTACGATAATATTGGGTGTTTCACTGGCTGTAAAGCTAATATCTTCTAGTAATTTTTCCATAATAGTATGTAGGCGACGTGCGCCAATATTTTCGACCTCTTTATTTACTTGGGCGGCAATATTAGCAATTCGACTGATACCATCTTTTGTGAAGTCCAAGGTAACATTCTCAATTTCCATTAAAGCAGTATATTGCTTTAAGAGGCTGCCTTCAGGCTCTTTAAGGATTCTGACTAAATCTGCTTCGGTTAGTGCCTCAAGCTCAACACGAATAGGCAGGCGTCCTTGGAGCTCTGGAAGTAGGTCCGAAGGTTTGGCCATATGGAAGGCGCCAGATGAAATGAAAAGTATGTGGTCGGTTTTGACAATGCCGTATTTAGTGGAGACGCTGGTACCTTCGATTAGTGGCAAGAGGTCCCGCTGTACTCCTTCGCGGCTTACTTCTCCGCCACGAATATCAGAGCGTGCAGTGATTTTGTCCAGTTCGTCGATAAACACAATGCCGTCATTCTCTACAAGGTCTAGCGCTTGTGTAACAATAGATTCTTCGTCAATGAGCTTGTCGCTTTCTTCGGCCATCAAAATATCATAGGATTCATCCACGGTCATGCGACGGGTTTTTGTTTTGCCGCCCATGGCTTTACTGATCATATCACCTAAGTTAAGAACCCCCATTTGTCCTCCCATTCCGGGAAGGTCAAATGATTGCATGGCAGGTCCCGAGTCATTTACTTCGATTTCAACTTCTTTGTCACCTATTTCGTTTTTATGCAGTTTCTTGCGGAATTTTTCACGTGTATCATCACTAGCATTTTCACCAACTAAGGCATCTAGCAGGCGTTCTTCGGCTTGTGCTTTGGCTTTTTCTTCAACTTGTTTATGGCTTTCTTCACGGACCAAATTGACGGCAACGTCGGTTAAGTCACGAATGATGGAATCAACGTCGCGCCCCACATAACCAACTTCGGTAAATTTAGTGGCTTCAACTTTAATAAAAGGTGAGTTAGCAAGTTTTGCAATACGTCGTGCGATTTCGGTTTTACCCACACCGGTTGGTCCAATCATTAGGATATTCTTGGGAAGAATTTCATCGCGTAATGGCTCATCAACTTGCTTGCGGCGCCATCGGTTGCGCAATGCGTTTGCAACGGCATGTTTGGCTTGTTTTTGCCCAATAATATGGCGGTCTAGTTCCTTAACAATTTCTTTTGGGGTAAGTGTAATCATAATGGGGGTCTCATTGTTATCAAGTAGAGTCTAAAACATTATTTAGACGATGTAGTCAGGCTTTCTAGAATGATGTTGTGGTTGGTGTACACACAAATATCTGCAGCTATCTCCATGGCCTGTTTTGCAATTTTTTCTGCGCTAAGACTTTTTTGTTTGCTTAATGCACGTGCTGCAGCAAGGGCGTAATTCCCGCCTGAGCCGATGGCCAATATACCATCATCAGGTTCGATGACATCGCCATTTCCAGATAAAATTAACGATACGTCTTTATCAACCACAATCATCATGGCTTGGAGCTGGCGGAGATATTTATCGGTTCGCCAGTCTTTAGCAAGTTCTACGCAGGCACGTGTTAATTGGTTGGGATGCATATCAAGCTTTGCTTCTAGGCGCTCAAGAAGAGTGAAAGCATCAGCGGTAGCGCCGGCAAATCCAGCTAAGATTGCTCCATCATTAAGGGTCCGAATTTTTCTGGCGGATCCTTTCATAACGGTGTCACCTAGGGATACTTGTCCGTCACCGGCAATGACTACTTGGTTGCCCTTGCGGATCGATAAAATGGTAGTTCCATAAATAGTGTGTGGGTCGTGTTTAATCATGGTGTATAGAATTATGAATGGCAAATTGAACAAGCGACCATGTGTTGGCCTTGTGAGCATATGTAGTGATTAACCATATATTTTTCAAGAACTGCATGATAGTCTTGCTGATAAAAACTTGTAAAATGCCCTATTTTGCACTATATAGCTGGCTTAATAAAAAACAATATGCAAGGCGGTTATGGCTAGAAAAAGTTCAGTTGCGCGAAATACCAATGAAACTTCCATTAGCGTTGAGATTAATCTTGATGGTACCGGAAAGTACAATATCTCTACCGGAATAGGTTTTTTGGATCATATGCTTGAGCAGCTCTCCAAGCATAGTTTAATAGACCTTACGGTAAAAGCTGAGGGTGATTTGCATATTGATTTTCACCATACCACCGAAGATACAGGCTGGGCGATTGGTGAGGCTTTTGCCAAGGCTCTTGGAGATAAAAAGGGTATTACTCGATATGCGCATGCTTATATCCCAATGGATGAGGCGCTTTCACGTGTTGCGCTTGATTTATCAAATCGTCCTTACTTGATTTGGAATGTGAATTTTTCCAAACCAAAGCTAGGAGATATGGATACGGAATTATTTAAAGAATGGTTTCAGGCATTTTCTCAAAGTGCAGGATGTACGTTGCATATCGAGAATCTTTATGGTGATAATAATCACCATATCGTAGAATCGTGTTATAAAGGTATAGCGCGTGCTTTAAAGGATGCAATTACTGTTGATCCCAGAAAAAGTGATCAAGTGCCCTCAACCAAGGGTGTATTATAGCAAATTGTAGCAAAGGTGCTGGCCATGAGAAGTAGTTACAAAATGTTTAGTGTCTACATCAAGCCTGGTGAAGAAGCTTCGTTGGAAAATGCGGTTTTTGTTCGTCAAGGCTGGTCATGGATGGCTGGAATTTTTAAGGCACTGTGGTTTTGCTATCACCGTGTTTGGTTGTGGACAGCAGTTTTTGTGGGAATGTTGGGTATATTATTTGCTTTAGACCATCTTGGTATTTTAGCAAGAGCCTACATGGATGTGTTAAGTATTGGTATATTTGTGTTCGCAGCTGCAAATGCCCAAGACTGGCTGGCTGAGTCGTATGAGGCAAAAGGTTATACTTTGGTGGATGTTGTTAGTGGAGCGGACGAAATGGATGCTCAGCGTCGTTTTTTGGAGTGTTATCGGCCAAATAAAGACGTGTCTGGTTTTGTGATATAGGATATGGTATAATGACCAAAGTTGTGTGTGTTGATTATGGATATGGTAATATCCACTCGATGGCGAAAGCGTGTCAGTTAGTTGCTAAGAAGCTTGGCTTCCAGGTGGCAGTATCCAAAAATGCTACTGATATTGAAGCCGCTAGTCACGTTATTTTACCGGGTGTTGGGGCGTTTGCCGATTGTATGAATGGTCTAAATGCGCTGCCAGAACTAAAGTCTGCTATTATTGATGCTGCCACACAAGATAAAAAACCTTTTTTAGGTGTGTGTGTGGGTATGCAGATGATGGCAAAACAAGGATTTGAACACGGTGTTTGTGATGGCCTAGGGTGGATAGATGCTCAAGTGGTTAAGCTTGAGCCAGAAAATGCCTCCTATAAAATACCTCACATGGGATGGAATAATTTGTCGGTTAAAGCTAACCACGCAATATTTGACAGCCTTAGCGATCAGGATGATGTGTATTTTGTTCATTCCTATTGTATGAAAGTGGCAGATGCAGATACCCAATACATTGCTGCGATGTCAAATCATGGAGGTGAATTTCCGGCTGTTGTGATAAAGGATAATCTGATAGGAATGCAGTTTCATCCTGAAAAAAGTCAGAAGGTAGGTTTGACATTATTAGAGAATTTTTTACGCTTGGGATGAAGGAGCCTGAAAAATGAAAGAACAATTTGCTGGTAGTCACGAAGAGGGAACCTCACAAATTCTTATAGAAGCGCTGGATCGGTACGAGGCTACCGATTTGGGTGATCTATGTGATGCGACCGAAAGTACATTAGAAGATAACCGATTAAGCTTTAGTATTGGTATGGATCGTACGGAAGCACCGGCCCGCCAAAAGCTGGAAGCCTATTGGAAGGGTGTGTTGCTTGTGCCAGAACGTAAACTGATTGTAGGGCGGCTAGATACGACCATTGCTTCTTCTATTCAATTAGTCAAACCTGCTCCTAGTAACCAAACTTCTGCTTTTGCAGGGTTTTTGGATCATCACTTCGTAGCGCCATGGGCGAGAGGTTTTGGGCTTGCTAAAGGTCTTATAGAAAAGGCTGAAGAGGAGGCTAAGAAAGAAAATTTGTCAGTATTAAGGCTTAGTGTGCGTGCTAACTTGGATCCAGCCATTGCCATGTATGAGTCTGTAGGGTATAAGCGCTGGGGAACGCTTGATCAGTATGAGCTTGTTGATGGGCAGATGCTGGCTGGGCATTTTTATGTCAAAGAACTTTAATTCCAACTCCTAATAAATTATCTCAACGTGATTATATTTCCTGCTATCGATATGAAAGATGGTCAATGTGTGCGTCTGTATAAAGGTGACATGGACCAAGCAACTATATTTAATGATGACCCTGCGGCGCAAGCAGCGAGCTTTGAAAAAGATGGTTTCTCGTGGATTCATTTAGTTGACCTAAATGGTGCATTTGCTGGAAAGCCGGTTAATGCGGATGCAGTGAATGCCATTATTAAAGCGGTGTCTGTGCCACTTCAATTAGGTGGTGGTATTCGTGATATGCAAACGATTGAATATTGGCTTGATGCGGGTATTAGCCGCGTTATTTTAGGTACGGTAGCTACCACTAATCCTCAATTGGTTAAAGATGCTTGTAAGGCGTATCCAGGGCAAGTGGTGGTGGGTATTGATGCAAAAGAAGGAATGGTGGCCGTTGAAGGTTGGGCGGACGTCTCAACTCTCAAGGTGACAGAGCTTGCCAAGCAGTTTGAAGATGCAGGAGTGACGGCTATTATTTATACCGACATTGGTCGTGATGGAACCTTAACCGGTCCGGATATTGAGGGTACACGCCAATTGGCTAGAGCCGTGAATATAGATATTATTGCTTCTGGTGGTGTATCAAGCATTGAAGATATTGAGGCTATTTCAGGTTTGCAGGAAGATGGTGTGATTGGTGTAGTGGTTGGAAGAGCAATATATGATAAAAAAGTAACTGCCGCTCAGTTGCGTGATAGGGAGTTGCTTTGTGCTTAAAACACGTATTATTCCTTGTTTGGATGTTTCCAATGGCCGTGTGGTTAAAGGGGTTAATTTTGTTGATCTTATTGATGCTGGTGATCCGGTAGAACAGGCGAAGCTCTACGATTCGCAAGGGGCTGATGAACTTTGTTTTTTAGATATTACTGCATCATCGGATAACCGAGATACGCTCTATGATGTGGTTACAGATGTTGCTGAGCATTGTTTTATGCCATTGACCGTTGGTGGTGGGGTGCGGTCGTGCGATGATGTGTCAAAACTGCTGAATGCTGGTGCTGATAAAGTGGCAATGAACACGTCTGCAATTAAGAATCCTGATTTAGTGAAAGAGGCGTCAAATCGTTTTGGTGCGCAGTGCATTGTTGTAGCTTTGGATGCCAAAAGAAATGCAGATGGTCATTTTGAATTATTCACGCATGGCGGGAGAAATCCTACAGGCATTGATGCTGTGCAATGGGCCAAAAAAATGGCCGCATATGGTGCGGGCGAAATTTTGTTAACTTCCATGGATCGTGATGGCACTAAAGAAGGGTTCGATTGTGAGTTGACAGCCGCAGTGGCTGACAGTGTTTCCATACCCGTGATAGCTTCTGGTGGTGTAGGTCAGCTTGGTGATTTTGTAGATGGGGTTTCAAAAGGACATGCGAGCGCACTTTTGGCGGCATCGATCTTTCATTTTGGCACGTATCGTGTTAATGAAGTAAAAGAATATATGGCCGATCACGGCCTTCATGTGAGAGTACAGCGTCATGACTAATGTAAATGAAGAACTTTTAATTCGTTTAACCAAGCAAATTCGCAAGAAGGCGATTGGCGATCCAAAAAAATCATACACTGCGAAGATGTTTAAAAAGGGGCGCAGTAAGATGGCACAGAAAGTGGGAGAAGAAGCCACTGAATTAGTCATCGAAGCCATTCGGAATGATAAATCCAAAGCAGTTAGTGAAAGTGCTGACCTGATGTTTCATTTACTTGTTTTGTGGGAAGATATGGGAATTGAAGTAACCGATATTCTTAAAGAGTTAGCAAGACGAGAAGGTATTTCTGGGTTAGAAGAAAAAGCATCCCGTCCTGAGTAGTTTGTTTTTTAGAATTTTTTATAGATCTAATTGCCATCCATACCCATTTCTTTTTTAAAAAATGGTATTGCGTTTGGGTACATATAAAAAGGTGACTAGTTTTTGTGCACGTGGTATCGTTTGCAAAAAGGAGAATAATTATGCCTGCATACAACCAAGATAATATTTTTCATAAGATCATCAATGGTCACATTGACTGCGATAAAGTTTATGAAGATGAACATGTTATTGCATTTAATGATATTCAGCCAGCAGCGCCAGTGCACGTGCTTGTGCTTCCAAAAGGAGAATATTGTTCGCTGGATGATTTTGCGAATGATGCACCGGCTGATGTGGTGGCACATTTTTTTAAAAAGGTGCGCGATATTGCCAATGATTTAGGATTGTCCGAAGAGGGATATCGCGTCATTGCTAATCATGGTGCTAATGCTAGTCAAACAGTTCATCATTTCCATATGCATATTTTAGGTGGCAGATTATTGGGGGGCTTGATTGCGGGGGATGCGCTTAATAGATAGATGAAAGTTGTTGTGGTTGCAGACAACTCTAATGTTATTAAGATGCAATCTTAATCAGCTCGTCAACTACTGCTTCTAATTTTGCGTGGTTTTGTTCGTCCACTAGGTTCCCGTTATCATCAAATGCCTTCATTGCTCCGCCGAGGGCAAATTGTGTGGGAGCAACAATAACACCAATATTGCCAAGTAACATTCTTAGGGGCACTAAGCCACGTAAGCCTCCCAGTGCACCTGGAGAAGTGGCTGCAAGAGCTGCTGCTTTGCCTTTAAAGGCAATAAGGGGTTGTTCTTGGTCTTCGTGAGGGCGAGAAATCCAGTCGATAGTGTTTTTTAACAAGGCAGAAAAAGATCCGTTATATTCTGGGCTGGCAATAAAAAAGCCATTGGCGTTTGCAAATAATTCTTTAAGCGTGATGGCGTTAGCAGGCAAACCAGAACTAGACTCTAAATCGCCATTATAAAGTGGCATGTCAAACTTTGCTAAATCAATCAATGTTGCATCTGCTCCTTTGGCAGTTGCCATTGAATGGGCCGCGCGGCATAATTTGGTGTTAAATGAGTCTTTACGAATACTTCCAGATAAAAATAGTAATGTTGGCATAATGATGGGTTATTTCATTTTAAAAAAATGGTATTTGGTTTAGGCGCAGCGATGGTTTTTGTGTCTTATTTGCGTTAGAACATCGCCAAGCTAATGCTTTTGAGTAATACTCACCAGCAGTATATCTGAACGAACCATATGTTAAAACAAATTTTCTTGATTATGCGGTAAATCTGTGCCATACACCCAAGCTTGAAAAATTAGTTCGCCGCCATAGCTCAGGGGTAGAGCGCGTCATTGGTAATGACGAGGTCGCAAGTTCAAATCTCGCTGGCGGCACCATCTTATGTTTTTTCTATGACCTCCAAAAAAACACCCACTACCACGCAGGTAACTGCTGAAAAAAAACAAGAAGCGCAGCAGCGTAAAGCGCAGCAACTTCGAAAAAATCTATTGCGTCGAAAGAAAAAAGATACCCAAAAGAAAGAGTCTCAACACTAGTTTTTATGGACTAATGTTGTATATGTATGGAATAAAGCATCTCTCTTTTTGCTACTAAAAGGGTCTACCCCAATTAGGGAGGCATGTTGAACTATTATCTAACCACATAATATTTTTACTCTCAATCTGTAATTTTCAAAATTTCGGAACCCGTAG
>MDSV01188551.1_pt1 | contig 15461 bp, 21 predicted proteins | sample 810851 | NCBI WGS metagenome assembly MDSV01 (sample SAMN05326640, study PRJNA326480) | marine metagenome | isolation source: seawater | place: Atlantic Ocean: North East | collected 2012
TGAATTTTTAGAAGATGTTGCCTGTGTTATGGTGGACGAAGTTCACAAAGCCAAAGCAGATGTTTTAAGAAATTTACTAAGTGGAGTATTTGCAAATGTGCCTATTAGATGGGGATTAACAGGAACAATTCCTAAAGATGATTATGAGGCAGTAGGTTGTACTTGTAGTTTAGGTCCTGTTATTGGAAAAATGAGCAGTAAAGAATTGCAGGATATGGGTGTATTAGCAGATCTAGATATCAGTATATTACAATTACAAGATGGTATGATAGAATTTGGAGGCTATGCACAAGAACTAAAATGGCTAGTAACAGATCCTAAAAGAATAGAACAGTTATCTAAGATAATAAATGGCTTCGCTGAAAACGGAAATACATTAGTTCTTATAGATAGGATTAAAACAGGAGAAATGTTAGAAGAAGAAAATCCAGATTGGGTATTTGTATCAGGTTCTATGAAACAAAAAGATAGGCAAGATAATTATGATGACGTTTCAGAAATGGATAATAAAGTTATTGTTGCTACATATGGTGTAGCGGCAGTAGGAATAAACATTCCTAGGATATTTAATTTAATATTAATTGAACCAGGAAAAAGTTTTGTGAGAGTAATACAAAGTATTGGAAGAGGTATTAGAAAGGCGCAGGACAAAGATTACGTGAATGTCGTAGACATTACTAGTAATTTAAAATATAGTAAAAGGCATTTGACTAAAAGAAAGGCTTTTTACCGAGAGCAGAATTTTAGACATTCAGTAACTAAGGTGGAATATAAATGAAAATACTTACAGTAGAAAATAATACATACGATATAGATTGCGTACCTGAAGAAATAGATGATATCAGGTATTGTGTTTTAGATGGAGCAGACCCTGAATGGGTAGACTTTTACTTCTTACCATTAATTTTTTTAGAGAGTTTTCATGCTCCTGCTATTTGTTTGCAAATTGGAGAATTTAATATTCAATTGCCAATGGACTGGAGTGTGTTATTATGTGATGAGGATTTTGATAGTGTAGAAACATTACCATTAGCAAGTCTTAATAATAGAGAATTCAGAGCATTAGTAATGAATCCTCTTACAAGTAGACTTCCTAATAGTGAGCCTATACAAATTACAAATGTTTATCAAGATGTGAAATGGTTTTTTCCTAAACTAAAAAACGGACACTTGTTGGCTGTACCATTAGAGTCAGGGGATAATCCACAATGTGCATTTTTTGTAAAAGATGCAAATAAAGTAAAAGATATTGAAGTTGCTGATCTAATTAGTTAGGAGAATAATATGGCAAAACACAGATATAGAATAGAAGGTGGCAGATATGGAGGAGAACTTGTTTTAGGAGAAGTTAATCCTGCATTTGCTAGTTATTATGCAGATAAACAAGATGAAGTTGTTGATGCTGTATTAGAAGCAGAAGATGAGGATATAAATGAAGAGGAAGAATCTGATGCATTATTAGATCCTGAAGGCTTACCACACCCTGCAGTACCAGGTGAAGATTATTATATGTGGGAAAATGATGGATTTGAACATATCAATAGTGCCTATGCAGACGGCGGATTTTATGTATATGAAGTTCCAGCAGACGGTTCTGATGATTGGGCATATGATGAAGAAGTATATGAAGGAGAAGCCATTCATGTATATGGTAGAGAAGGTGGATACTTTAGCACAGAAGATGAGCCAGAAGTTATAAACGAAGAAGATACAGACGGCAACAAATATGTTCCTGTATTAGCATTTCATAGTTCAGAAAAAGGGTCCTTTGGTGCTTGGTTTGTAGATACTAAAGAACCATTTGATGAATTCAAACTAGGTTACGGTGTTGTAGAAACAAATTTAGCAGAATTTGTTGATGCAGTTTATTATGATAAAGAAGAATTAGACTGTGATTATGATTACAATGACACCACCGGTAAAAGTTATGATGCACAAGTAGGTTGGTTAAATACTAAGTGGCATGACAGTCAGGAGAACATAAACGAAAATATAGATGAATATTTTGAAGAGTTCGACGATAATGCAGAATGGGAACGTGAAAATAGGGAATAAATGAAAAGAATTTTGATTTGTGGCCTACCAGGCTCAGGTAAAACGACATTAGCAAAGCGACTAGTAGAAATACTTGGTGATGCTGATTGGTATAATGCTGATGAAATCAGAGAAAAATTTGACGATTGGGACTTCTCTCCTGAAGGTAGAGAACGACAAATGAAACGTATGCAGGATTATGTACGCAAAAGTGTTGCTAAAAATCGTTATGGTATTGCAGATTTTGTTTGTCCAACACATGAATTACAAAAAGCATTTATGCCTGAGTATGTAATTTTTATGGACACTATAGAAGAAGGTAGATTTGAGGATACAAATAAAATATTTGAAAGTCCTATGGATCAGGCATCTTATGGTGTTGATATGCATATTACAGAAGAAGAATGGTGGACAGAAGAGGCTATAGAAGAATGGGCGAGGTTAATTGCTGTTGATGTTAGGGATTTTGAGTTTCAACCTAAACTTCCTGTAACACAAATGCTTGGTAGATTTCAACCATGGCACCAAGGACATCAAAAGTTATTTGAAAGAGCATTAGCAAAACACGGACAGGTTGCAGTAATGGTTAGAGACATGCCTATTACACAAGATAATCCTTGGCAAGTAGATGATATTTGTAAAAATATAGAAATAGAACTGGCAGAATTTGCTGGTAAGTTTAGAGTTTATAGTGTACCTAACATAATGAATATTACATATGGTAGAGGTGTTGGCTATAAAATAGAAGAAGAAGTTCTCGATGAAGAAACACAACAAATTAGTGCAACAAAAATTAGAGAACAAATGAGAAAGGATGGAGAATTATAATCATCCTGCATATACGAGGTATCCACATTTGAAACCACTTCCAACTGATGCACAATATACAGATTGGAAAAAATGGTTTGCTTGGAAACCTGTAAAATTACTTTCAGGAAAGAGAGTATGGTTACAAAAAATATATAAAAGAGAAAGGACGGTACAATGGGTGCCTCCTACTTTCCCTGAAGGCTCGTTTGATAGTATTGAATATTCTACTTGGGAAGACATAATGGAAAACAAATTTAAATAGGAAAACAAAATATGTATCAATTTACAAGTGAAAGTGTCAGTGAAGGACACCCAGATAAAGTTGCTGATTTAATTTCAGATCACATAGCAACTTGGTTAATAAATCATAATATTAATAATAGAGCGGCAGTAGAAACATTAGTTACTACAAATAAAGTTTTAGTAGCAGGAGAATATAGAACAGATAGGGAAGAGGATGTAGAAGAGGCTGTTAGAGGTATAATTATAGATACTGTAAAACAGATTGGATACGAGCAATCAGGATTTCATTGGGACAAATTAAAAATAGATTATTGTTTACATGGCCAAAGTTCTGATATAGCATTAGGAACAGATAATTTTGGAGCAGGTGATCAAGGTATTATGTTTGGGTATGCAAATAAAGAAACAGAAGACTATATGCCCTTTGCAATATCTTATGCACACAAAATATTACAAGAGTTATCCCAAAGAAGAAAAAGTTATTCTAAATATAAAGATATAATTTTACCTGACAGCAAATGTCAATTAACAGTAAACTATGGAGCACCAAACACACCAATAGATATTGATAACATAGTAGTTAGTACACAACATCATGCTGATGCTTCACAGCAACAAGTAGAAGATTTAGTAAGGGAAGTTGTAAAGGATATTGTTCCAGGCGAATTTTTAACAGATAACACAAAGTATCAAATAAATCCTACAGGTAGATTTGTTATAGGTGGGCCAGATGGTGATACTGGACTTACAGGTAGAAAAATTGTTGTTGATACTTATGGAGGTTATGCTCCTCACGGAGGCGGAGCCTTCTCAGGTAAGGATTTTACAAAAGTTGATAGATCAGCGGCCTACATGTCAAGATGGTTAGCAAAAAATATAGTACATAAATATGGATTAGAAGAATGTCTAGTACAACTAAGTTATGTTATAGGTATAGAACAACCTTCATCTTTATTAATTTATACTAACGGTGAATTAAGATTAGATTTTATAAACTTAATTAAAAAGGAAGTTGATCTTACACCTAGAGGTATTATAAAAACATTAGGTTTAGAAAACGTTATACTACCAGATACTACAAATTATGGACACTTTGGTAATTCTAATACTGGAAACAGTTTAATTACTTGGGAAGATTTTACATTATGAATATAAAAGAAACTATAAGAACAGTACCTAATTTTCCAAAAGAAGGAATACAATTTAGAGATATCACAAGCCTATTAGAAGACTCAGAGGCCTTCAATAAAGCATTAATTGATCTTACAGCAAGTTGTATGATGTTTAAAGCAACAAAATTAGTTGCTATAGAAAGTAGAGGTTTTATTTTTGGTTCTCCTATAGCAAGAGATATGGAGATACCTCTAATACTTGCAAGAAAACCTGGTAAGTTACCCAACCCTACCTATCAAAGATCATACAAATTAGAATACGGAGAAGCGACGTTACATATACAACAAAACTCTGATTTAAAAAATGACGATAAAATTGTAATTATAGATGATTTAATTGCAACTGGTGGAACAGCCAGAGCAATGGCAAGTTTAATATGCCAATGCTGGAACGTGCCTAGAGAAAATATTTTAATCTTGGCCGTAATAGACTTGCCCGATTTAGGAGGAAGTGCTATAATAGAGAAGGAAGGATATAATGTTGAAAGTCTTGTTAAGTTTGAAGGAGAATAATGTCACCTAAAAAGAACCCTGCTTTGCCTTTAAAAGATGTAATGGCGGCTATAGATAAAAAGGATAGAAACTTTTATAACAATCTTTCTGCTGAACAAAAAAAGGCTTTTAGTGCCTGGATGATGATGAGGTACTGTAGTAGTGTGCAAGGTAGAGATGCCGCAAATTATATATACATGACTAATGAATTGCTGAATAGATATCATAAAATAGAATATAAAGTTCCGCAACACCCTGAATTACAATGGTTGCTTTTTACAGCATGTGGTGTAGGAAAAGTACAGTTTCATCCTTTTTTAAAACCGCCTAATGCAAGAAAGAAAAATAATAAAGTATTTGATTTTATTTACAGTATATATCCGCACATGAAAGCAGAAGATATAAACAATTTGATAGAAATAAACAGCAAAGAAGAATTAAAAGAATTAGCAGAAGCACATGGATACGATGACAAATCAATTAAAGACATCTTCGGAAAGTAATTTCACATGTAAATGGTGTGGAAAGTCATTTAAGAGCGAAAGAACTCTTAGTGTTCATATGTGTGTAAAGAAAAGACGTATGGCAGATAAAGATCTAACACATACTAGATTAGGATATAGAGTGTTTCAAATGTTTTATGAAATGAATACTACAGCAACAAAAACAAAATCATATGAAGACTTTGTAAAAAGTCAATACTATGAGGGATTTGTAAAGTTTGGTAGAAGTTGTGTAACAAATGAGTACTTGAAGCCAGAGCAATTTGCAGAATGGTTAATAAAAGAAGGCAAAAAATTAGCAGACTGGAGTAAAGATAAATTATATGATGAATTTTTATTAGTTTATGTTAAAAAAGAACCTGGTATGAAAGCATTAGAACGTACAATAATTTATCTAGATAGTTGGGGTAAAGAACATAATATGCCTTGGCAAGATTATTTTAAAGAAGTATCTTCTGCTAGAGCAGTTCATGATATCAGAAGTGCTAAAATATCTCCCTGGATGATTTATCTTTGTGAATCAGGAGATGAGTTGTTAGTAAAATTTAGTGATGAGCAAGTAAAAATGATACAACATATTATTGATGCAACGTTTTGGATGAAGCAGTTTGCAAATAATAGAGAAGAAGTAGAAGAAGTTAAAAATGCATGTGAGGTTGCAGGAATATGAAAGAAAATATAACAAACGAAATGTGGGACTTAGTTGATCTAATTGATTTAACAGAAAAATGGCATGTAGATAGAAATCTTATTGATGGCGCCACTAGTAAAGATCAAGTATTAAAACTTATACAAGAAGTTGGAGAACTATCTGATAGTGTTTGCAAAGGAGAAGATGTCAAAGATGATATAGGAGATTGTTTAGTAATATTAATTAATATTGCTAAAAGGGAAGGAACAACATTAGAAGAATGTTTACAAGTAGCCTACAATGATATTAAAGATAGAAAGGGTCGTATGGTAGATGGAATTTTTGTAAAGGAAGAATAATGAAGGATTTATTATACTTGACATTTGGCGCCTTTTACTATAGTATATGTATATTATTGTTTAGCCTTAGTATTGCAATTCCTTTATGGATATTAGGAGTTTTATTATGAATAAAAGACAAGAGATGTTAGTTATAACAATGGAAGAATGTGCTGAACTTAGTCAAGCATGTAGTAAACTAATTCGTTTTGAAGATGATCGTACAGAGCAAGATATTTCAAATTTACAAGATGAGATAGGTGATGTAATGTGTATGATTGATATTATGAAACATAGTGGACTCGTCAGTGAAGAGCAAATTGAAGAACGCAAGAAAGTTAAAAAAGAAAAACTAATGAAGTGGAGTTTATTGTTCAGTGAAGATTGATTTTGATGTAGATATTGATATGGCTAACAGAGATGACTTTCTTAAGTTAGTTAATCATACACCTGCAAGTATTGAAAAGGATAGTAAATTTACTAAACATAATACAGGTGTCTACTTTCAAAATGTTCCTAAGTTTCCATTAGAAGGATATAGTACAATAGATCACAAACAAGCAGAAGAAGAAGGTTGGTTTAAGGTAGACTTTCTAAACAATCACATATATGAAGGAATAAAAGACGAAACTCATTTAGATAAACTAATTAACACAGAACCTATGTGGGAATTATTTAATCACAAAGAAATAGTTGATCAACTATTTCATATTAATAATCATTTTGATATTGTACAACAGCATTTGCCTACAAGTATTGAGCAATTGGCAATGATACTAGCAATGATAAGGCCTGGTAAAAGGCATTTGGTAGGAAAGAGCTGGAAGGTTATTGAGGATAATGTTTGGATTAAACCAAATGATGGTACATACTTCTTTAAGAAGTCACATAGTTATGGTTATGCTTTGGCTATTATTGTACAATTAAATTTATTATGTGAGGATTAGTTCTTAATCCATATCATTGCTGTCCTACGTAATTCTTTGCATCCAACAGAATCATAATCGTGATAAGTTTCATTATTACGTTTAAAAATCATACCACCGTTTTTAATATATGGAGTTTTATAATTAAATGTTTGACCATCAGTTTCGTAAAGACTAGTTCCTGTGCCAGTATCTGATAAACCTAATACTAAAGTGGCAGTTTTCCATTCAGAATCTGTATGTATAACATTATATCTATAATCAGGTTTTAAAATCATTATACCTGAATATATTTTATAAGGTTCAGGTATTTCTAAAAGTTCCGCACATCTTTTACCTAAATCATGTAATATATTTTTTATCTTTTTAGGTACATGTTGCCTATTTGGTGAGTCTTTATAGGGTTCTATAAAGTATAAATTTGTATCTTTTTTAACTTCTAGGGTTAAACTATAGTCTGAAACAGCATTAAAATCGTTAGTTGTTAAGCAGTTAGTAAGCAGATAATGTTTCCAAGGTATATTTACTATACTTGATTTCAATCAACCTTCCTAACTAATTGAATACCTCTTCGTTTAATTCTTTTCTTAATTAAATTTTGTAAAGATGTCATAGGGCCAAATATTATTTCTATATCTTTCATTACAAATGTTCTTAAAATATCTTTAAAAGGTTTCATTTCATGGAATAAAAATATATCTATAGGTAATTGCCTATTAGATTCCCACCACCAAGTTTCACCTAATTCTAAAAATGCCTTTTTAATATCGTTGTTGGGTATTTTTTCTAAATCGTAGAATGTTAATATTTGATTATCATGATTGATAACGATACCTATGTATTCATTCTCACCATATTTGATGCCTGTAAGAAACGGGTAACGTTCTTGTGTTTGTTTGATAAGTTCTTCTTTCTCCACAAAACTATTTAGTATATAAATTGATAAATAGTACAATATAAAGAGTTTATTATGAGCCAAAGTGACCACAAATTATACTTATATGAAGACATTATTGACTTAGTAATTGGTACGGATGGCCTTTACGTGGATAACAGACCTATGAATAATAGAAAATTAATTGCCCATAAAGGGTTAACAAACGAATTACTGTTCTGTATTAGGAACAGAGACAGAAAAAAACAAAATGTATTTAGTGATACGTTAAGTGCGTATCTTATAAATCCTACAACTAAAAGAAGACTTTTCTATAAACTTTTAGAGCATACAGATAGTGTTGGCCAAGTGAAATTGGTTTTAGATGAAGGAGATTTAAGAAATGTTACAGCAGGATTATATACAATTTACATAGCAAAACAAGATGTTTCAGGCATAGACAAGCCTGTATATTCAGATCAGAATAACGGATTAGTTTTTGATATACAGATTACAGAACAAATAGATCAATCTCCAACACCAACTCAAAGTGCAAACACATTTTTACAAGTAGCATCTACAACAGATGGTGATCCAGCAAATGTTTTTACAACAAGTGCTATTTCAGGTAATCAAGATAGAAACTTTCCAAATGCATTACATACTATAGCAATCTACCCTGATGCATATACTGGTAATATTGATGTACAGGCAAGTCTAGTTGAAAGTGCACCAAGCACAAATAATTTAAGTACAGATTGGGTAACATTAGAAAGTAATATTGCTTTAACAAGTAGCAGTAATATTATTACTAGAAATTATACTGTAAATGCAAATTGGATTAGAATTTTACATACTCCAACATCAGGCAATATAAGCCAAGTACTAGTAAGAAACTAGTTGACTTTTAACACTATATCCTGTATAATAATACTATGGATATAGACTTTTTAGTTGAGAGTGTACACCGCCTCCTTTTAGATAATTTGCCAGTTAGAACAGGTAAAACTCCTAGTGGCTGGAACACAATGGATTGCCCAATGTGTAGTGATAAAAGAAAACGTGGCGGAATAATAACTACAGGTGCAAAAATATCCTTCAATTGTTTTAATTGTGGCTTTACAACTGGTTGGGAGCCTAACCCTACCTTAGGTAAAAAGTATAAAGACTTAGCAACCAGACTGGGTGCAACTGAAGAAGATGTACATAAAGTCACAATTGAACTTTTAAAATATACAGAACAGTTAGAAACAGAAAGTACTTCTGATTATGTGTATTCTATAGCAAAATTTAATACAGTAAATTTACCAGACAATGTTGTTGTCGTAGATGATTTAAAAAATGATCATCCTATAAAACAATATGCAGAACAAAGAGGACTACTTGGTCTATATCCACTGCTCTATATAAACGAAAAATTATATAAGCAGAGATTAGTAGTCCCCTTTACCTATAACGGTGAACTAGTTGGTTGGACAGCAAGACATATTGCACCTCCAGATAAAACAACTCCTAAGTACCTACACAATATGCAATCAGGATATGTATTTAATGTAGACAAATTTGCAGATACAGAAAGAGAAATAGTTATAGTGACAGAAGGAGTTTTTGATGCTATACTAATAGATGGCATAGCAATACAGGGTAATAGTGTTGGTCCTGAACAGGCACATCTAATTGAAAAATTAGGTAAAAGGATAATAGTTTGCCCTGACAGAGATAAAGCAGGTATAGACTTAATGATGCAGGCCGCTGAACTAGGGTGGGAAGTAAGTTTCCCGCCTTGGCATGCAGATTGTAAAGACGCCGCTGATGCCGTAAATATGTATGGTAGACTAGCAACAGTAGGAAGTATTATAAAACATGCAACAAACAATAAACTTAAAATAGAAGTTAAGGCTAAAATGTTATGAGAGAAAAATTTAATCACTGGAAACATGTATGTAAAATACATTGGAGAGAAATAGTAACATTGTCTATTGCATTACATTGGGTAGTAGATTTACTAATATTAGGTCCTATAATATTCTTTTTAGGTGTTTGGTTTGGAATACATTTGGAGCATTAATGGAATTAGTAGCAAACGGTTGTAGTTTTACTTTTGGCCACAAGGACTCTTTAAATAGTATGGCTCCAGATTGGGTATGGCCTAGTCGTTTTAACGGTTCAAAAGGATTTACAAATGTTGTTAATTTAGCAGTTGAAGGTGCCTCAAACGATAGAGTTGTTAGGACTTCTATTGAATATTTTGAAAAAAATAAAGGAATAGATTTGAACAATGTAGTATTAGTAGTACAACATCCTACACCAAATAGAGGAGAATGGTTTAACATTGAAAATAAACTGTGGATAGGATATGTAACTACAATGGAGGATGTATTATATGATATAAGTGTAACAGATTATACAAAACAAGATTTAGACAAAATTAAAACAGATACAGAAACAGAAAGAAAAGTATTTGATCAATATAAAAAATTTGTGGAGTCAGATATTACTGAAATAATTAATTATTTTAAAAACATTATATTGCTACAGACTTATTGTAAACAAAAAGAAATAAAACTTTTACAAGTAGGATTGTCAGCAAGATGTATTCCAGAACTATATTTTAGAGAAGAAAACACAGATATTGCAAAAAATATTTATTGTAAAGAATTATATAAATTAATTGATCAAAATATATTTTGTAATAGATTTTTAACAGACATTACTGCAGGAAATGAGGAAAGTCCCACAGATGGTCATCCAAACGAAGCAGGACATAACATAATTTTTAGATATATATACAATGAGATAAAGAAAAGATGGCAGATATAAAACAATACAATGAAGAAACACAAGAATTATTTTTAAGATTCTTATTAAGTGACCCTGACTTATTTGCAAGGTGTCAAAATATTGTGAATCCTATATATTTTAACACGAAATATAGGAAAGCAGTTGAACTATTTGTTTCCCACAGCACAGAATTTAATGCTATTCCTACTCCAGAGCAAGTTAGTGCCGTATCTGGCATAACAATAGAACCAATACCCAATGTAACTCCTGATCATCATGAATGGTTTATGAATGAATTTGAAACATTTTGTAGACATAAAGCATTAGAAAAAGCAATAATAGAAAGCACAGACTTATTAGAGAATCAAGACTATGGTACTGTGGAAAATAAAATTAAAGATGCAAGTCAAGTAGGATTAGTAAAAGATTTAGGTATAGAATATTTTGAAAATCCTAAAGAAAGATTACAATGGATAAAAGATCAAGCAGGAGCAGTAAGTACAGGTTGGAAAGGTATAGATCATAAACTATATGGCGGACTTAATAGAGGAGAGATGACAATCTTTGCAGGTGGTTCTGGTGCAGGTAAGAGTTTGTTTTTACAAAACTTTGCAGTAAATTGGTCTCTAGCAGGAATGAATTGTGTTTATATAAGTTTAGAGTTAAGTGAACAATTAATTAGTATGAGATTAGACAGTATGGTTTCTGGTTATGGTACTAAAGAAGTTATGCGTAATATGGATGATGTAGATTTAAAAGTTCGTATGAAATCTAAAGGTGCTGGTAAACTGAGAGTCAAGCAAATGCCTAATGGTGTTAATGCAAATGATATAAGAGTATTTTTAAGAGAATATGAAATATCCTGTGGTGAGAAAGTGGATTGTTTACTAGTAGACTATTTAGATTTAATGATGCCTATTAGTGCAAAAGTAAGTGGTAGCGATTTGTTTATTAAAGACAAGTATGTATCTGAGGAGTTGCGTAATTTAGCAGTAGAAAGAGACTTATTATTTGTTACTGCATCGCAGTTAAACAGAGGTGCAGTAGAAGAAATAGAATTTGATCATCATCATATTGCAGGTGGTATTAGTAAAATACAAACAGCAGATAATGTTGTGGGTATATTTACAAGTAATGCTATGCGAGAAAAAGGTAGATATCAAATACAGTTTATGAAAACACGTTCTAGTAGTGGTGTAGGCACAAAAGTAGATTTAAGGTTTGATCCTGATACATTAAGGATTGAAGATTTACAAGAGGGCGATGAAGATGCAGATACAATTACAACAACAAGTTTAGTTGATCAACTAAAACGTGGTAATTCCATAAAAGCAGAAGAGCCTGAGCAAAAAGACACAATAGGACAAGCAATGAACATGCGTGAGTTCCTAAAGAAGAATGACTTATAATGATAAATAGCATTATACATATTTTTTGGAGATATCATGCCTAAGGCTCGTAGTATATTAGAGGAACTAAATCAAATATCAGTAGATAGAGATAGGAACCACGTCACTTCTAATAGAGGTGAACATGTAATTACTAGTGCCATAAATTTATTAGAGCAAATAGATTTGCATTATGATGAAAAAACTGCTAAAGATCTTACAAACAGGTTGATTAATAGCATTAGAGGTAGAGACGTTAAAAAATTCTCCAGAGGTATCAAAAAAGTGATAAAAGAATCTCAGAGAGAAAACGATGCTGATTAACGAAATAGTAGTAAAAAATAAATTTCCTTTATTAGAAGCAGACCTTATTCAAGGCGGCGATGTCATTAAACATAAGGGAGGAGAATTCGAATGGAACGAGTTATCTCAAGATTTTACAGTAAATTCACCAGGCATGTCAGGACTCAAAAAGGGAGACAAAGTTCCTCAAGGAACTAGACAAGAATGGCAAATCTTAAGATCAGCAGGAATAGTTAAATCAGGAGATGCTTTAGCACCAACATTAAAAACAAGATTTAAAAATTTATTTGGTAAAGGAGCAGGTAAAACAGGTCCAGACAATTTAAAAAGAGACCCAAATCAAGAGAAACAAAAAGGATTCTTTGGTAAAATAGGTCAGGATATTTCATCACAAGATGGTAGAGGTTTCGGTAGGAAGGCAGGAGCGGCGGTTGGCTCAGCAATTGGTCAAGCATTAGGCGGCTTTTCAAACTTTGTTAAACAAGTACCTAAATCTGCAGATGATAGAATGAATAAAGATGCTCCAGATAATCCAGATAACCCTAATAAGCCTAAAGATAATACTGGCGGTGGTAACACAGGTGGAGGTAACACAGGTGGTGGTAACACAGGTGGAGGTAACACAGGTGGTGGCAACACAGGCGGCGGAGGCGGCGGCGGTCCTAAGCCTGAACGAAAACCTAGAACTAGGCAAGGAACATTGTGGACAGATGATGAGTTAGATAATCCTGGAGGCGGTAATACAGGTGGCGGTAATACAGGTGGTGGTAATACTGGCGGTGGCAATACTGGTGGTGGTAACACAGGCGGTGGTAATACTGGCGGTGGCAACACAGGTGGAGGTAATACTGGCGGTGGTAACACAGGCGGTGGAGGTCCAAAACCAAAACCTAAGCCAACACCTACATCTTCATCAGATCGTTTAGATCCAAATGTAGATTACGATGAGCCAGCATGGAAAAGACAAGGTATGCCTAGGCCTAAAACTACTTCAAAAGGATTTAAAGTTGGAGATCAAGTTCAATGGAAAGCGACAAAAAATAATAAAAATATTAAACAAGGCGATACAGTATCAAGTGTAATACAAGGTATGCCTGGTACAGAATACAAGAGTAGGGGTCAAACACTTATAGTTCCACAGGGACAAGTGTTAATGAAAACTAAAACAGGATTAAATTATTTAAAACCTATGAACCTTATTCAAAAGGTGTAAAATGAAGTTTCAAGATATTTCAGGTAGTTTTCTAAAGGAAATTATTCTAGAAGCAGAAAATAAAAATACTCATTTAGAGCATTTAGAAGATAATATTTTTAACAGAGGTTATAAAGGCGCCAAAGAAGCAATAAATTATCTATACAGTTTACACGAAATGCTAGAAGGCAATTCAGATTCACCTGTAAGTATGACAACAAAATGGGACGGTGCACCTGCCATTATAGCAGGTAGAGATCCTGCAACTGGTAAATTTTTTGTAGGCACTAAAGGCGTATTTGCACAAAAACCTAAAATAAACTTTACAGAAAAAGATATAGATGAAAATCATCCTGGAGAAGGATTACAACAAAAATTAAAAGTTGCATTAAAAACACTTAGCACACTTAATTGGAATACCGTTGCACAAGGCGATATGTTATTCTCTAAAGAAGATTTACAACAAACAAATATAGATGGCGAAGAAGTAATAGTATTTAAACCTAATACTATTGTATATGCAGTACCAACTAATAGTGATTTAGCAAAACAAGTTACTAGTGCAGACATTGGTATAGTTTGGCATACAGAGTATGTAGGAGGGCCTACATTAGCCGATACAAGAGCCAAATACGGTTTTGATAGTAGTGTACTAGGGCAAAGTTCTAAAGTTTGGCACAGAGACGCCTTAATTAAAGACTTTTCAGGTGTAGTAACTTTAACTAATGATGAAAGCGAAGAAGTTATGGGTGCTATTAGAGAGGCAGATGCTTATTTAAAAACAATAGATTCTGCAACATTTAGTTGGTTAGAAAAAGGTAACGATGTTATAGGCAAAGACTTTCTACAACAATTAAAAGCACATGTAAATAATAATATTAGAGCAGGAGCATTTGACGAGCCTACAAAATTTGCACAAGGATTTGTACAAAAGTATATTACATTTATGCAAAAGAAAATAGATGGATATAAAACTCAAACAAAGCAAGATGAAATGAATGATAAGTTAGTTCAAGGTGTAAAGTTTATAAAAGAACATGTACCTAGTATTGTTAGTGTGTATGACTTATATTTAAAAATTATACATTCAAAAGTTCTTATAGTTAAAAAATTAGAAACAATTAGACAGTTACCTACATTTAAAGAAACTGAAAACGGATATGAAGTAACAGGCGAAGAAGGATTTGTTGCTGTAGACAGAATGGGTAATGCATTAAAATTAGTAGATAGATTAGAGTTTAGTAGACTAAACTTTGGAACTGGAGTACCAGGCAAATGAAAACCATGACTCCTGATCAGATGATTACTAAACTTAGAAAAGATATGAAAAAAGATCTACATAAAGATTGGCTCGACTGGGTAAGTCAAAATGAAGTTTTTAAATTAAAAACTATTTCCATAGACTCTATATCCCATGCAGATGGTTTAGTACCTGATCAAAATAACATAGATAAAATGTCTAAAAGTAATTTAAGTAATGCTCCTGTAATTGTAGTTCACAAAGATGGCACTATTATTGATGGCAATCATAGACATTCAGCATTAAAGAAACAAGGTGCTAAAAAAATACAAGCCTACGTAGGTGAGGGGAAAATGAACTTACCTAAAGAAATAGAACAATTTGTAAATAATCTAGTGCCTACAGATGTAGGAGTAGATAATGTTGGAGATTATATTGTACGTTACGAAGGATTTACAGATGAATGTAATGATGGACACGATGACAATTCTATAGATGATGTTTATGCAGATGCTTATCAAGACTTTGACAACA
>MDSV01221386.1_pt1 | contig 15458 bp, 12 predicted proteins | sample 810851 | NCBI WGS metagenome assembly MDSV01 (sample SAMN05326640, study PRJNA326480) | marine metagenome | isolation source: seawater | place: Atlantic Ocean: North East | collected 2012
AATTTGAATCCCTAAAAAGTGAAATAAATAATCCCGTTTTGAATCAATAGCTTTTGATAACTTATCAAAATCAAAATGTAATAAATCAGGATTTAAAATCTCAAAATCTATTCCTTCTTGAATATAATCCTTAAATTTTGCTTGATATTCTACTTCCTGAGTATCACTTGCCAATCCAGAACCTAAAATTGAAGTATATAAACGATCTAAAATAATACGTGATGATAAACTACTATACTGATAATGATTTTCTATGCGTTCTCTAGCTGAACCTAAAATAAGTTGATCTAATTCAAATTGAGGAATACCATCATAAATTTGTTTTGTAATAGCATCTATCATCTCCGAAATACTAACCTTATACAAATCAAAAGATAGTCGCCTTAAATAATCTTCTATTGTTTTTGGATTATAAAAAATTTCTTCTGTTTCAGATACCTTAACTTTTAACGTCTTTTCCTGAACTTTGATATATGTTTTTTCTTGTCGCAATTGCGATTGTTTTTCTCGGTATAAAATATAACAACGAGCTATAGAATGATAGCCTTGAACCATCAACTCTTTTTCAACAACATCCTGAACTTCTTCAACTGTTACATCCTGAGAGCGTCCCGTATTTAATAATTGCATAGAATTAACAGCAGAATTAGTAATCGATAATATAGTGTCATGATCATTAATACTTTCCGATTCAAAAGCCTTTTTAACAGCTTTATAAATACGTTGCGTATCAAATGGCTTTTTTTCACCATTTCGTTTAATAATATGCGTGATCATGTCTGTCATATCGCCCTCTTTGATATAAATTTTATTGAAACCTATCTATTATAGCAACATAGACCAATTTGAAGTCAACATAAGCAAAGCAAACCATCCTAAGAAACAGACAATATAAACTGATATATCCGAAAATATATGATATACCTATATTCTATTGTAAAAGAAATTTTAAATTTGACATTCTAAAAATAATCCCAATTAATTATCCATTTTTTACAACTAAAAGGTCAAATTTAGTCGTTGATAAAACAAAGATTGCTGTAACAAATTAATATCACTCTTAGAAAGTTTTAAAAATGCATTTATCTCATCTAAATGCTCTTGATAACGAACACCAAAAATAATGCTATGTAAACAAGATTGCTCCAAAAGCCATTGTAAAATACAGTGAGAATATGAAAAACCAGCCGTATCTAAACCAAATAACTCTTGCAAACTACGTTTAATAGCCTGGTTTAAAAAATAAGGGTTACGCTTACGAACATCTCGCTTTCCAAAAACCTTGCTATATGAATAGTCTGAATTAACTAGTAATCCCTGTTCGAAAGGGGAATACCCCATTGTTACAACGCCTTCAGAAACCATCATTTTCATCACCTTCTCTGTTTCCCTATGAAGCGGATTATAATGAAAATGACAAACATCATAATCATAACCTTGTACTAAAGAAAGATGATTTTCACTAAGATTACAAAGCCCCCAACAAGCTAGTTTTCCATCCTGACGTAACGCTGTTAATGTATCGCAGGCAATACGAATATCAGTATTAGGATCAGGCCAATGCAGTAAAAAAACATCTAGTCTATCACGTTTAAAAAATTTTAAAGCCGCTAAAACAGTATCCATAATATGATCCTGAGATCCATCATGTAATACAGCATTACCTTTCCAACGTAAACCTGCTTTTAAATGGATAAGGTAAGAATCTGTTTTTTTTGATAAAAGAGCTTGTCGTAAAATTGCCTGAGATTGACCTTTTGCATAAAAAGAAGCACAGTCAAACTGTCTAATCCCATAATCATAAGATTTCTGAATAATATCAGTAGCTAAACGAGTATCATAGGATCCAAAATGAGAACCACCTAAAGACCATGTTCCTAAAACAAAACGAGAATCAATCCCTAACTGATTCAGATATAAAGAAAAATTATTGGTAGAAGAATGTGGACTGTTCCGATGATGCAGCATCAGAAAAGTCTATCATACTATCAGAGTCAATATCAGCTTCTTCACGAATATTAGCCATCTCTAACACGCTCAACAATTCATCCTTTTCTGCAGAATCCGAAAACGATTCAACAATATCAAGTAAAATTAATGATGTTTGCTCTGAATACGAATAAACACCTCGATCCGTTTCCTCAGCGTCTTCTGTTAAACCAGAGGTATCAATCGATAACCCCTCACCATCTTGATCGGAAAAGGTAACAGCAATATGAAAAAAATAAGCATGTACTGAATGAAAAACAGGCGATTTTTTCTTTCTTAAAGGTTCCCAAACCTCTCCAATTTGTTCTAAAACATGAGGATCTTCAGAACGATCAAATAATCGTTTAGCACCTTCAATTAAACGACTTAAATCTTCAATTGTTGTGTCTCCTGCTAACCCTGACTGTCCCATAGACTTTAAAACATCCGCAACACCACTAAGAATATGTTTAATCGATTCAAAAATAGCCTCTGAAGCTTCTTGAGGCGTCATCCCAACTAACGGTTGATCATTTTCTAAGCGCTGTAAAATAGCATCAACCTTAGAATTAATAGGCTGAACCGCCATCATCTGAGTTTGTAAAATATCAGAAAATGCATTTTCGCCAAAACCAATACCAGTATCAGCCGTTGAAAGAGACCCTCCTAAATAGCGTGAAATACTATCACTAGAGCCTGAGTTTGATTCAAATTGATTATATTCAAAATTCATTTAATTTCCTTTTTCATACATAGTATAAATCGAAAAAATAAAGAGAATTAATGTATTGAAATTTTATGTTTCATTATTCTTAAGGACAACTTTAATGCTATAATACAATAAATAATTATTATGATACGTTCTTACTCAGCATTAGACTCACTCAATAAACAAGCGCACCAGCGAATAAAAACAAGCGAACATCCAACTCCCAAAAAAGAAGAATCAAGTTCACCTACCTCTGTATTACCTCCAGAAAAAGCCAACATGATCTCTAACTTAGAAAACTTTTTACCACCATCAATTACCACCCTATATAACTCCTTATCTACATTTCCTAACACAGCCTATAATTTAATAAACAGTAAAATAAGTTATAAATCTTATCAGATAATTGAAACAAAAATACACCTATTAAATCAATTAAATGAAGGAAATGAAACTGAAAGCAGATTACTAATACAAACCATATTTAACCAAAATATGATACCAGAAAACGACAACTCCCTAGATCAACACAATAGACTTAATAAATTAACAGAGTTATTAAATGATCACATTAACAGAAAACGTGAAATACTATGTAAAAAACTAATAAAGCAAAAAAACTTATTAGAGAAATTAGATAAAAACAAATTAGAAAAGATACGTATTTTTCATCCATCGTTAGATTCAGATACAGTTCATAACCTAACAACATCATCAACACCTGAATCATTTTTTCAACGACACCCAATAAAAACATTAACCGACCAAGATGATAAAAAACTAATGCAATTAAGTAAGGATTTTGATAAAGAACTAATGCAATTAAGTAAGTATAAAGAACACGAAATACAATACAAAAAAATTATAGACCAAAAAAACTTATTAGAGAAATTAAATAAAAATAAATTAGCAAATATACATAAATCATTAGATTCAGATATAGCTCGAAACCTAACAACATCATCAACAGCTGAATCATTCTTTCAACTACACCCGATAAAAACATTAACCGACCAAGATGATAAAAAACTAATGCAATTAAGTGAGAATTTTGATCAAGAAATCGAACAACAAAAAGAAACACTAAATAAAATCCTAGCTAATAGAAAAGAAAAAGAAATAGAACCTTGGTTCAGAACAGTCCACTCAAAAAACTCCCCACATTATAAACAAAACCCCACAGACTTTAAAACGCACCAAATAAAAAGCCTAATATTAAATCCTCAAGAAACACCAAAAGAAATCAAACAAAAAATAAAAAATTTTGTTCATAAACCACAAGTATCTCATGAACCACTAGACCTAATATTATCCATATATCTAACCAAAGAAAGTATCCCTTTAAAATTCCTCCCAGACTTTAAATCAATCCTTCAAACCTTAGATGAACTTGAATCATATGGAATCAATACAAATCCCTTAGAAATAGTGTTAGAAAAAAACGAAGAAGTCAGTCCTGGTCCTTTCAAACCAATAAGAAAAATTAAAAATACAAGCTTAGTATTAAGACAAAAACAAATTAAGGTTCAACAAAACTAAAAAATTCCAAATCTTAATAAATTTAACTCAAACAAGAAAAAAAACTTAAGAAACCCTATACCCCATAATCTATTGGATTAGGAACAGGTAAATCCGTAAAAAAACGAGCTTGCAAAGACTTCGCAAACAAATAATCTAAATCTTGAATCGAAGTAGGGGAGGATCCTAATAAATCATGCCATACATCCCAGCGCTCCATACAAAAATAAAATAAAGGTTTATCAAACCCTGTTTGAGGAGACAAATCATCATAACCAAGTGCAGCTGATAACACATCCATAACATGACGATACATACGCATTCTAAGCGGTTTAGGGTATCTCATTTTACCATCATCACCACGAATCATTTCGGTATAAGTAATATCACTAGCAGGAAAATTCGTTTCTATCTTTTTTTTCATCTCTGGATTAAACCGTAAACTTCCCAAGGATATCCAGGCAATTTGACTTGAACAAGTTGACTCAATCATCTGCCTAACCAAAGATTCATAATCTGTTTCCCAGCCCTCAAAATAAATCATAGGATCTAAATGCAAGCCTACCAAATAACCTGCATCAGTCACTTTTTTAAGGGCTTGTAAGCGCTCCTGCAAACGAGCCGTTTTATGTTCTTGTTTTTCAACAATAGTATTGGCATTAAGAGACCACGAAACAACCGTTTTTTGTTGATGATCACACGCTAAAATAGGGTCCACAATATCAGATTTAGTTTTAAGCTCTAATACAGCATTAGGAATATCACGAAAAGCATTAATAAGCCGTTGAGCCTGACCCGTTTCTCGTTCCAACGCCAAACTATCACCTAATTCCCAAGTTCCGATCCTAAAAATACGATTAGGTTCTTTAAAACACGTTTCTTTAACTTCATCAATAAGCGCTTTATCATTACCCACCATCTTTGTATTACCGTCATTTAAATAATTTTGTAAAAAACAATACGAACAATCATAAGGACAATTACTAACTGATTTTAACACTTTAACATTACAGCAAATATATTTATCACTAATCGTGGCACAGGTATCAAGCGCATCTCCTTTTTTATCAACTACCACCAAATTCTTTTTTCCTGCTCGATAATGTTTTTGTGTATCCACATCATCTTGAACAACATACTCAATCCCTGCTTCATTAAGAGCTGAAATCAACTCTGAATCAACCTGAGATGAATCAACCATAGCCTGTTTAATCTGAGTCATAGGTCATCTCCTGTAACAACGTTTCAAATAACGATTGTTTATCTGACAATAACGATAAACCCTGTAAATCATCCAAACGAGACACATGAACATTCAAAAAGAACCCTTTATTTTCTAACGTTTTATCCCAATCAATCGACATAAAATCAGGCAAATCCAAGACCTTAATCTGATCTTTCATACGTTGATTATAATAAGTTTGAGTAGGGTATCGCTGTTTAAACAATCGATCCCTTAAAATAGATAATCGTTTATTTAAATCAGAATACGATTCCCAAATAGAGTCAAACTGCAATGACTCAACCAAAAGATGAATACCTCCTAAACGCTGATAACAATCATGTAAAGATTCGCATAAATCAAGTAACACCGAACAACTTGGATCAATATAAGGTAAAACATCACTATCAAACCAAGTTAAAAAAGAAAGATCAAAGCGAACCATTTGCAATAATTGTTTTGATGACACTTTTTTACGATACGCATAATCTAGTAATAACGAAGGTAAAGATGCCATCTTTAGATACTCAGATAACACCGTTTGTTTAGCAACTAATCCCATCAAAGGCATCAAATATAAAACATGTTTACGATCACCTAAATCCTGATAAGCTTGGGCTAAGAACTGGGCCTTAACAACCGCTTGCCAGCAAGTTGCCGAACATGACACTAACAAGGCATCTAGACCTAAATATTGTTTTGTATAATCAAGAATTAAATAAGGAAAAGAATCTCCCTGATTATCAAAAGGAGTTAAGCAATAAAGCTGATTATCATAAGAAAAAGCATAACCAAAAGAAGAATGACTCGTTACATCAGATCGAATAAACTCGAAATAAGGTTGATGTTTAGGAAAAAAAGTAAGTGAAGAACAATGCTGCAAAGACTTAATATTCATGTGCCTTATTATACACAACAAGTAACCGTCCTAACATATCCCTAACCTAAAAACAGAAAATACTTACCTTACGAGGATTCTTGACATAATGTCTTAATAATTATTTCATCAACCGCTTGAGAAGAATCAATAGCCTGAAGATCATGTTTGATAGTTTTTAATTGAGAGGTATTAAAAACAAAATCATAAAAATCTTGAGCTAATATATTTGGAACAATGCTAATAATCCATTCGGGAACAACCTTCTTTTGAGCAATTCGATTTGGAAGAGATACAAACGACACTTTTTTTAACATCATCGGAACAAAAAGCTTTTTTAACCAAGCACCAAACCATGGTATCGATCCAATTAAACCCAGAAGACCATCTAAACTTAATAAATCCAAACGATTTAAAGGAACCACTGTTACCATAGGCAACCCCATATATAATGCCTCAGCCGTATTGGTACCTGGTAAAGACATCATACAAGTAGCTAGTTGCATAAAGTCCAAAGAATTACCCCTTAAAATATGAACTCTATTCCCTAAACAAGTATGATCAATGGTTGCTAAATAGTTATCTGAAATAGTAGGTGCGACAGGAATAATAATATCCACTGTATCCTGTAAAGATAAAAAGTGAGAAATCGTAGGTAAAATAAGTTCAGCAAAAGCCATAAAATGATTTGGTCTGGATCCTAGAAAAAATAAAACATAAGGCCTATCAGGTAAGTGATAGTGTTGTAAAATATCATGTTTGGTAAGTTCCTTACGTTGATAATGAGCAACACGTGCTTTCATTAAATCTCCGTATTGATGTTTATAAAACACATGTTTAAAAAACAAACCTGGTTTTTTATGATGTTCTGTATAAATGCTACTAGGAAACCCTAAACGAAACCCAAGTAATTGCGTATAAAAAGGATCTCCCCCCAAACATAAAACCGCCCCCTTACTAGCTTGCTTAGGTAACGACGTTAAACCAAATAAAAATAATATAGTTTGTTTGGGAGTAAAGACTTGTTGTACACCGGCTATTGAAGCTGCAACATCAGCTTCATTCCCCGTAGCATATTGGCAAGGAACCAAACAAACCGTAATAAAACAATTTGGTATCACTTGTAAACATGTATCAACAATAGGCGTAACCCAAGCAGCTAATTCACCAGGGGAGTTAGTTTGAATAACGAGATGAAAGTTATTGGTATTCTGATTCAAGATTGTCATAAATTTGCTTAATAGATTGATCATGTTCTTTAGGCAAAATCAACAACGCATCTTCGGTATCAACAACAATCAAATCATCAACATGACCTAATACAATTTTCTTGTTAGACTCACTAAATACCATATTACGATGACTATTCACCGCAACCATATCATGATTAGATGCATTTTGAGACTCATCCTGAGGTAAATAAGACGCTAATGATGACCAATTACCAATATCATCCCAAGCAAATCGAGCTGGAATTAATACCATATTAGCTGTTTCATGTTCTAAAACACCATAATCAATAGAAATAGGTTCTAATGCTTCATAATAGGATAATAGTTGCTTAGGATCTCGAATATCCTGATTTGTAAACGATTTAATACAATCATAATGATGAGGTAAATGCCTTTGAATACAATCTAAAATATGCTGAGCACGCCAGACAAACATACCTGCATTCCAATAATAAGATCCTTGAGCTAAATAAGATGCTGCCTCTTCAAGATTAGGTTTTTCCGTAAAAGATTGTACGGGAAGTATTCCATCAGCGGAAGTATCAACAGAAATATAACCATAACCTGTATGAGGTCGGGTAGGGGGTATCCCAATAGTAACCAATGAATCCTTCTGTTTGACCACATCAATAGCAAGTTGAAGAGTCTCACGAAACCCTGCTGAAGAATCAACCCAAGCATCCGCAGATAACACAACACAAATAGCATCAGGATCTTGTTTAAGTGCTTCAAAAGCGCCCCAAGCAATACAAGCCCCTGTATTACGACCACAAGGCTCTAATAATATCGATAAATCATCAATACCTGCACAAATACGATTTAAGTTATCTTGATGAAGTGCACTACCTAAAATCCAGTTATGTTGATCCGAAGCCAAACCATCAACACGTGATAAAGTTGTTTCTAAAAGAGATCTATCACCAAGAATAGATAAAAATTGTTTCGGTTTATAATGACGAGATAACGGCCAAAACCGTGTTCCTTTTCCACCTGCCATAATCATCACATGAATCATAGTGACACTGTACTAAAAAAATTAACCATTTGTAAAGCAATAAGAATACCCTTACTGATAATCTACATGAAGTAAATCACTAAAAGATAAACCCGTTAATTGTTTTAATGATCTTACAACATACCAAACAGAGCCCCCTAAAATAATCATACAAGGTAAAGCAATAACAGGATAACTAATAGCAGTTAAAAACCCAATTTCTTCATTAAAAGCAGCTGTTCCAGAAGGACTTTGAACAATAAAAGATGCCAAGAAAAAATTTAACATAGCTGAAATAAAAAAAGATAAACTTAATAAATAAGATGAACGAATCATAATCTGAGTAAAATCAGACAATTTATTTTGCTTTGTTAAAGTAGCCTGAATTTTTGGTAAATCAAATAATGATTTAAGCAAAAATTCCATACTTGGCTTACCACGTAAAGACATAACAAATAAAACCATCCCAATAATAAAAGGAATTAAAGATTCTTTAACAGCAATCCATTCTGAAGGTAAGCGAAAAACCCCAATACCACCTGTTAATAAAACACTAATAAAACCAAAAATAGAGATAAATGAAACATGTTTTTGAGATACCCATTCATAAAGTGCAAATGATACAGGAAATGATAAAGCAACACATAATAAAACTTCTGGAGAAATTAAAACTTGTTTCTTAGAAAAAATTAAAATTAACGATGGAATAACAATCGTAATCATCAAAGATAGTAACGATAACTGGGCTTGTTTTACTTGCTCTTGCATAATGTTTACTTTATCCTTAGACAAACAAATATTCAAGAAGATGAACAAAGAAAATTATTTAGCTTATACCCACTACCCCCATCCATCCAACGAATCCGTAATTATTATTCACGGATTATTAGGTTGTAAAGATAATTGGAAAACCATAGCAAAAGCATTAAGTGAACAGTTAAATGTCTATTGTATTGATTGCAGAAATCATGGCCAATCCTTTCATAATGATTCAATGACCTATAATGAAATGAGTTTAGACCTTATCCAATTAATGGATTATTTAAAGTTAAAAAACCCGTTTATTATAGGTCATTCAATGGGCGGGAAAATTGCCATGCATAGCTTACAACAAAATCCAAACCGCTTCCAAAAAGCTATGATTATTGATATTGCACCCAAAGCATACGAAGATCATCACCAGACCATTTTAACGGCCATGCAAACCGTTAACTTAAGTAAACTATTAACTCGTACCGTTATTGATACAAGCCTATCAACACTAATACCAGACCCTCGTATCAGACAATTATTGCTAAAAAATATTAAACGTAATCAAGACAATCATTTTTATTGGCAATGTAATACCGAAGCTATTGCCAATAACTACCATCACATCATGAACAATAGTATCAGCAAAAAGCCAATTCATATACCCACCTTATTTTTAAGAGGAGAAAATTCGTTTTATATTAATGAACCAACAGATACGAATCAAATTAAAACACTATTTAATAACGTTACTATTAAAACAATAAAAGGGGCAGGGCACTGGTTACAAAGTGAACAACCAGCATTATTTATAAAAGAAACATTACAGTTTTTGTTAAATATTAAAAATCAATCATGACAAGACCCTATATTAACAAGTAAAATAGAGCCATGGATATATTAGGATTAAGTACCTCACAATTATGTTGTTTAATTTCTTTGTTACTTGCAAGTATAGAGTGCTGTTGTTTTTATTGGATCAAACACTTTATGAGTCATACTAACTTAAACGATGTTATTTACGAGCAATTAGAACATTTTTTTAATGAATTAAAACCAATTTATATTATAAGTTATGTCAGTTTATATGGGGCACTATTATTTATAGCTAGATTTTGGATTTATTTATTTATCCTCATTATCGGCATTCAAATCATTTCCTTAGCATGCAATAGTGGAATTATAATTCATTTTATAAAGAAAAAAGATAAGTCATAATTATAGAAAACGTTATTAGTCAGATGTCTTAATAATTTTATCAGCTGTATTAATTGGAAATAAAACATCATAAGAAACAACAATATAATCTCTAACAGCTGCATCATTAATAGCTAATCCATTTAAAGTATCTAACAAACTAATATAATAATTCAAAAAACCTGAATTATTACCATAATCTGTATAATCTTGAGTTAAACGACCCGAAACAACAGTATAAGAAAAGGTACCATCTAGAATAGAATTAAAGGATTCACGTTTAATTAAAAGATTCGGTGTAACCGTAAAATCAGCAACATAAATGGTTAAAGGAACAAAAGGGTCTACTGCATCCGAACTATCAATCACAGATCCAGTAATCAGTAACCCATCTACTGAAGCTTCTTCAACTAGTTCTTCGGCTCCACCACAACTAAACAAGAGTAGGGTAGTAAATACCGTTAAAAGAAATGAAACAAGCAATCGATATAACATAACAAATAACTTTTACCCAAAAAAAGAGAAAATGAAACGTAAAAAAAATAATTTATTAAAAAAAAAATTAATCTTTATTTTTTTATAAAACGATTTTCTGCTTTTTGATGATTTTCTTCTTTTTGATGATTTTCTTCTTTTCGATATATTTTTATAAAACGATTTTTTGCATTGTCAGGATTTTTAGAGAGAAAACAAGTTAGTTCTCTTTCTTGTTCTACTGGTTTATTATCATTTTGTGTTATCTTTACTTTATCATTTTGTGTTATCGTTGCTTTTCTTCCACAATCTTTAATATTACCTGCACCATAATATGTTTCTCCAGAACTAAGGTCTTCTACTATAAAATAGTTAGGCTTTTGAGTTACCCTAGTGTTTTTATCGCCCCACTGTGATGATCCAATCACAAACCGTGACAACCCAAAATATGTTGGATCAAGTATATCCTTTGGCATATCCTTACCAAACCACGAAGACCAAAATGGATCCCTTACTCGTGATACTTTATTTGTCACTCCATTATAAGAAATAGTATTCGTTCTATACCTAAGAGCGCTAACACCAACACCAGCAATAGCCAAAATAAACAAAATTTTAATCCCATTATAAATCGAAGTAGAATCATTAGATAATGAACTTTCTGTAGATAGATTGTTAGTTGGTTCTAATTCTAAAATCGATCCTTGATTCAATGAAGGAGTAGAGATATTAGATTGGGCATCCTCTTCAGGATCAGATACTGATGATAAAGATGGTGATACAGATGGTGATACAGGAGATGGTGCTGCAGATAAAGTAGAAGTTGATGAAGGTATCTCAATTTGGCTTTGTCCGGGTTCAAAAGGTTCAAATCCAAAACTTGAAGCTAAAATATCATAAATCGTATCCCTCTCAGCTGATAAAACGTTTTTATATAAACAAGTAGATTCAAATGAATAAGATTCTCTACCTTCATTTTCTCGACACGAAGCTGTGCTAACAGCCTGCTTATTGTTACTAGTTGCTAGATAAAATATATGTGTCTGTAAAATCCTAACTAAACTATCCAGAACACCTAATTCGTCAATTTTATCTCTATTTACTAAACAATTAATCAAATAGTGTAACTCACCTCTAAAAATAATTTCATTTTTTTTCAGGTTAAAAATATCTGAAAATATTTTTTTTGTTTTTGCTGAAAGTGAATTAAGTGTTATTCCAATTTTGTTGTCGAATGCTAGTATAGCGACTTGATTCTTTTTATCGGCCCATACAATATCCAATCTAGATAATATATCTTGAGGGGTCAATCTTAATATACCTGAACTCGATTTATTGGCAGGGGCTCTTCTAATAAATTGAGTTTGAAAAGGCGTTTTGGCTTGCAAATTTAACATTTTTTACTCCATATCATTATCATTTTGCTACTCCATTTCGTAATGTTTCATAACATTCAATCAAACTGTCAAAAAATTGTATATGCGGATAATGTCTTTTCATAAACATTTCTTTATAATTTGTGCTATATGACATTTTCTGCATCTGAGGTTCTATAAGTCGCATCAAAAATTTCTGTTTTTGCTCATAAATGTCGTCTGGCGATAATTCTTCTTTAAACCTTCTCAAAATCACTATGTTTTGACTTACAAAATCAAAAATATAATTTAATTCTTCATAGTCTTTCTGTAAAATACAGAATCTTTCATGGGGAACATCCTCCTTAAGTGATAATTTACTAACTAGTTCACTCAATTTTTTGACATGTTCAAAAGCATTAGAATTAGAAAATACTTTTTCAATTTTTTCCTTGCAGCTTTGAATATTTTGATTAATATAATCTTTATCACGCTTTATTTCAAAATTTTCAAGTAATTGCTTTATATCTCCAAAGTCTTCTACGAACGAATCTCTGCTTATTAGATTGTTAGTATTTAATTTAACTAATTTATTTTGAATACTTTTTATTTCTTCATTTTCATATCCCTCAATTTGATGTTTTTTCTTATAATTTTCTGGTACATCAAAAAGAGTAGTCAAAAATTCAGGATGAAAGTTATTTAAAAAGCTAAGAAAAAAAATAGAAAAAATATCTCCACTTTTATTTAATTTCAATAAAGAATAATCTTCACCATCCCAATTTTTTAATCTGGCAATAACATTTGTTAATCTATTAAACAGTGTCCTAGAAATTATTCCTTCTTGTTGTGAAATTAATTGAAAAAGTTTAAAAGCTGCTTTAAATTTGGCTTTTTCAGTAGCACCAGGATAAGTCAATACTCTGCTCAGATCATTCAGTAATTCTTCTTGGGTTAAACTATCTAAATCTGAATCTGAATCTGAATCTGCAACTGAATCTGCATCCCCTCGGGAAGTCATATTGGGGATAAGATACCGACTACCCACACCTTCACCTTCACCTTCACTGTCACTGTCACTGTCACTGTCACTGCCACTGCCACTGCCTCTGGTACTACCACACTCCGAATTTTGTTCAAAATCAAATTGATTACCACTTATATGATCTGTTATTCGTTCAAAAGCTTCATCGAATAATCTTTTAAGAGAATTAATATCATCAGCTTTTGCATTTAATGTTTGTATAAATTGTTTTGTTTTCCTATAAGCATCTTTATTGTGGTCTAAAAAATCATTATGAACTGTATTGTGGTCTAAAAAATCATTATGAAAATCAAAATTGTTTTTTGATTTTTCAAATATTTCATAAAATGTATTTATTTTTTTATAATATACATTATTATAAGATGTCCAAAATAAACAAAGATCTTCTGTTAGCAATTGTTGCGTAACAAAAGTCTTAATATCTTCCAGAGGTGGTATTTCCCCCTTATCTGAATAGTTTCTTAAAGTGTTTTTATACCCTTCTGCGTCAAAATTTTCATCAGGTGCTTGAAACAGTTTTAGTGTTGGATTAGCAGATAAGCCCAGATAAATAATTTCATTTAAATAAGTAGCTATTTGTTTTTTTATAGCATCAAAAAAGAGCATTACATCATCCTGCGTATACTTTCTCCAAGCAAGTGATGTTAACCGTTCAGCAGTGACTGTGCTATCTAATGCACTAGCCTTTAAGCTTTCAAAACATTGATTTACATCAGTGTTAACTTTCTCTATATTTTCTTTATTAAAATTTAAAGGGAAATCTTTTGGCATTTCTAAATTAAATTTACTTAATGAAACTTTAGCCTGAAACAATAGCTCTCTTTGCTGTTCGTCCTCGACCACTTGTAAGAATCTCCAATAATTATTCAAATTACGCCAATTTTTTATAATTTTATTTGCGGCTGCGGGTCTTGTATCTACTTCTACTAGCAGACCGAGGTTTGCTTGAGATTCACTAGGAGCAGGATGAACTTGACATGCTCCTAGCAATGATTTTTCATCAAGCAATATCTCATTCTGTCCTACTGACTCTGTTAAAGATCTGGGCAAAACCAGATCGCCTTCTGATTCTGGTTGAACTCTACATGCTCCTTCCAGGGTATCCGGGGTATCCGGGGCAAGAGTATAATCTTCATCGGAACGGGGATTGTAGCTATCAAATATAGTATTTAAAAATCCTTGCATTGGAATTTCTGAGTTCTCATTAGACTCGAGGGATTTAACTAAACCGGATTTCTTTAGCTTTATAAAATCCTTAACTAATTTCTTTGTTGTTGAATGTAAGGATTCTACAAAAGATGTTAGGTTATTAGTTGAACTGGAGGGACTATCACCCAGCTGCGAAACCATACTCCAGGAACCAGAAACAGTTGAAGAAGCATCACTACTACTAGCAGAATTATCAGAAGCAAAACCAGAATCCTCAGTGGCTGGGGAATGGGGGCGTGTTAAAAAATCGTGAGTTCTACGTATCTTCCTGGGTTGTCCCAAATCATAAACATCAGCTTCTTCAACTTCTCCCGGTGTGTACATTTCACCAAGTTTTAATAATAACTTTACTAATGATCGCCCCTTACCTATGAAATCTAATAAAGAAAAATCCTCTATAGTTAACTTATCCTCAATTGCTGGTCTTAATCCTTTTACGTTTATCATCGCTTCATTGGGTAAACTAGTATCATTAAAAAAGTAATTACAAAGATTAATTTTGAGAATATGGTTTATACAATCTTCAACATTTTTGACTACGTCGTTTTTTGGTATTTCTAATTCTTGTTCACTTTCAATACTGCTAAATATTTCCTGCAAATAGTAATAGGTTGTTAACGATATGTTTAATTTACGTTCAATATTTGGATTATTAATTTTCCCAGAAAAAAGCCCCATTGCATTAGCCGTACGTAATTGGGCTTTCTCTGCACTCTCGCTTTGTTTGTCTTTTATTTCTTTATTTATTTCTTTAAATAATATATCTTCAAGGTGACTGTTAAAAATTGAAATAATCTTATCCTTTTTGACTTTCTGGTGGATTCCATTAATTCTTTGTTTTAATTTTTCATATAAAGGCTTTTTGGATTCAAGTTTTGCCTCTTCACTTGTTTTTTCACCTACTGTAT
>MDSV01206314.1_pt1 | contig 15456 bp, 11 predicted proteins | sample 810851 | NCBI WGS metagenome assembly MDSV01 (sample SAMN05326640, study PRJNA326480) | marine metagenome | isolation source: seawater | place: Atlantic Ocean: North East | collected 2012
GACGCGCGCGCCGGCGCGCACGGCCATCGCCACGCCGTCGCCGGTGCTCACGGAGGGGTTGGTGGTGCTCGGGAAGAGCTGCCCGGCGCCCCCGGCCGCCAGCAGCGTGCACGGCGCGAGGAACGTCAGCCGCGCGCCGTCGGCGCGCCGCGTCGTCTCAGCGCCGACGCACCGGGTGACCTCGTCGCACGATCGGACGGTGTTGCCGTCGCCGTCGCACGCGACGGTCGTCGCCGTCACCAGATCGCGCGCGGCGTGGAACTCGTAGAAGGCGACGTTCTCGTGTGCCCGCGCGCTCTCGAGCAGCGCGCGCTCAATCTCCTTGCCGGTCATGTCGTCGGCGTGCACGATCCTCTTCTCGCTGTGCCCCCCCTCGCGCGCGAGGTGCAGGTCGCCGCGCTCATCCCGGGTGAACTCCGCGCCGAACGCCGCGAGCTTCTGCACCGCGGCGCGGCCCTCTCGGCACACCGTCTCCACCGCCGCGGGGTCGCACAGCCAGTCGCCGGCGACGTGCGTGTCCTCGACGTGCGCCTCGACGGTGTCGTCCTCCGCGATGACGGCGCTTATCCCGCCCTGCGCGTAGTGCGTGCTGCCCTCGTACGCGACATCCTTCGTGACGATGGCCACCGTGCCGTGCCGCGCAGCCTCCAGCGCGTAGCTCAGGCCGGAGATTCCGCTGCCGATCACGAGGAAATCGACGCGCACCGTCTCCGAAGGCGGCGTCCGTCCCGAGGCGGACGAGGCCGGCGCCGAGGCGGGGCCCCGCGCGGTCGGCGAGCGGCCCTCGTCGGGGGGCATCTTGGACGCGTCCACGATCGCGCGCGCCGCGCGGGGCGCGCGACGTCCGGCCGCGCTGAGCCGGCCGGAAACCGACGCGGCCACGGACGACGACGGGCGGTCGTGCGTCGCGAATCCGCCGATGGCGGAGATTCTCGAGACGTGGACGCGTCCCGAGGCGGCTTCCACGCGGCGGGCGCCGCTGGAGCACGCGGGGACCGCGCGACTGGAGGCGAGGGACGTCATCTCGGGTGCCGCACTAGGCTTCGAACCTTCTCAGACGCGTCGAGGTCCGGACGCGCCCTGGAGGCGCTCGGAACGTCGGAAGGCGAGGGGGCGAAACGAGACGTCACCACCAGCCGACGTGCGTCGAAAGATTCGACGCTCGACTGACGCGCGGGGTCCACGACGATGCCGCACGACGCCGGACGGACGCCACTCCGCGCTCCAAACGGAAAGAAACGCCGTTTCGCGAACGCCGCTGCGCGACGAACGATGGCGTCGTCAACGCAGGGACGCGCGCCTCGTCCGAAGCGCCGATTGCGAGGCTAATATCACGAGAAAGAATCGATTTTTCGGAACGGCGCCTTTCCAGGCCGCAAAAGAAACGTGTCTTTCGCGTGCTAGAGGTTCGGGAACCCCGAGTTTCGGATCAAGCGGCGGTACACAGGGACGAGGGGTTTTTTGGCTATAATATCGGTGAGACTGAAACCCATACGTACGAACGCCCAAAAACGAAGAATGTGACAAGTTGTAAAATAAATCGGGGTGCGTCGCACGACGAAGGGACTTGCATCTCGAGTTCGACCCGCCCGCCCCGACTCGGAACGATTTATTTCGCGTCGCGCCTCGGCGCCGTCGCGCCGCGGTCTTCGCACGGAGCGGCCCGATGCTGACGCACCTGCAGCGCGGCGCGGAGGTCCGTCGGCTCTACCGCAAGGGGCTGGAGCTGAGCCGCAAGTTTCCCGACCCGTGCGGGCGGAACTACCTGATGCGCCGAGTGCAGGAGGTTTTCCGGAAACGCGCGCGCGAGACTTCGCCCACGAAAATCGGGCGGCACATCAAGGAGGGCCGGCAGAGCGTGCGGCGCATGGAGAGGGCGTTGCACGGGAGAGGTGACTACGCGCGCATCACACAGCTGGCGTATGGAGCCGTGGGTCGCGTGAAACACCTCCTCGCCGCCGCGGACGCGGAGCTCGACGCGCGCGATCTTCCCGAGCGACGAAACCGAAACCGCCCGCCCAAGTTTTCGCTGCCGCCGCTCGAGGGCGAGGCCAGGGAGACGTTCACGCTCGGGCTTCTGCTGCGCAAGATCGAGCAGACGAAGCCGTCCTTGTCGCGAAAGAAACACGACGGGGACGACCACGCGCGCGAGGTCTCGGGAGACGTCGCGGAGCCCGGCGACGCCGAGGCGGTGCGACGCCAACTCGAGGCGCTGTGGGACTCGGTGCCGCCGCCGCGGCGGCGCGAGCTTCTGGAGGAAAAGAAGCGGTTCCGCGAGGACTGGCTTCCCCGGGTCTGGGACGTGGCCCGAGGGAACCGACCACCGACGCACTGGCGCGGGTTTGGCGAGACTGCAGACTGGGAGACCGCGCACGTCGCGCTTCTGCGCACGACGTTCCAGCCAGCCGTCGAGAAAGCGGTGCGGGGACTCTCGGAGGAGGTGGAAGAAGCGGCGACTACGACTGGGCGAGAAGAAGCGCTTTCCGGCGAAACACTCGTGTCATCGGACGCGAACGCGCGCGCGACGCGGTTCGAAGCAGAAGAAGACGACGACGACGACGAAGAGACGAAAACCGTCCCGTCGTTGCGTCGGTCGTGGCGTCGGTTCTACGGCGCCGCGCTCGGGATCGACACCGCCGCGCCGTTGACGATTGAAAACGCGCCCGACGCGTGGCGCGCGCGCGGAAGAAACGGGCGCGCGGACGATGAAGGGGACGACGACGCGCCGTGGCGACCCGAAGCCGTGGTTCTGACGCACAGGGGACGGGTGGTGGACGAGTTCACCGCGTGAATGATATCCCGTAGCTACGCGCGAAAGTACCGAAAGTCGCGCCGCGCTTTCGAGAGCTCTCTCGACCGCTCACCCCGCCCCCGCGGCGTCCCTCGCGAGACGCGACGATTCGAACCGAGCCGCGGCGGCCGCGGCCGCGGCGGCGCGCGGATCGGGCTCCGCGAAGTCGGCGGTCGCGTCCGTCTCCCTCGTCCGCACGTGAGAATCGCCGTCCGGGCGGTCAAAAACGGCGCGCGCCGCGCCGCTCCCGCTCGCGCCGTCGGCGCCGCCGGCGGCGGTTTTAATTTTATCGCTCGCGTTCGCGTCTTCGCGCGCTCGGGCGTCACCGTTCGTGCTGTCCTCACCGGGACATCCCGTTCGCGTTCGCGGATCGGGGGACGCGTCGGACGTCCCCGGAAGCGCTCTTCTTCGCCCGGCGCTGGTGAAGGTCTCGCCGCGCTCGCCGTCCGCCATCTCGCGGTCCGGGCGGATGGGGGGCCACGCGGTTCCGGCCGTCGCGGACCCCCCCGCTTCGCGCCGCGTGTACACGCGCGCCGTGCTCCAGTACGCGATGTCATCGCGCGCGCGGAGCATGTTCCCCGCGTCGCAGTTCAGGGGACTGTCCGGCTCGGGGTTGCAAAGCAGCGCCAGCACGGCGCGGCACACGGAGTGCAGGGTCCACGCCGGCGACCACGCGTCCTTCAAGATGTCCAGGCAGATCTCGCCCGTCTTCCAGTGCACGTTCGGGTGGAAGATCTTCGTCTCGAACGCCGCGCGAGGGGGCGCGAGCGGGTACGATTCCGGCAGCGAGAACCGCACCACGAACGTCCCCGTCTCGAACGGGGTCTCCTCCGGGCCCGCCAGCGTCGCGCTCCATCGCAAAAGGTTCTCACCGTCCGGGGCGAGGCGGATGGTCGGCTCCGCGTCCCGCGCGGCCTCCTTGATCTCCTTCAGCAGGCGCGAACGGCTCGACATCGCGCAACGCGGCGAACGCCGCCGGTAGCGGGAAAGCGCGTGACGTGACAAGTGGCGCGCCGCGAGGGTCACGCCCGCGGACGAGCCGAAACAGACGCGGCTCCGGTGCGTCGTGTTTCACTCTTTCACACGTCAGCTTATTATTCGACGTTTCGGGAACGGAGGTTCGTTTCTCTGGCGTCTGGTTAACTCAAGGATTCACGGTCTAAAATAAGTGACTCGGTCTATTACTAGTCTCTCGAACCGCAGTCAACAGCCAAGTCTCAACGTTATCACACTCTGTCTGACCGCAGCGCATCACCGACGTTCCGTTTCACATCTTCTGTGACAGGCTCATCAAGCGGCCATTCCAAACGTTCGTCGCCACCATGTCCGCCTGGGTGTTTCTCGCCAAGGTCCAGGAACATGAGCCCCAAGGTTGTTCATCATGTGCCTGTCGAGTGGTCTCTCCACGCCGCGCAGCACGCGCTCGTAGGCGTCACACAAAAGGGAAAGCACGTTCTCGTCCCCCGACTCCGCGGAACGAGCGTACGTGTCATCGCATGGGATATCAAAGTCACCGCGCCAATCTTCCCCGCAAACCTCGCACGCGCGCGATGTTCGCTCCTTCGGGGTTGAAATCCATTTCTGCACGCACTCGTGGTGCGCGAACTTCAGTGATCCCTTGCACCCACACGGAGAGACGAGGTCTGCTGCGCTCGCGGGCTGGGCGCAGTAGCGACAACAGTCGAGGTCTTCTTCTGTGTCATAGTCTTCCCCAGAGCCATACCACTCGAGCGCGTCAGTGGAGTCATCGTCGCATGTAGGCATGGAGCAGCGTGCGTGATCGAAAAGTGACTTGATACTGTACGGAGCTCGAAAAAGAAAAAATCGACGGCACGTGTCTACCACACGCCAAAATATCGATGTATTGAAAATCCACGGCGCAGAAATCGACCGTTCCCTTTTGAATTTTTGGCTATTTGCCTGTTGACGCGCAGACCTCACGATCTCCTCACATTCATGCATTTGTCGCACGCTCATTGGTCAAGTTTTCGGCGGAGGGTGCCGTTATCCTTGCGTTTGCGCTCGTTTGATCGCGCGCGCGCGACACTTTAACCCGCACGAACGCGACGCACATACGTCTGCATACACATCCCCAAAAGCATCATGTCCTGCTTTTCCGCTCCCAAAGTTATGGCTCCGGTCACCACCGAAGAGGTCGTTGCCTGCCAGAAGGCTTGGGCCGACGCGATCGTGCGCATCTCCAAGGTTTACAAGGAGAAGGGCGACTTCGTGGCCGCCGCGGGTGAGGCCGCTGGCGAGCTCTACGGCTACGGCCACGGGACCGTCCTGTTCAAGCCCACCAAGGCGGCCGAATTCCCCTTCCGCCCCCAGGCGTCCGATGCCATGTCCTACTTCGTCGGCTCGGTGAAGGACTCGAAAAAGAAGGTGATTGGTTTCTCCGAGGATGCTGGCTTCGCCATCAACGGCGGCAAGGGCTGGGAGAAGGTCGTCTTCGAGAACCACCAGATCGACTGCCACGGCGAGGTCGCTCTCGCCATGGGCACGTACTACTTCACCTGCGCCACCACCAAGGATACCGTCAAGGTCGAGTACACCTTTGGCTACAAGCGCAACAAGGACGGCAAGTGCCGCATCTGCCTGCACCACTCCTCCATCCCCTATTCTGCCGGGAAGAAGTGATTCTCTCACCAGCGACGCAAGCCGTGTTCACACCGTGCGCACCAACAGGTTGATCCCGGCGAGACCTGGTAGAATGCAGCTGCTTCAAGGAGTCGGCATATCGGCGCACGCGTCGCGTCCGTAGAAACGTGTGCTGAAGGCGGGTCGAGGTGGTTGTCCTCTTGACTTTGCACTCGCTTGTCAGTATGTCATTCATTATTGCTGTTCCCGTCGCTGCCGTCGTTCTCACCTGCTCTCGATTTTTTTCTCCTCTTCGCGCCCTCGGTCGCGGCGCGCGCCTCGTCGCGCGGCGAAAGTGGTCACGAGCGTCGCGGGCTCGATCTGCTCCGGCCAATGGTGAACCCCGACGGAAAGGTTGGGTCGGAGGGTTTGGGTTCGAGGTTACGCACAACACTACGTCGCGCGTGCGCGCGCCGGCGCTGGATAGATGGATACTTTCGATTACTAATCATCGCGCTCGTCTCTGCGAAACCTCGAACCGCTCGCGGGCGCGGATCGGGCATCACCCGCGCTCCGCCGCGGGAGGCTCCGTTCCGAGCCGCAGCGTGACGGCTAACCTGTGCGCATCGAGCCCCTCGACGGCGGCCATCCTGGCGACGGACGGGCCGAGCGCGTCCAGACCCTCCTTCGTGAGCTCCTGCACGGTCATGTACTTCACGAACGAGTCGAGCGAGACGCCGCTGTACATGCGCGAGTACCCGTACGTGGGCAGCACGTGGTTTGTGCCGCTCGCGTAGTCGCCCACCGACTCGGGCGTGTACCGCCCGAGGAAGATGCTGCCCGCGTTGTCCAGGCTGGGCAGAAGGGACTCGGCGTCCTCCACGTTCACGATCAGGTGCTCGGGCGCGTACGCATTGCTGAACGCGCACGCCTCCGCCAGGTCCCGCACGACCACCGCGTACGAGTGGCCCAGCGCTTTGGCGGTGATCGCTGAGCGCGGCAGCGCCTTCGCCTGCCGGGCCACCGCGGCGGTGATGGCGTCCAGGTCAACGTCCGGCGTGACCACCAGCACCACCTGCGAGTCCGGGCCGTGCTCGGCCTGGGACAGAAGATCCGCGGCGACGTGGTCCGCAGGCGCATCCGCGTCCGCGACGACCAGCACCTCGGAGGGTCCGGCGGGCATGTCGATGGCACACATCGCCTCCGAGTTCTGCAGCGTCATCTTGGCGGCGGTCACGAACTGGTTCCCGGGGCCGAAGATCTTGTCCACCTTAGGGCAGGACTGCGTGCCGTGCCCCATGGCGGCGACCGCCTGCGCGCCCCCGGCGCGCAGGATGTGCGTCACGCCCGCCTTCTTGGCCACGTACAGCACCTCGGGCACGACCGAGCCGTCCTTCGCGGGGGGGGTGGCGAGCACCACCGTCTCGCAGCCGGCGATCTTGGCGGGGATGGCGAGCATCAGCGCGGTGGAGGGCAGCACCGCCGTGCCACCAGGGACATACAGGCCGACGGCACCGATGGGCCTGGAAACGCGGCGACACCTCACTCCGGGCATGGTCTCGACGTCCACGTCCCCGAGGTTGGCCTGCGCCCGGTGGAACGCCGCGATGTTGTCGTACGCCACGTCGAAAGCCGCCTTGACGTCGTCGTCCAGCTCGGGGTCGGGGAGGTCCGACACCTTGACCACGACGTCGTCCCCGAGGTCGACGCCATCGAATTTGGCCGTGAACTCCGCGACCGCGGGGTCGCCGCGCTCGGCGACGGCGTCCACGATGGGCGCGACGGTGCCGAGGATGGAGGTGAAATCCACCCTCGGCCGCTTCAAGATCTCCACGCGCTCCTTCGCGTCGAGGTCATCGTACACGTACGTGCGGATGGACATCTGGTCCGGCTCGGCAACCGCTCGGTTCGCGACGCGTAGAGGCGTGCGTGCCGAGCGGCGCACGGCGGTGCGAGATCCCGCGCGCCTGGATCCGGCGACGCGCCTGGCGGAGCGATCGACGGCGAGGACGGCGCGGTCGGCCGCCACGCGGGCGCTGGCGTTCATTCCGCGCGCGGAACGGGGTGTGACGCGGCGGGACGCGGCGCGTGGAACGCGAGCGAACGCCGGAGAAGAGTCTCCGAGGAGTAAACGACGAAGCGGTGCTTCGCCTCTGCGTGCGACGCGCGGTCGTGAGTGTGCATCGTGGCGGATCCCACGACTCATCGATTCGTCCTCGCGTGTCTTACGTCACTCCGACCGGCGCATCATCCAGAGCGAGAATCGAAAGCTTGGCTTTCGCAAAAGTTGTGACTAATAAACCAGGTGCACAACGAAATCGTGTGGTCTCATCAGACTATTTGCCCAGTGCACCCGAAAGATCTCCGATCTCGAGGCTGAGAATCCCGCGTTCTGATTCGTCGAGACTCGCCAGGTGGTGAGTAACTCTTCTCGGTTCGATCGACGCTCGGGAGCGCCACACCCCACGGCGTCTCGTCGACGTTCGCGGCAGCTCGCATCTCGCAAGGCACCATGGCGTCCATGGCGTCCTCCCTGGCGGGCACCCCCATCCTCGCGAGGCACCGCGCCTCCACGGGCACCAAGTCCCGTCGCGCGATGCGATGCAACGCCTCAGCCGTCTCCGACGCCGCGGCCGCGGACTTGGAGCTCGGCTACCCGTTCGTCAAGATCGTCGGGCAGGAAGAACTCAAGCTCGCGCTCACGCTGAATGTCGTGGTGCGTATCCCAGCGGTTTTCACGGGCGCGGCACGTCCGACGTCGCGCGCGAACGCGAACGCGCGGGGTTCCGAATCCGCACATGGGAACGCGTCGTCGTTATCCCGACATCCACAGCCCTCGCGAGGTGATGACCTCCCGCCGCGCGCCGCGACCGACGGAAAGGCCTAAATGCTGACCTTCGTCTTTCTCCTCGCGCCTCTCTCCCCCGAACGACGCGCTCGTAGGACTCTAAGATCGGTGGGTGCTTGATCATGGGCGACCGCGGGACGGGTAAATCCGTCGCCGTGCGCGCGCTGCAAGATCTGCTTCCCGAGATCCCGGTGGTGAAGGGCGACGCGTTCAACTCGTCCCCCGACGACCCCGAGCTGATGGGCCCCGAGGCGCTCGAGGCTTTCCGCGCGGGCACGAAGCTGGAAGAGACCACCATGCGCGTGCCCATGGTGGAGGTGCCCCTCGGCACCACCGAGGACCGCATCTGCGGCACCATCGACATCGAGAAGGCGCTTGCGGAGGGGGTCAAGGCTTACGACGCCGGCTTGCTGGCGCGCGCCAACCGCGGGCTGCTGTACATCGACGAGGTCAACCTGCTGGACGACTCGCTCGTGGATGTGGTGCTTGACTCCGCCGCCGGCGGCTGGAACACCGTCGAGCGCGAGGGAATCTCCATCACGCACCCCGCCAAGTTCATCATGATCGGGTCGGGCAACCCGGAGGAGGGTGAGCTGCGCCCGCAGCTGCTCGACCGCTTCGGCATGGCGTGCAACATCTCCACCATCTTCGACCGCGAGCAGCGCGTGCAGCTGGTGAAGAACCGCATGGCGTTCGAGGCGGACCCCGACGCGTTCGCGAAGTCCTGCAAGGAGGAAACCGACGAGCTGCGCCAGAAAATCGCCGCCGCGCGCGCGCTGCTGCCTGAGATCACCATGGACCGCGACTTGGCGCTCAAGATCTCCGGGGTGTGCGCGCTCGTGGACGTCGACGGCCTGCGCGGCGACATCGTCGTGACGCGCGCCGCGAAGGCGCTCGTGGCGTACGAGGGCCGCAAGGAGGTGACGCAGGAGGACATCCAGCGGGTCATCGGCCCGTGCTTGTCGCACCGCCTGCGGAAGGACCCCATGGACACCATGGACGGCTCGTTCAAGGTGATGCTCGGGTTCAACAAGGTGTTCAACGGGTCCGCGCTGAAGAACTTCGCAGAGGCCATGGACGAGGGCATCGAGGACCCTGAGGCCAAGAAGGCGGAGGAGGATGAAGCGGCGAAGCCTGTGGAGAAGAAGGCGGGCGCGTGGGGCGGGCTTCCCGGGTCCAGGTGAGCCGGCGCGACTCGCCGCGAAGCGCGAAACGAAAGGTCGCGTCTGTTCCGAGTCGAATGCGCGAGCGACGAGAGCGCGACGAGAGCGCGACGCAAACGTCGCGTCGACGGCAGGACGCGTCCGTGCAGTCTTCGTCTCTTCGCGTGAACGTGAACGATACGCGTGTTTCGCCGAGTTGTAATACTCAACTTTCGTCGAAGCTTCGTGAAGAAATAATAGAGTCCATCAACTCGCCGTCGCGAACGGGTGCGCCAGCGCCGCCGCCGGCGCGATGCGCTTCTCGGGATCGTACGCGAACATCTTGTCGAGCAGGTCGACGAAGTGCGCGACGAGCTTGCGTTCTTCGCCAGTCAGCGAATCGTCGTTCCTGGCGTGCCCGTTGACGCGCGCGGCGAGGTCCCGTAACGGCCGCGCGTCACGAATCGTGCGTCGAATCTCCCGCTTCGTCACCGGGTCCTGCTCCGCGGCGGAGAAGTTCCCGTCGGCGTCGTAGTGGTGCTCGCGAAACGCGGCTTTCCGCAGCAACTTCCGCGGCAACGGACCTTTCGTCTCGATGAACAGACGCATCATGTGGTTGTTGGAGCGCCCCGGGAACGCCATCGCGCCGGTGTACAGCTCGTACAGGCAGCACCCCACGGACCACATGTCCAGGGGGAACGAGTACTTCAGCCCTAAGATCACCTCCGGCGCGCGGTAGAAGCGCGACTGCAGGTAGGGCGTGATCTCGTTGTTCCCGTCGAACAGCGCGCTCCCGAAATCGCACACCTTGACGCGGTTGTTGCTCTGGTTCACCAGGATGTTATCCGGCTTGATGTCCGCGTGCACCACGCCGCAGTCGCGAAAGTGCCGCAGCGCAATCAGCAGCTGCGTCGCGTACGACCGGACGGCGCGGATGTTGATCCCGACGTCGCGCCCGTACTTCTTCAGCACCTCGCGCAGGTTCGCGTGCATGCTCTCAAACACCATGAACACGTGGTCCCGGAACTCGAACGAACGCGCGAAGCGCACGACGTGCCGCTTGTCGTCGGGGTCGGTGGCCATCAGCTTCTTCAGGATGGTGATCTCGAGCTGCGCCGCCTTGTACATCGTGTCATTCGCGCGGATCACCTTGATGGCGACGTCCCCGAACGCGCCCGAAGCCGAAGCGGACGCGTCGGCGGCGGCGCGCGCGTCGCGCGCCTTCACCACCGTGCTGAAGACGCCGCGACCGTGCGTGTCGGAGACCACGTACCTGTCGTCGAGCACTTCGCCGACGCGCGCGCGGTAATACCCGTCGGCGTCGTCCCAGTTATCCGCCAAGCCACGCGACATGTCAGCGGCGCTCCCCTTCGCGCCGGACGCCGCGAGTCGGCTGACGCGCGCGTTTTCGCGCTCCTCGGCCTCGTCCTCGTCGTCCTCCGCGGCGAACATGTCGGAGGCGGGTTTCGGTTTCGGCTCCGCGCCGAGCCGTTCGCTCGGCGCGGGGGGCGTCGCCGACGCCGGGCCCGTCGGCCGAACCACCGGCGCGGCGGCGCTCGACGCTTTCGGCGAGTCTTTCGTGTTTTCGTCGGCGCGTTTCTCGCGCGCGTTCGGCGCCGCGGCGGCGTGCTTCGCCATGATGGCCTCGCGTCGTTTCCTCCGCTCCTCGGCCAAACGCGCCGCGCGCGCGTCCTCGCCCTCCTCCTCCTCCTCCTCCATGGCTTCCATCGCCGCCGCGACGCGCGCCTGGTACGCGCGCTCCTCTTCCACGGTCATCTCCGTCTCTTTCGTCTCGACACGAGCCTGTTGCGGAGCCGAGCTTTTGGCGCTCGGTCGGTCACGCATCGCGTCGTTTCGATCGCGGTACGAAACGTCGCGGTACCCGCCGCTGTCGCGGTCGCGGCTTCCGTCTCGGTCCCGTGGGCGTTCGCGATCTTTCCTCCCCGCGTCCCACGCGCGTCCCGTCCGTTCGCGGTGTCTGTCTCCGCTATACCCGCGCCTGCGATCGCCACGATCATCGCGATAGCCGCCGCGGTCCTCGCGGTCGCCGGCGCGATCGCGCTCGTCGCGTTCGCGAGACCGGCTGCGGCTGCGCCGGGCGTCTCGGGAGAATTCGCGAATCTCTCCAATCTCGCCATCCTCGTTCGAACCGGCACCCATGGTCCGCGGTGTCCCTTCCTGAACTCTCACGCCGCGCGCCGACCTCCTGGTCTCGTAAATCCGACCGCGCCGCCGAGCGCGTCCCTCCTTCTCGAAACGAGCGCGCGCGGGAACAGTCTGGAAGGCTTGCGAAGACAGACGCGTGGAAAAATGTATCTGCACACGACCCGATGAACGAGACTACCGCCGTTCTTTTTGAGCGTCTTCACTGTGAGGGCGCGCGCGGATCTCGTGGGACCCGAGCGACCGAGATGGGTGGCGGCGGTCCGCCGTACAGCGTTTTCTTCGGAAACGTCCCGTACGATGCCACGGAGGAGCGCCTGCGCGACATGTTCAGCGAGGTGGGCCCGGTGCACGACCTGAGGTACGTCCCCGCATTCTCTCGTGCGCGTCTCCCGCCGGCGGTGCCTCGTTTACGTCCCCTAGGGTTGCCTTCCGATCGCGCGCGCGCGCCTCTGACCTTCGTCCCCGCTCGTCCCCGCTCGCCCCCGCCAGACTGGTGACCGACCGCGAGACCGGCAAGCTCAAGGGCTTCGGCTTCTGCGAGTTCATGGACCTCGCCGTCGCGGAGAGCGCGAAGCGCAACTTGAACGGGCGGGAGTACAACGGAAGGCAGCTGCGGGTGGATTTCGCGGGCGACGGCGACGCAGCGGTGGAGAAGAAACCGGAAAAGCCGCAGGGCGCAGCCGCCACGCCTTTGCACTACGACACACCCATGGGAATCGCAACCGCGTCCTCCGCGCAGCAGCAGATGCACGCGGCTGGGCTGGGAGGGGGGGGGATGGAAGCGGTCACCGCGCGGCTCGCAGAGATGTCCCCGGCGCAGCTCTTTTCGGTGATGAACCAGCTGAAGACGCTCACGCAGCAGAACCAGAGCCAGGCGCGTCAGTTGCTGGTGAGCAACCCTCAGCTCACGCTGGCGCTGTTCCAGGCGCAGCTCGCGCTAGGGATGACCAAGCCCCCGGCCGCGATGGCTGCAGCGGCGGCGGCGGCGCCGCCGCCGGGCGTCGCGGGTGGCGCGCCGCTGCCGCCACCGCCCGGCGGCTATCGGCCGGGGATGGGTGTCCCAGGGATGGGTGTCCCGGGGATGGGTGTCCCGGGGATGCCTCCGCATCAGGCCGTCCCGGGGATGCCGCAGTACGGCGCGCCGCAGTACCCGCCGCCGCCGCCTAGGCCGGCGATGGGGGGCGTCGCGCCGCTGCCGCCGCCGCCGATGGGGGGTCCGCTGCCGGGTCCGCCGGCGGCTGGTGGGGGCGCCGTGGACCAGCAACAGCAGCTGCTGCAGCAGGTGATCAGCATGACCCCGGAGCAGATGGCGCTGCTGCCTCATGACCAGAGGCAGCAGGTGGAGATGCTCAGGCAACTCGCTGTTCAGCAGGGGATGATGTGACCGCGGCGTATAATGGAAAGGTGCGGCGACGACGATTTTTTCTCGACGCGCGATTTCCCAAGATCGGCGCGTGGCCACTTTCCTCGCCGATGCGGTGTCGTTCATCTTCGCGGATTTTCTTCGAGCCGAAGGATGACGAGACAATCACAACACAATGCACAAGCTCCGTATGAGCTTCGCGGTGATTCGTAGTTTATTATTTCCGACTTTGGCGATTCGGGCGAAACGAACCCTCTCGACGCGCGTCGCCACCGCGGACAAAGACCCTTTTAAGCCACGCGCCGCGCCTATACTGGAGCACGCGACCTGACCACGTCGACAACATCTCATGTTCCCGTACCATAGGTGATGCTTCCGGAAAATTCCCGCAGAACATGGGTTGAAGGGTGAGGCCGAGGGGGGTAGAATTGTAAGAATCGGAGGTTTTTTTTTTTTGCAAGTCAGCAAATGTTCGTCCGTCGATGCTCTCATGATTTGAGCCTCGAGTCCATTTCAATCGCCGACCCGTCCGCCGCACGGCGCGCCAATTTCCATCGTTCGCCGACCGGCTTCGTCTGACCTCACACCGATCCGCGCTGCGGGGTCAGGAGCCGAGGCGTGTCGAGGCCCGTTCCTCCTGTTCGGATTTCGCCGCGCGAGCTGATCGACGGGTGACTCCTCGGTCGGATCGCGGCGAACGGAGGCGCGAGGGTTTGCCCGCGTCGAGGGCGAGATAAGCGCGCCCATGGACGTGTCCACGACGGTGGTGAAGGATGCGGGCCTGGAGGCCCGCTCGGTGAACGTGGAGGGCGGTGCGCGCGTGGAGCTGGAGACGCAGACACACGCCGTGGGCGTGATCACCCCCCCGCCCGACATTCGCGCGATCGTGGACAAGACGGCGCAGTTCGTCGCGCGGAACGGCCCCGAGTTCGAAACCCGCATCATGGGGAGCGAGAAGAACAACGCCAAGTTCAACTTTTTGCTCCCCGCCGATCCGTACAACGCGTACTACAAGAGCAAGATCGCGGCGTTCAAGGAGGAGGCCGCGGGAGGGGACGCCGCGGCGATCGCGAAGAAAGCCGAGGAGGCGGCAAAAGCCGCGAACGCCGCCTCCGGGACGGTCGCCGTCGCCGCCGCGGGATCCGCCGTCGCGAAGGTTCTCGTCGCGCCGAAGAAGGACGCGTTCACGGTGAACGCGCCCGACGGCGCGGCGAGCCGCGACCTGGACGTCATCAAGCTCACCGCGCAGTTCGCGGCGAAGCACGGCGAGGAATTCATCGATGGGCTCAAGAAGAGGGAACACGCCAACCCCGAGTTCGCGTTCCTGAAGCCGACGCACTCCATGCACGGCGTCTTCAACGCCCTGGCGGACGCGTACGTCAAGGTGCTGCGCCCGCCGAAAAACGTCGACGCGCTGCTTCGGAAGGACGAGGACAAGTCCGCCGTGCTCGAGCGCGCGCTGCAGCGTTTGGAGTGGGAAAGGTCGCAGGATCTCGCGAAGAAAGCCGCGGACGACGAGGCGGAGAAGGAACGCGAGGCGTTCGCGCTCATCGACTGGCACGATTTCGCGGTGGTCGAGACCATCGACTTCGAGGACGGCGAGGACGACGACCTCCCCGAGCCGATGACGCTGCGCGACATCGTCGCTCAGCTCCGGGACGCGGAGGCGCCTGCGCCCTCGGACGCCGCGCCGGCCCAGCCCTCGGCGGCGGCGACCGGCTCAGATGCGAGAGCGGGCGGCGACGTGGAGATGGACGAGGATGAGAAGGCGATGATCGACGCGGGCGCCGCGGCGGCGGCGCCCGCGGGCCCGGCGGGCCCAGCGCCGGGCATGAAGATTGTCCGCGACCACAAGAAACCGGAGGTGCTCGCGGCCGAGGCGAAGGCGCGCGCGGCCGCTGGCGCGGGCGCGGACGCGACGAAGTTCGCGGTGTCGCCCATCACGGGTGAGCTCATCGCCGTTGACGACATGGCTGAGCACATGCGCGTGTCCCTGATTGACCCCAAGTGGAAAACGCAGAAGGAGGCGATGCTGGCCAAGCTCAAGGGGAGCACGACGGCGAACGACGACGAAGTCGCCGCCAACGTGCTCGCGCTCGCGCGGACCCGGCCGGACATCTTCGGCACCACGGACGAAGAGGTGAGCAACGCGGTGGCGGAGTCCATCGAGGCCAGGAAGCAGGGACCCGTCGCCAGGGGAGGAGGACCGCCGCCGCCGCCGGAGCCGACTGGCCCGTCGCTGCGAGCCGGATTAGCGAAGGCGCCGCCACCGCCGCCGCCCGCAAAGGCGGCGCCCGCGATGGCGGCGCCCGCGATGCCCCTGCCCCCGGCGCCGGCGCCTGTGATGCCGCCGCCTCCGCCCCCGGCGCCCGGGCCCGCGCTCAAAGCCGCTCCGCCGGCATCACCATGGGTGGTGGGGTGGGCCTCTCCGTGCATGCGCCGTTTAGAGTGGCCACAGAGAAGACCATGTTTGCGATGCCAGAGACTGCGCTAGGCTTGTTTCCAGACGTCGGAGGTGTCCACCCTGCTGCTCTCATCTCCTGTCCTCCCAGTTACTAGCTTGGTA
>MDSV01088322.1_pt1 | contig 15455 bp, 14 predicted proteins | sample 810851 | NCBI WGS metagenome assembly MDSV01 (sample SAMN05326640, study PRJNA326480) | marine metagenome | isolation source: seawater | place: Atlantic Ocean: North East | collected 2012
GAGGCACTATTTCATAGTGGAATATACAATAATACTAGAGTTAATATCTCTTGGATAGATTCTAGAAAGATAAAAGACTTTAACAAAACACAGAAAACTCTTAAAAATTTTCAGGGTATTTTGGTGCCAGGTGGGTTTGGAAGAGAGGGCTCACTAGGAAAAATTAATGCAATTAAGTTTGCTAAAATATCTAACATTCCTTTTCTGGGTATATGTTTTGGAATGCAACTAGCTATAATTGAATCATTAAGAAACTTAAAGGGTTATGAAAAATCTTCTTCAACTGAATTTGGCAAAACTGATATTCCAGTTATTTCAATGATGCATGAATGGGAAAAAGGTAAAAGAATGCATAAACAAGATTTAGATAATCTTGGTGGCAGCATGAGATTAGGTTCTTATGAATCAATTTTAAAAAAAGATACATTAGTTTTTAAAATATACCAAAAAACAAAAATTTATGAGCGACACAGACATAGATATGAAGTAAATTATAATTATTTAAAACCTATTATTAAGAGTGGTATTACACTGTCTGCTATGTCTCCAAATAACAAACTTGTTGAAATAATTGAAAGAACTAATCACCCCTGGTTTATTGGTGTTCAGTTTCATCCTGAATTAAAATCTACACCTTTCAATCCACATCCAATATTTAATTCATTTATTTCAGCGGTGTTAAAATTTCAAAGTCAGGATAAATGAAATGAATAAAGTAAAAATTAAAAAAGATTTTTTTTTTTCTAATTCAGAAGAAATTAAATTTATCCTTGGCCCTTGTCAGATTGAAAGTAGATCACATGCATTAGATATTTGTTCTGAAATAGATACTTTATCCAAAAAATTAGATTTTAGATATGTCTACAAAAGTTCTTTTGATAAAGCTAATAGAACTAGCCATAAGAGTCAAAGAGGAGTTGGATTAAAAAAAGGATTAGATATTTTAGCAGAAGTTGGTGAAAAGTTTAGCTGTGCCGTTACAACAGATGTTCATGATTCTCGACAAATTGAGATAGTTAAGGAGTATATTGATATCATTCAAATTCCTGCATTTTTATGTAGGCAAACGGACTTACTAATTGAGGCAGGTAAATCTAATCTTCCTGTTAACGTAAAAAAAGGACAATTTCTTTCACCATGGGATATGGAAAACGTTGTAAAAAAATTACTCTCAACTGGAAATAAAAAAATTTTATTAACTGAAAGAGGTACTACATTTGGATACAATAATCTAGTCTCAGATATTAGATCTTTGGTAATAATGAAAGAAACTAAATTTCCAATTATTTTTGATGCTACGCATTCCGTTCAGTTGCCTGGAGGAAAGGGTGATTCTTCTGATGGTCAATCAAAATTTGTTAGTGTTTTAGCTAAAGCAGCAGTTACTACTGCAATATCTGGAATTTTTATGGAAACTCACGATCATCCCTCTAAAGCACCTTCTGATGGGCCTAATATGGTTCCATTAAAAAAATTAGGAAAACTTATACATTCAATTAAACTTTATGATAATTTATCTAAAAATGAATTAATTTGATCATGTCAATTATTACAAATGTCTTTGGAAGAGAAATTATTGATAGTAGGGGAGTCCCAACAGTAGAGGTTGAGATCACACTAAATAATTCAATAGTAGAATTAGCATCAGTACCGTCGGGTGCGTCTACAGGTTCATTTGAGGCACATGAGTTAAGAGATAAAGACAAAAAAAGATTTTTTTCAAGAGGTGTTCTTAATTCTGTTAATTTCATTAATACTGAAATAAGAGAAACTATCAAGGGGATAGACGTAAGAGAACAAAAGACTATTGATAATATATTAATTGAGTTAGATGGTACGAACAATAAGTCAAGATTAGGAGCTAATTCTATTCTTGCAGTATCGATGGCTACTGCACGTGCTGCAGCCAAATTTCATAATGTTCCATTATTTAGTTATATTGGAGGTATCAATAACAGCTTACCTACACCAATGATGAATATAGTGAATGGAGGTTGTCATGCTAATAACAACTTAGATTTTCAAGAATTTATGATAATTCCTTGTGGTTTTGAAACATTTAAAGAATCTTTAAGAGCTGGATGTGAAATTTTTAATTCTTTAAAAAAATTACTTACAAAAGACAACTATTCAGTTTCTGTTGGAGATGAAGGTGGGTTTGCTCCAGATTTTAAGTCTAACAAGGAATGTTTAAATTATATAATAAATGCAATAGAAATTTCGAATTACAAACCAGGTGAAGATATTTTTATTGCTCTGGATATAGCTTCATCAGAATTTTTTGAAAAAGGAAAATATATTCTTAAAGGTGAATCTAAATCACTGGATACCTCTCAATTAATTGATTATTATCAAGAATTAATAAATAACTATCCAATAATATCTATTGAAGACGGGTTACACGAGGATGATTGGACTGGCTGGTCTGAATTATCTAAGAAAATTGGAAGTAATTGCCAGTTGGTTGGTGACGACTTATTTGTCACATCTGTTGAAAGACTAAAAAAAGGAATTAAAAACTCTTGTGGTAATTCAATTCTTGTAAAATTAAACCAAATTGGAACACTTTCCGAAACAATAAACACAATCAATTTGGCTAAAAAAAATAATTTCTCAACAATAATTTCTCATCGCTCAGGTGAAACCGAAGATACTTTTATTTCAGATCTTTCTGTTGGAATAGACTCTGGTCAAATTAAAACTGGTTCACTTTCAAGATCAGAAAGGGTGGCAAAATATAATCAACTCCTTAGAATTGAGGATAGAAATAAATCGATAAAATTTTCAGGAAAAGAATCAATTAAAAATTTTTTAGATGTTTCAAAAAAATAAAACTAATAAAACATTTATTTTTCTGTCGATAATATCCCTTATTCTTTTCTTTTTTTTTAATAAGAAAAACATGTTTACATTTTTTGATAATGCTAAAATCATTAAAAATATGAACTTGTCACTTATACAGAATGAAAAAAAAAAAAATAATTTATTAGAAATAATAAATGATTTTGATAACAAAAAAGAATTTAGAGAGTTGATAATTAAAGAAAAGTTATTTTTTAAAGATAAGTCAGAAAAAGTAATTTTTTATAATTTAGATGATTAAGTTTCCTTGTTTGAACATTTCTTCAACAGTTAAATTAATAACCTCTTCTCTTTTTTTTTTAAAAAAAACTTTTTTTACAACATTAATTTTCTTCTTGTAATTTGTTGCTATAAAAACAACTCCTTGCTGATTTTCTTTTGAATTAATTGGTTTTGACGCAAAGCCTGTACAGGCTAATGATATTTTGTTTTTAAAGTTGGACTTATAACTAACTTTTTTTGCCATTTGAATAGCAACCTGATAACTAACAACACCATATGTTTTTATAACCTTTTCAATTCCTAAAAAATTATGTTTTGATTTATTACTATAAGTTATAATTGAGTAATCTAAATATTTTGATGCTCCTTTAATTTTGACTAACTCTGAAGTAAACCTTCCTCCTGTAATTGATTCAGCAACATAAAGTTTTAAACGTTTTTTTTTTAATTTTTCAATGAATTCAATTTTTTCTTTATTAGAAAGCATAAGCAATTATTATGCAAACGAATATACCAGCTAAAACATCATCTAATATTACTCCGTATGCATTTTTCACTTTTTTATCAACTAAATAAATAGGGAAGGGTTTTACAATGTCAAAAAATCTAAAAAGAATGAAAGAAACTAGATAGTCAAAAATGTTTTGATCACAAAAAATTAATGCTATTGATTGTCCAATATGTTCATCTGCAACAATATACTTGGGATCTTTATCAGTGACATTTTTAATACATATTTCAATTAGAAAATAAGATATTATGGAATAAAAAAGTAAAACTATTAAAAAAAAGTTTATTGAAAAAAAATCTTTAATAAGCCAAACAATTGGCAATGTTATCAATGATGCTAATGTTCCGGGGAAAAGTTTTGAATTTCCAACCCCAAAACTAGTGGAAAAAATATAAGAGATCTTTTTAGTATCCATTAATTTTATATACTGAAACTATTACCTGACAAGCAATTCCTTCTTCTCTTCCTAAAAAACCTAACTTTTCAGTTGTTGTTCCTTTGATATTTATATGCTCTTTTTTCATTTCTAGAATTTTAGCTATTTTTTCTTTCATTTTTTCCTTATATTCTGATATTTTTGGTTTTTCACAAATTACTGTTATGTCAACATTATTCACTAGAAAACTATTTTTTTTCATTAAATTTTTTGTATATTCTAAAAAAAATTCTGAGTTTTTATTTTTCCATTTTTTATCAGTTGGTGGAAAATGTTCACCTATATCTCCCTTGGATATAGCACCAAGAATTGCGTCGACTAGAGCATGGATCCCAACATCTGCATCAGAGTGCCCCATCAAGCTTTTATTAAAAGGCAAATAAACTCCTAGGAGTTTTAGTTTTCCACCGTTTTTAAATTTATGAACATCAAATCCATTTCCAATTCTCAAGTTTGTACTTTTTTTCCTCTCCTCATAAATCTTCTTAAATTCTTCAAATCCTTTTTTTTCTGTTATTTTAAAGTTCATTACTTCACCTGTAATAATTTTAATCTTATTTCCATTTTTGTGAAAAAGCAAAGAGTCATCTGTGTTTATTTCATTTTTAAATCTCTTATGAGCATCATAAATTTTTTTAAAATCAAAAGCTTGAGGAGTTTGAATTAGTTTTATGTTTTCTCTATTTAAGTTTTCATATTTTTCTTTTTCAAATATTCTAACAGAGTCAAAGATTTTTAAAGCTGGTATTGCTGAATCGTATCTTTCTATTTTTTTAATTATTTCAAAAAGTAGATTTTTTGAAAAGAAAGGTCTAACTGCATCATGAATCAATACTTTGTTTGGAGAATATTTTTTTATTGACTTTAGTCCATTGTAAACAGATTCTTGTCGACAATTTCCTCCTTTAACAAAGGAAAGTTTATATTTATCTAAAATTTTTTTTGATTTATCGATAAAGTTTTTATTACAGACAACAACAACCTTGTAAAATAGATTTGTTTCTATAAATTTTTTAACACATAGCTCTAATATTGATTCATTATTAATTCTGAAAAATTGTTTTGGTAGTTTTTTGTCAAATCTTTTTCCTTCACCACCACTTACAATTAATGCTATAACTTTCACTTTAAAACCTTTTAGCAATATGAATTTAAATTTTTATATCGAATTTTTATCATTAATAAGTTTTTTTGTATTCTTGGTTGTAAATTTTATTGTAATTGAGGGTAACAACAAAATTAATAAAATAATATACTTATCTAATCTTCTTTTTATTACTTTTATTAATGTAATATACTATAATTATATTATTTTAAACCCTGTTTCTGTTTTAAGTTTAGTTACGACTTTATTGCTAATTGTCTTTTTTCTTTCTCACTTTTTTATATCAATTTTCTCTTCAGAGTACCTGAGATTAAGGTTACTATTCATACCTTTTTTTTTTATTTTATTAATTTTTAGATTCTTAATTTCAATGAATTCAGAAAATCAAGAGATTAATCATAATCTCTTTGATGATACTTCTCTTTTAATTCATATTTTTAGTTCATTATTTTCATATTCGATGTTAACAATAAGTGCAATTAGTTCTGTTTGTGTTTTCTTAAAAAGTAAAATTCTAAAACAAGTTAAGTTCAATAATGTACTATTAAATTTATTACCCTCAATTTACGAAAGTGAAATAATTTCTATTAGGTTTTTATTTTTCACAATGTTTTTTTTGACTTTATCTCTTTTTAGTGGATTTTATTATCATTTTTTTGAGTACGGCAACTTTGATTATTTTTTTAGCATTAAAGTTATTTTAAGCATGATTAGTTTAGTGTTAATAATATTTTTTTTTATATATAAAAAAATAAAAGGTATTTCTAATACATCCACCTTCAAGATAATTTTATTATCATATGTATTTATAAATCTAGCATATTTTGGTATTAAGGTTACAGGTTAGATTATGTTCATAGGAAAGTTAAAATTAAAAAATTCTCTTTTCTTGGCACCTATGTCTGGTGTATCTGACTATCCGTACAGACAGATAGTAAAAAAGTTCCATCCAGGATTAGTTTTTTCAGAAATGATTGCCAGTAGAGCTTTAATTGAAAAAAATCTTAAAACTTTAAAAATGATAAAAAAAGATTCAAATGATTTTTACGCAATTCAAATTGCAGGGTGTGATCCAAAAGTAATGGGAGAGGCTGCCAAAATGTGTGAAGGTTTTGGTGCTGATATTATTGATATCAACATGGGTTGTCCTGTAAAAAAAGTTGTTAATGGTTATGCAGGTTCAGCCCTTATGAAAGATGAACTCTTAGCTTTATCTATAATCGAGTCTGTTGTAAATTCAGTTGACGTTCCTGTAACATTGAAAATGAGAAAAGGCTGGGATGAGAAAAACTTAAATGCTCCAAAATTAGCTAAAATTGCTGAAACAGCTGGGATTAAACTAATAACTATTCATGGAAGAACTAGATGCCAAATGTTTAAAGGAAAGTCTGATTGGAAATTTATTAAAAATGTAAAAAAAGCAGTTAAAATTCCTGTTATTGTAAACGGTGATATTACAAATATAACAGAGTTAAAAAAGGCCCAAAGCTTATCCTGTGCAGACGGAGTTATGATTGGTAGAGGATCTTATGGAAGACCATGGATTTTCAAAGAGATATCAGATGATTTTTCTAAAAATAAGAATTACAAAATTTTAAATTCTTTCAAAAAAGATATAATTTTAGAACATTTTTCAAATTCTTTACATCATTATGGTGAAGAAGTGGGAATTAAATCTTTTAGAAAACATTTAGGTTGGTATTCTAAGTCTTTGGAGAATTCAAATGAGTTTAGGTGCAAAATTAATAATTGTCTTGATAAGTCTCAAATTAACTCATTAATAAAAGATTTTTTTTGATCAATATGAAAAATGAAAATGACTATGGTTACCTCAGAGATTTTTTTGACTTAATCCCTGATCCAATAGTGATAATTAATAAAAAAACATTTAAAATTTACTTCGTAAATCAGGAATTCCAATATTTTTTAAAAAAAAGTTTTTCATTAATTAAAAATACTTATTTAAATGATTTGTTTAGTGATGATTTATTTTTTCTAAGTAATTTAAAAGAAATTTCAAAAAAAATAGGGCTTTATTCAATTAGAGAGGCATTTATAAAAAATAATTTAAAATTTTCAGTAGTTTGTGTAGTAACGGAAAAAAAAAGTCAAAATATGATGATTATTTTTAAAAAGGAAAACCATACACTTAAAAATGATGTATTAGAAGATTTTAGTGAATATGAGCATTTTTTTTCAATTTTTGTACATGAAATTACCAACCCATTAAGTTCTATAAAAATGGCTTCACAACTTATAAAAAAATCAAAGGTATATGATTTTGAACTATTAGAAATAATAAACAATGAATGTATTAGAATTAGTAAAGTAATTAATTCAATTTCTCAAATATCAAGTAAACTTTTACTTAAGAACAAAAGCTCTGAAAATATTCATGAGATTTTAAGATACAGTACATTTAAAATTAAAAATCAAAATAAAAAAATAAAAATATTTGAAGAATTTGATCCCTCATTACCTAAAGTTTTTATAGATAAAAGTTTATTAATTCAAGTCTTTGATAATTTATTGAATAATGCTTTTGAGGCGTCAGATTTCTCAACGAAATCATTTATAAAATTATCAACTAAATTTATTTATGGGGAAACCATTAAAATTCCTAATATTAAAGAGAGTCAAAAAAAAAATTACTTATTGGTTAAAATTGAGGATAATGGTTTAGGAATTAAAAAAACTGAATTAAGTAAAATTTTTTTACCTTTTTTTTCAACTAAAAAAAGAGGTTCAGGAATAGGTTTGTATTTGGTAAAAAGAATCATTAATCTACATAATGGTAGAATATCAGTTGATCGTATAGATAATATTACGTCATTTAGTATTAAATTACCTTTGTAGTTTGTGATATGAGTAAAAATATTTTAATTATTGATGATGATTTTTCTTTAAGAAGAGTTATTGAAAGAGCATTAAAGAACTCAAAAACAAATGTCAAAAGTGTTTCGACAATTTCTGAAGCGTGGGTTGATATTGAGAAAAATAAATTTGATTTAATTATTTGCGATGTGGTATTGCCAGATGGAGATGGTCTGGAATTAGTTAAAAAAGTTAAGTCTAAAGATAATTCTCAATCTTTCATAATAATAAGTGCTAAAAACAATCTTTTAACAGCAATCAAAGCTAATCAACTTGATGTAGTTGATTATTTACCTAAGCCTTTAGATTTAAATGATCTTACTATTACCGTTGATAGATGTTTAAAAAGTCAGATGATTAAAAACAACGAATTAATAATTGACGAAAAACTTCCTATAATAGGCACCTCATCCGTAATGCAGAATGTTTTCAAAAATATAGCTAAAATAACAAAAACAAATTATACAGTCTTAATTACAGGAGAATCAGGCTCTGGGAAGGAGCTTGTTGCAAAAGTAATACATGATTATAGTTCACGTTCACATTCACCTTTTATTCCAATAAATATGGCCTCTTTACCAGAGAATCTGATTGAGAGTGAACTCTTTGGATATGAAAAAGGTTCTTTTACAGGAGCTGAAAAAAGAACTTTAGGATTTTTTGAAAAAGCAAATGGAGGAACTCTTTTTTTAGATGAAATTGGAGACATGCCAATTGATGTTCAAGCGAGGTTATTAAGAGTATTACAATTTGGAGAATTTTCAAGAGTTGGTGGAAGGGAAGTTATCAAAACAAATGTTAGAATTATTTCTGCTACAAATAAAAATTTACTAAACTCTATTGATCAAAATTTGTTTAGACAGGATTTATATTACAGACTTAATGTAATAAACATTGATTTGCCTCCTTTGAGAGAAAGAGAAAATGATATAATAGATATAGCAAAAAATTTCTTAGTAACTTTCTCTGAAAACAGCAAAACAATGGATAATTCTGCTTTGGAATTTCTTAAGAATTATAATTGGCCAGGAAATATTAGAGAACTTGAAAATTTATTCAAAAGAGTTAGTGCTTTGTCCACAGAGAAAATAATTACTAGTGAAATTTTGTCGGAACTTTTAGATAAAAAAGAAAAATCTATTTTGGAAAAAGATCATAAAATAGAGGGGGCTAATGTAAAATCTTATAGGTCTTTAAATGTTTTTCTTCAAGAATTCCTAGATAAATTGTTTGATACATTAGATAATGAAATAGAAATTCAATTATTTGAAAAATTCATTTCTGAGATCGAAAAACAATTAATTTCGAAGACTCTTAAATACTTTTCAGGTAATCAAATTAGATCTTCTAAACTTTTGGGTATAAACAGGAATACACTTAGATCTAAAATTCAAAAATACAAGATAACCGTTAAGTTTGATAAATAACAATGTTATTAAGTTTTAAAAAAAAAATTGGCTCAAGTTTTCAAAATTTTATATTTTTTTTTATATTTTTAGCTTCTCTGGTTTTAAGTTTTACAATTTTTTTATCACTATCTGGAAATCTTTCAAATTTAGAGCAAGTACAAGAAATATCTAAACTAATCTCAGCAAATTACATATTGATAATTGGATTAATTTTAATCTCAATAAACAAAATTTATAAAATCTTTAAGGAAAGGCAATTTAAATCTAAATTTAGAGTTCAATTTACATCTCTTTTTATTGTAATAAGTTTCATACCCACAACCTTGATAACTTTATTCTCTCTTATTTTTTTTGATCAGGGTGTTAAAATTTGGTTTAATGAAAAATTAGAAAAAGTAATATATGAATCAAAACAAATATCTGAGTCATATTTTAATGAGCATAAAAAAAATATAAAAAACGATATTCTGTTTATAAAAGATGAATTTACAAATGAGCAAGTTTTTTATTTTAGTGACAAGACAAGAATTACAGAATATTTAAGTTATTTTTTAGAGATAAGAAACTTAGAAGAAGCTGTAATTTTTGAGAGTTCAGGACAACTGCTTGCTAAAGTAGGAAGTTTTTTAGTTGAATCTGAAAATAAACCACCTCTATGGACATTTCTAATCGCAGATGATGGTGAAATTGCAATTTTTCCTAATTCAGGTCAAACTAAGGTCAGAGCTTTAATTAGACTTCAACGGGCAATACCAACTTATCTATATATTGGTAAAAGCGTAGATGCAAATGTTTTAAGCAGAGTTGAGTCAGTGAATAAGACAGCTGATGAATATGTGAATATTACTCAAAGATTAAATAATTTTCAATTTCAGTTTAATAAACTTTTTCTTGCAATAAATTTTCTTATGATACTTTTATCAACATGGTTTGGACTTAGGTTCTCTAATAAAATTCTGAAACCAATCATGAGTATTATCCTTGATTCACAAAAAATTATTAATGATAATTTTAAGTCTAGAATTACAGTTATAGGGGGAAAAAATGAATTCAATTTTCTATCAAAATTACTCAATCAAATACTTGATTCTTTAGCAATCCAAAAAAATAAATTAATTAAAGCTAAAGAAACAATAAATTTAAGAAGAAAGTTTACTGAGAAAATTATAAATGAAGTTAGTAATGGTATAATATATCTCGATACAAACCAAAAAGTATTATTATTTAATAAGAAATCTCAAGAAATATTCGGAAAAAATTTTAAAGAAGATTTTCTAAAGAAAAACCAACAAATTTCTCACTTTATTAAAAAATTTAAAGAAGAAGATACATTTTTAAATGAAATTCAGCTCAAATATATCTCAGAGAAAAAAATAAAAATTCTTAATTTCAAACTTTCCAAAGTTTTTGAAAAAAAGCAATTTAAGGGTATGATACTTAATATTAGTGATATTACTGAACTTGTATCTGCCCAAAAAAGTGCAGCATGGTCTAATGTTGCTAGATATATGGCTCATGAAATTAAGAATCCACTTACACCAATAAAGTTATCAGCTCAAAGAATAAATCACCTATTTAAAGCAAATAACTCAAATCAGTCTTCTTCATTTAAAAGTTGTACTGAAACAATAATTAGACAAGTAAATAACATTGAAAAGTTAGTATCTGAATTTTCGAATTTTGCAAGAATGCCTGAAGGAAATTTTGAACTAATAAAATTGAATAATTTAATAGAAACTCAAATAAACATACAAAAAATATCTAATAATAATGTAAACTTTAAATTTATTTCAAACAAAAAAAAAATAGAAATTTTGTGTGATTTCGATCAAATCAGTAGATTATTAATGAATGTTCTAAAGAATTCAGTTGAATCATCAACAAAAAAAAATAAAGAAGTATTAGTTAGCTTAAATAAGAAAGGGAAGTTTGTTATTATTGATATTGAGGATAATGGAGAGGGTTTTGAAGAAATTAATAGAGAGAATTTTTTTGAACCTTATATGACTAAAAAGATAAATGGCACCGGGTTGGGTTTGGCTATATGTAAAAAAATTGTTGAGGACCATAGTGGACAAATTGAACTTCTTGACAGTGAGTCGCTTGGAGGTGCAATGGTTAGAATAAAGCTTTTTATTAAAACTAAATAAATGAATATTGAAGAAAAAATATTAATCATTGATGATGAAGTTGATATTTGCGATCAGTTATCTGGTTTGTTGAATGATAGAGGCTTTTCAACTAAATATTACACATCTGCTGAGGAGGGAATAAGGGAGTTTAAAAAAAATTCTTATTCTCTTGTTATTCTTGATATTTGGCTAAACAATTCAAAGTTTGATGGCTTCCAAGCACTTGAAGAAATTAAAGAACTTAATGAAACAGTTCCAATCATTATGATAAGTGGACATGGTAATATAGAGACAGCAGTAAATTCTATTAAAAAAGGAGCTTATGATTTTATTGAAAAACCCCTTGATGGAGATTTGCTAGTTTTTAAAGTTTCAAAAGCATTGGAAATTTATGACTTAAAAAACAAAGTAAATAATTTTTATCAATCGAAAAATAATAATTATGTGGCAAACTCTGAGGCTTCAAAAAAAGTATTAAGTTGTTTAAATAAAATTTCAAAAACAGATTCTTCAATTTTACTTAGTGGATTAAATGGAAGTGGAAGAGAGTTTTTAGCTAGAAAAATCCATTATGAATCTAACAGAAGTAATAAAAGATTAAAGGTAATAGACTTTTCCGACTTAGATAGTGTTAAAATTGAGAATGAATTATTCGGAAGTGAAGAAAAAGGCATTATAAAGTCTGTGGGCATTCTTGAGGAAGTTAACGGGGGGACACTTTTTATTAAAGATATCGATAAAATGGATCCAAAGGTTCAAGGAAAGTTTTTAAGAGTTTTAGAAGAAAAAAAATATTACAGAATAGGGAGTCTTAGCCCAAATAATATTAATTTTAGAATTATCTCTTCTTCCAAAATGTTATTAAATGAATTAAAGAAATATCGGATATTTAGATCTGATCTTTTGAAAAAAATTAATTTTTTTGAAATCATGGTACCTTCAATTAAACAAAGAACCGAAGACATAAATGATCTTGTAAAAGAATTTCTTAGCTCATCTTTGGTTTTTCACAAAATGAATATAGAAAACGTTTCAAATGATGTTATTCTATTCTTTTCTGAATTAGTATGTGTTAATAATATTGCACAGTTAAAAAAATTTATTGAGTGGAGTGTCTTTATGCTATCAGAAATTAAAAATGAAAAAATTACAAAAGAAAAAGTTATTAATTTACTTAATGGTTTTTTAAATGAAGATAATAAAACAGAGAAAAAAAATAACTTTGAATATTTGGATTACAACATAAAGCAGGCTAGAGAATCTTTCGAAAAAAACTATTTAGCATATAATTTAAAAAAATATAACAATAATATATCACAAGTTTCTGAGAAAATTGGTATGGAAAGAACTGCACTTTATAGAAAATTAAAACTGTTAAAAATCAATTCAGGTAGTTAATATTATATGAAAATTATTGTTTGTGGTGCTGGTGAAGTTGGAGCTAATATTGCTAAACAACTCGTTTATGAAGATAATGATGTTACAATAATTGACGACTCTGAATCGCGCTTAAGATCTTTAAATAAAACTTTAGATCTTAAAAGTATTTGTGGAAAAATAATTCTTCCAGAAATTTTAGAAAAAGCTGGAGCTAATGAAGCCGATATAATTATAGCTGTTTCTGAAGAAGACGAATCTAATATCGTATGCTGTCAGTTAGCTAATTTTATATTTAATATACCTACTAAGGTCGCAAGAATTAAAGAAGCCGGTTTTTTAAATCCTAAATACTATGATAATCTTTTTGTTAAAAATAAAATTGATTTGGACGCTGTGATCTCTCCTGAATTAGAGGTAGCTAAAGCAATTATAAGACAACTAAATACTCCTGGTGCATTCGACTCTTTTTATTTAGGTGATAAGGTTGCAAGAATTATAGGAATGTCTATTGAAGAATCCTGTCCTATTGTCAATACGCCATTAAGGATGCTTCCAGGTATTTTTTCTGGTTTAGAAGTAAAAATTTTATCTATATTTAGGGACAATGAAATAATTATTCCAACTGGTCAAGTAGAAATTTATCCTGGAGATGACATTTATATATGTATTAAAAATAAAGATTTATTAAGAGCACTAAGGGTATTTGGTATTAAATCACAAGAAAATAGAAAAGTTGTGATTGTAGGTGCTGGAAATGTAGGCTTTAATATTATTAAAATTATTGAGAGAGATTATCCAGAAATTAGCTGTAAGATAATTGATAATAACCTTGAAAAAACTAAATTAGTTTCATCTAAACTTTCTAATCAAAATACCATTTTATATGGTGATGCATTAGATACTGCAATTCTTAAAGAGGCAGGTGTATCAGGAGCAGAAGCAATTATTTCTGTGACAGATGATGATGAGACAAATATTTTTTCATCTTTATTGGCAAAAGACCTTGGTTGTAAGAGATCCATCGCAATCGTAAGTAATGAAAATTATAGACGGTTATCTAAAAAATTAACTTTAGATGTTCTCATAAACCCAGGTAATATTACAACATCAGCAATCCTTCAATATGTAAGAAGGGGTAAAGTTAAAGAAGTACATGATTTTGGGAATGATCGAGGTGAAATAATGGAAATTGAAATTCTTCCGACAACAAAGTTTTCTGATAAAAAAATATCTGATCTTACTATGCCAAAAGGAGTCGTTATTGGAGGGGTTGTAAGAAACAATGAATTAATATTGACTGACGAAAACACAATACTTCAGGTAAAGGATAAGCTAATAATCTTTTCTATTCCTTCATCAATAAAAGACATTGAAAAGTATTCTGAGGTTAATATAGAGTTTTTTTAATGTCTTTTTGTTATATAAATGGTTCTTATAAAAATAATTTAGATGCCAAAATTTCTGTAGAGGATAGAGGATTTAACTTTTCAGACGGAGTTTACGAAGTCATGGGTTTTCGTAATGGAAAACTATTAAACTTCGATAGACACCTAAATAGATTAAGTAAATCATTAATTGATTTGCAAATTGACAAACCATTCACTAATACTAACTCATTAAAAATAATTATTTATCATCTTCTGAAATTAAACAATGTTGATGATGGTTTTTTATATTTACAAATAACTAGAGGAACAGCTAAAAGAAATCATCTTTTTCCTGGCAATATTAAACCAAATATTGTTATTTTTACTTTTTCAAAGGGAAGTTTGAATCATGTAAAAAAAGGTGTAAGTGTTGGTCTTACAAAAGATCAGAGATGGATGCGCTGTGACATAAAGTCAACATCTTTATTAGCAAATGTTTTAGATAAGCAAAAAGGGCATGAAAGTGGTTTTTTTGAGGTATGGCAACTAAGAAAAAATTTAATAACTGAGGGAACCACTTCTAATGCATTTATTATAAATAAAAAAAGTCATATTTATACGCACCCTAAGAATAATTTTATTCTTGGAGGAGTAACAAGAGACTGCGTTGTTGAAATTGCATTGAAAAATAACCTTAAAGTTATTGAAAAAGCCTTTGATATTGATGATATAAGAAATTGTAATGAGGCCTTTTTAACAAGCACCACACTAGGTATTGTTCCTGTTACTAAAATTGATAACATAATTATCAATCAAAAAGAAATTGGTTTAATTACAAAAGATTTAATGAAGAAACTAGAATATTTTTTAGATAAGCAAATTTATGAACAATAGAGATATTTTAGTAATTCATCCATATTTAAAAAAAAAAGAATAAATAAAGATTACTTTCTTGAAGAGGCTATAAATCTCGTGAAAGCAATTAATTTAAACTGTGTTGAAAGTCTGCTAGTTGGTTTAGATAAAGTTAGTCCGAAAACTTATTTGAATAAAGGCTTGATTGGAAAAATTAAAATAGAAATTAGTAGTTTCAAAATTGATCTTTTACTTATAAATGTAACTCTTTCACCAATTCAACAAAGAAACCTTGAAAAAGA
>MDSV01156591.1_pt1 | contig 15454 bp, 16 predicted proteins | sample 810851 | NCBI WGS metagenome assembly MDSV01 (sample SAMN05326640, study PRJNA326480) | marine metagenome | isolation source: seawater | place: Atlantic Ocean: North East | collected 2012
AATAAAGAAAATTAAGTTATGAAAGTTGTAATATTAGCAGGAGGACTGGGAACAAGAATTAGTGAAGAAAGCTTGTTGAGACCCAAGCCGTTAATTGAAATTGGCTCAAAACCTATAATTTGGCATATAATGAAGCATTACTCTCAATTTGGATTAAATGATTTTATAATTTGCTGTGGTTATAAAGGATATATGATTAAGGAATATTTTTATAATTATTCTCTTCATACTTCTGATGCAACAATTGATATAAAGAAAAATAAATTAACATTTCATAATAATAAAGTTGAACCATGGAAAATAACTTTAGTTGACACTGGTATTAACACACTCACAGGCGGTAGAATAAAAAAAGTTAAAAAATTTTTAAGTGAAAATTTTTGCTTAACTTATGGTGATGGTCTATCAAACGTTAATATAAAAAAAACTTTAGATTTTCACAAAAAACATAAAAAATATGTAACAGTAACAGCTGTCCAACCAAAGGGCAGATTTGGAGTTATAAGTTTAAAAAAAAATAAAGTTATAAAATTTTCTGAAAAACTTAAAGGTGATCAAGGATGGGTTAACGGTGGTTTCTTTGTTTTAAATAAGAAAATTTTAAATTATATAAATGATGATAATACTATATGGGAGCAACATTCATTACCCAAGTTAGCAGAAAATGAGCAAATTCAAGCTTATAAACATGAGGGCTTTTGGTATCCTATGGATACTATTAGAGATAAAGAGTATTTAGAGGAACTATGGAATAAAAAAAATTGTCCATGGAAATCCTGGGATGAATAATTTTTTTTTAAGAAGGAAATTTTGGAAAAATAAAAAAGTTTTAATCACAGGGCATAACGGATTTAAAGGAACATGGCTAAGTTTAACATTAAGTATTTTGGGTGCAAAAGTTTATGGTTATTCACTTGATCCCCCAACTAATCCAAATTTATTTAGTTTAATAAAATTAAAAAAAAAAATTCAAAAATCTTTTTATGGTGATGTAAGAGATAAAAAAAAATTAAAAAAAATATTTTCTGCAGTAAAACCTCAAATTGTTTTTCATCTTGCTGCCCAACCTTTAGTTTTAGACTCATATCGAAATCCATATGAAACATTTGAAATAAATTTTCTGGGAACACTTAATGTGCTTGAAATAACGAAAAATATGAAAAAAGTAAAATCAACTATTATAGTTACAACAGATAAAGTTTATAAAACATCATCCAAAAAAAACAGTTATGTAGAAACTGATGAACTGGGAGTTACTGATCCATACGGAAGTTCAAAAGTCACAGCAGAAATAGTTTCAGAGACGTATATCAAGTTACTGTATAAAAAAAATAAATTCCTAAAAGCAGCGACAGTTAGAGCTGGAAATGTATTAGGTGGTGGAGATTTTTCAAAAAATAGACTGATTCCGGATTTAATTAGAAGTCTAATTAACAGTTCTAATAAATTAATTATTAGAAATCCTGATCATATAAGACCATGGCAATTCGTTATGGAGCCACTATATGGATATATTTTACTTTCAGAAAAAATATATAAGAAGAAAATTATAATTAATGATTATTGTTGGAACTTTGCTCCTAATGAAGAAAATTGTATTACTGTAAAAAAATTTATTGAGATTTTTAATAAGAATATAGAAAAAAAATTAAAAATTAAGTTTTATAATAGTCTAAATTATAAAGACAAAAAAGAAACTAAAATATTAAAATTAAAAAATCATAAATCAAAAAAATTACTTAATTGGAAACCAAAATATAAGGTTAAAAAAATTATTGATTTAATTAGAGAGTGGTATTTTTTAGGATATAAAATAAATAAAAATGAAAAAATAATTTCAAGTCAAATAAAAGAATTCTTACTTGAAAAATAAAATTTTAAAATTAATTAATAATTATTTTTCTTTAGGATAGTATTTTTTAAAAGTAGTATTGGAAATATTAGATAGAATCCCGATGTATGAAACATAATTCTATCAAGTGTAACTTTTAAAAGAAATTCAAGATCATATGGTGTATGAAAGTATATAGCATAAATAAATAAAATATTTATTATTAGAATATAAATCCATAATTTTAATCTTAGAAATTCTTTTTTGTAAAACAAAAATAAAATTATTAAGGAAAATAAATTAACAATCCATAATTTATATTTAATGATTGAAATTAAGATATATTTTGAAATTAATAAAAATTTTTCATAAAAAATCACTGGTTTAAAATTGTCTAACAATTTATCATGCATTATCTCTGCTTGAAAACCATAATTACCAATCAAATATTTTTGTAAAACACCCTGAAGAATTACAAAAAAAATACTAATTAGTATTAATAAATATTTTTTATTTGTATTTGTAAAAAAAATGAAAGGAATTATTATAAATAAGTAATAGAATATTCCCTCATCTTTAAACCAAATTAATGCATGAAATATCCATATTATAAAAAAATAAAATATAAAAGATTTAGTTTTAATATTTTGATTTAATTTTTGATCATATATTATTTGTGATAATATAATTAATATCGAAAAAATTAAATACCCTTGATAGCCACCAAATAAAAAATTATCAAAACTTAAAATACTTAACAAAAAAAGTATTACTATTTTTAAAAGAAAATTTTTTCCAAATTTTTTTTCAATGATACAAAAAAGTGATGTTACATAAAAAAAAATGTAAAAAAGTCTACCAAAGTATTCATATTCTAAATATGAATTTTTCCAAAAAAAAGCCCAAATATACGGTCCTAAATGAGGATATTCTGAAAAACCTAAATTTTTTAAATTTTGAACTTCTATAAAATTATAGAAATTTAACGCTTTTGGAAACCAGTGATTTAAACCATCCCACTCAAGTTTTAAATCAATAGCTGTTATAAAAAAAAAACCTAAAGTAATAATTGTAAAAGCTATTAAAATTAATAAATCATCTAAGTTTACTTTAATTTTTTTTTTACTTAAAAAAAATAATATATTTGAAATAATTGATAAAAAAATAATTAAGTAAAAATATATCTCAGTCCTAATATTTAAAAATGATATTATTAAAAGTAAATTTATATGTATTAAAATATTAAGTGAAATTCTCAAGTAAATCCCATTAATTACAAATGAATTAGAAAATAAAAAAACTTTTTCTTTATATAAGCAAAAAGGAAAAGAAAATAAAATAAGAAAAATTGTAAATTGTAAAATAATATTTAAAATTTCGATCATTTTTTTTTCAGGTAAAAACAATTACCATATCTATTTATAAGTTTAAATTTTGATAAATCTATACGTTCGTCATCAAACCATATTTTTTTAATTTTTTGATTTATAATTTTATTTTCAACACTTTCATGAAAATTAATTAAAACTACATTATTTGCATTTTCATTTTGAGTTAGTTTTAATAATCCGTGTATTCCTGGAGTTGGATTTTTATTAATGATTGTAAGATTTTTTTTATCTATATTAAATTTATTAATTATAAATTTTATATAACCATAACCCTCTTTATCACAATATCCATAATTAGATATCATTCTCTCTTCATAAGGTCTTTTAATTAATAAATAGCTATTATAAGGTAATTTATAAAATTCAGAAAAAACGATGAGTAAAATAAAAAAAGTAATTAACTTATTATTTTTAATCATAAAGTATTCAAGTAATATTTACCGTAAATAAATCCAGTTAAACATATAGCAAAATTTATAAAATTTAGATACATAAGATTATGCTTTATAATAATGATGTTAATTTTAATTATTAGAATAAAAAATTAAAAATAAATTTATGAAAACTTTAGTTGGGATTCCTACCTTAAATGAGAAATTAAATATATTAAAAATTTACAAAAAAATAAGAAAATTTGACAAAAAAAAAGATATTCTTTTTTTAGATGATAATTCAAAAGATGGAACTATCGAGGAAGTAAAAAAAATTATTAAAAAAGATAAAAAAGTTTTTTTAAAAATTAGAAAAAAAAAATTAGGAATTGGATCTGCTCATAAAGATATTATTAAATATTCTTACAAAAAAAAATATTTTTTGTTAATAACAATGGATGCAGATGGCACTCATGATCCCAAATATATATTAAAAATGCTAAAAAGGATTAAAAATAAAGATGTTATAATTACAAATAGGTTTTATTATAAAAATTCTATATCCTCTTGGCCAGTAATCAGAAGAATAATCACTTACTCCAGACATTACCTAATAAATTATCTGCTATCAATAAAATTCGATACTTCTGGAGCATATAGAATTTATAAATTAAAAAAAATTAAAATTAAAGATTTGTTAAGTGCTAAACACAATGGATATTCTTTTTTTTGGGAGAGTATTTATGTACTATTAAAAAAAAATTACAAAATTGACGAAATTCCTATTCGCATGCAACAAAGAACTTACGGTTCTTCTAAGATTAATTTTTATGAAATTGTTTCAGCAATTTTATATTTATTTTATATTTATTTAAAAAAAGTTTTTAATTTAAAATTTTAACGATATTTAAGTGTATTAGATTAGAATAAATTTTGTGACCAAATTTATTTAGGTGAATATTGTCATAATAAATTTCGTTTTTATATCTTTTTAAATCATCAGTTAAATCAATAAAATTTTCAAATTCTTTTGATAATTTAATTTTAATATAATCATATTTTTTATAATTATTAAATTCAGAAAGTTCTGGTGAATAAAAAATTAAGTATTTTTTCTGGTTTTTAGTTATTATATTTTTTAATTTGTCTATTTGGTCTAATTGATATTTAAAGTAAGTTTTTTTATCTTCAGAAATGTTACTATATTTAAATCTTATTTTATTTCGCAATTTATCAATAATTATTAAGCAAATTTCAGTCAAAGCTGGGAAAAAATTTGATATTTTTTTTGAATAAAATGGCTGCATACCCAAGTGATTTAATCCTCTTTCAAAATTATTACCGATAAAAATTAAAATTAACAAATCTTCATCATCTACAGTTTTGTATTTAATTTTATTAGTAATCGCTTCAATACCATATCCATTAACTGCATAATTTCCGCATATAGTGTTTAAATTTTTAATTTTTTCACAAGCTTTATAGACGAATGTTTCATTATCATTAATTAAAGATCCACCAAATGTAACACTATCCCCAATAAATAAAATTTTTTTATCATACTTTTCTTTCCACTCTTTTATGTTTCTCATACCTTCACTATTAATAGAAACTATTTTACCTCTTCTCTTTATTTTTTGATTTGGTTTAATATCATAACCGAATATTTTGGAGTGTTGATAAATGAGAGGATCTCCTAAACCTATAAATTTATTTAACATTAAATCCACTAATTTTAGAGAAAAAATAAATATAAACATTGTAAATAAGATTTTCTTTATTAAACTTAATTTCATTGTTTAATTATATTATAATAAAATTAATAATGTTTATAAAAAAATGAAAAAAATATCCATATTAACCCCAACATATAATGAAGCAGATAACATCAAAAATTTGTGTGAAAGTATTGAAAAAGAGATGCATAAATTAGATTATGATTATGAACATGTTGTAATTGATAATGCCTCAACAGATGGAACAGTAGAAATTTTAAGAAATCTTTGCACTAAAAATAAAAAATTAAAAGTTATATTGAATAATAGGAATTATGGTCATCTAAATTCACCTTATTATGGAATATTACAGACTAATGGAGATGCAACAATATATATAAATTCAGATTTTCAAGATCCACCTGAATTAATACCTGAATATATTAAATTATGGGAACAAGGTAATAAAGTTGTATTAGGACAAAAAAATAAAACTAAGGAAAACTTTTTAATTAAATTTTTGAGACGTTATTATTATTTAACTTTGTCAAAAATTTCTAATTCCAATTTAACTTTAAATACAACAGGCTCAGGTATATTTGACCGATCTGTAATTCAAAATTTGAAAACAGTGGATGATCCAATTCCCTATCTTAGAGGTCTAATTACTGAGATAGAGGGTAACATTAAACTTTTGAAATTTGACCAACCTGAGAGACCTAAGGGCAAAACTAAGAATAATTTTTTGACTTTATTTGATGTTGCAATGATTGGTGTTGTTAAACATTCAAAATTCCCACTACGATTGATGACTTTAACTGGCTTCATAATTAGTTTAATTTCTATAATTGTTTCAATAATTTTTTTCTTTTACAAAATTTTATTTTGGAGTAGTTTTGATTTAGGAGTTGCCCCAATTGTAATTGGTTTGTTTTTTTTCTCTGGTTTTCAAATATTTTTACTTGGTTTAGTAGGAGAGTATATTTCTGTAATTCTTAGTCACGTAAGAAAACTACCATTAGTTGTTGAAAAAGAGAGAATAAATTTTGAAGATAAGAATTAAAAGTTCCAATCTTAAGTTAATATATATAATTTTTTTAACTTTAATTTTCATTTCATATTTTTGTGGATTTTTTCTCAAAGAAGATTCTAGTGGTGGTGGTGAAATTGATTTTAGTTTACATATATTTAAAAATTTTATCTTATTTAATTCTAATGATTTCTTTAAAATAGATTGGGAGCTATATGACTCAACAAGTCTTCCGCTGCATTATATTTTATCGAAATTATTTTTATTTAGTGAAAATCCAAAAATATATAAATTTTTTTGGTTTTTAATTTCAATTATTGGATTTTTATTCTTTTATTTAATTTTTCGTAAAAGATTTAAAATTAAAAATAAGTTAAATTTTGAACTAATTTTCCTTGCTAGTACAATTCTTTTAAGTCCGTATTATAGGACCTCAGCTTATTGGGGTTTGGAAGAAAATTTAGGAATAATTTTAATGTTAATAACAATTTATCTCTATTTTTCATTTAAAGAAAAGGAAGAAACTAAATTTTTTCTTTTAACAATTTTTTTTGCCTCTTTAACATTTTATTCAAGGCAGAGTTATCTATTTTTATTAGTAATAATTTTTTTTTTATTACTTGATAAGTCTAACTTCTTTTCAAAAAAAAATGGTATTTTAGTTACTCTGTTCATATTTTTTTTATTACCCACTTTTTATTTTTTTTTTCAATGGAAAGGTCTGACCCCACCAGTTGCAAGAAGCCCATCATTTAAATTAAACTTTAATAATATACCAACTATATTAAATATTTATCTCATTTATTTAGTTCCGTTTATAATTAAATTCATTTCATTTACTAAAGTAAAATTGAACTTAAATTTTATATTAACTTTAAGTATTTTTTTTGTAATTTATTTTTTCATTTTTCAAGATTATAGCTGGACTTCAAATGGAAGCGGTATTTTACCAAAATTATTTAAAATATTGTGGTTTAATGATTTTTTTTCAAAAATTTTACTATTACTTTGTTCATACATATCATTAATTTTTATTTTATTAATGTTCTACAAATCGATTGTAATAATTTTATATTTTTTTTTAAATTTAATAATATTTTGTTCAATAGATGTGGTTTTTCAAGAATATTTTGATCCAATTTGCATGATTATAATTTTATCTTTTTGCTCAAATGCTTATTATAAAAAGACATTTATAAATTTAAAACAATTTATTCCAGTTTATTCAAGTATTATTTTAATAGGATCTATTTTGTATCGTTTATAAAAAAATATATTTATATTTTATAATATTTTTTAAAAAAGAAATAATTGTAAAATTAATGTTAAATAATAATTTAAAAACTTTGTGTGTAATATTACACTATGGTAGAGAAAGTTTTACCAATGAGTGTATTCAATCAGTAACAAATAATAGGTTTACTAATCTTGATATTATTGTGTCAGATAACGACCCTAGTCAATCTTATAAATTACCAGAAAATTTAAATACAAATGTTAGAATTGTAAAAACAGGTGGTAATGTTGGATTTGCAAAAGGAAACAATATAGGTGTTAATAAATTTCTGAGTGATATATACGGCTCAATTCTTATATTAAGTAACGATACGATTTTAACTAAAGACTCATTAGACTTTCTTCGAAAAACTTTATACTCAAAAAAAAATATAGGTGCAGTTGGTCCTTGCATGCCCTACCATAGTAATCCAAATAAAATCTGGTCTTGTGGAGGTAGTATCAACTACACAAAGCTCAAAATAGAAGGCTCAGATAAAGTTAATCACGCTCCATATGAGACAGACTATTTGCCTGGAGCAGCACTATTGTGCCGTTCAGATATTTGGAAAGAAATAGGTGGTTTTAATGAGGATTATTTTTTAGCTTATGAGGAAGCAGAATTCTCTTTAGAAATTAAAAAAAAAGGATTGAAAGTAATTGCTGATCCAAGGTCTATAGTGCTGCATCATGTAGGAATGTCAAAAATCCGTTCATCAAAATATTTTTATAATGAAATAAGAAATAGAATAACATTTTCAAAATATATTTACGGAAAAAAAATTGGTTTAGTATATGCTATAATTATAACATTCTTATATTCTTTAAAAGCACCTTATTTAAAGAGTATTAAACAACATTTGTCGTTGTGGATTAAAGCAGTTATTCATGAATTAAAAAATACAAAAGTTACAAGTAAAGTTTTAAATTTTATAGAAGATGAATTTAAAGATTGATATCTTTTTAATAAAAAAACTAGAAGAAATAAAAATACTCTATAGAATTTAGAATTACTTAATTTAATAATATTAATATTTTAAAATGAAAAAAGTTATTGTAACAGGTGGGTTGGGTTTTATAGGTAGTAATCTAATTAAATTTTTAATTAAAAAAGATTTTTTTGTAGTTAATATTGATAATGCAAATTATGCATCAAATACTTACAATACTATAAAATTTATAAATAGCAAAAGCTATAAATTTATTAAATGTAATATTGGAAATAAAAAAATATTAAATATTTTAAAACAATATAAACCAGAGTGTATTTTTAACTTAGCTGCTGAATCTCATGTGGATAGATCAATCGATAATCCAAAGAATTTTATTGAAAATAATATTTTAGAAGTTTTTAATCTTTTAGAAAATTTTAAAACATTTTCCAGAAAACATAAAATAAAATTTATACAAGTTTCGACAGATGAGGTATATGGAGATATTTTAAATGGAAGAGCAAATGAAGAATACCCTTATAAACCCAGTTCACCTTACGCTGCAAGTAAAGCTGCCTCTGATCATTTGGTCAATTCATATATTAGAACTTACAAAATTCCAGCTATCATTACCAATTGTTCAAATAATTATGGTCCAAATCAACACCCAGAAAAATTAATTCCAAAGTTAATTTATAATATTATAAATAATAAGGCTCTTCCAATTTATGGGAATGGCAAAAATTCTAGAGAATGGATTTTTGTAGATGATCATTGTGAGGCTCTTTTTAGAGTTTTTAAAAAAGGAAAAATTGGAGAGTTTTATAATATTGGATCTAATAAAAATAATAATAATTTAGAGATAACAAAAAAACTTTTACGTATAGCGAGTAATTATATCGAAATTGGTAAGAACGTAAAAATCAAATATATTAAAGATAGACCAGGTCACGATACAAGATATGCTTTAGACAGTAATAAAATTTACAAAAATTTATCGTGGAAATCTTCAACAAATATAGATGATGGATTAAATAAAACTTTTTTGTGGTATAAAAATAATGATCAATATTTTAAATCTATTAACAAGAAACATGTGAATAAAAGATATGGAAAATTATGATTAAAAAAGGAATAATTCTTTCAGGAGGAAAGGGTACAAGAATGAGTCCTCTAACAAAAGCTGTAAATAAGCAACTATTACCAATTTATGATAAACCACTAATTTTTTATCCACTGTCAATTCTTATGTTATGTAAAATAAGAGATATCTTAATAATTGTAAATAAGGGAGAAATAAATCTTTATAAAAAGATTTTATCGGATGGAAAAAATTTAGGTATTAAGATTAGATATAAAGAGCAAGATAAACCAAGAGGTCTTCCTGACGCATTTATTTTAGGTGAGGATTTTATCAAAAAAAATAAAATTGCAATGATTTTAGGAGATAATTTTTTTTATGGTCAAAGTTTGACTGATATATTAAAGAAATGTGTTAACTTAAATACAGGTGCTAAAATTTTGTTACATAGAGTAACTAATCCCCAGCTATTTGGTGTAGCTAAATTAAATAAAGGAACAAAAAAGATTTTAAATTTATCAGAAAAACCAAAAAAGTTTTTATCTGATCTTGCTATCACAGGATTATATTTTTTTGATAATAAAGTAATTAGATATGCAAAAAGTTTAAAACCATCTAAAAGAAATGAGTTAGAAATTATTGATTTGTTAAAAAAGTATAAAAATAAAAAACAGTTATCAGCAGAATATCTTGGAAGAGGAGGAGCCTGGTTAGATACAGGGTCTATATCAGATTTTTATAAAACTTCATCCTTTGTTAAGGTTGTTGAAAGCAGACAGGGTCTAAAAATCGCATGCCTTGAGGAAATTGCACTTTTAAACAAGTGGATAAATAAATCACAATTAAAAAAACAAATTAAATTTTATGGAAATTGTGAGTATTCAAATTATTTAAAAAAAGTTATAAAAAAAAGTGCTTAAAATACTATTAACAGGATCTACTGGATTTATTGGATCTAATATTTTAAATAAAATAAAAATTGATAGTAAAGTTTTTCTTATAAAAAGAGCCCAATCAAAAAAAAAATCTATAAAATATAAGAATATTAAATTATTAAAATTTAATGATTATAAAACTCTATCAAATAAGCTTAAAAAGATTAAAGTAGACATTATAATACACTGTGCAACCCATTATAAAAAAGAACATAAATTTAGCGATATAGAAAAATTCAGTGATTCAAATATTGTACTAGGAAACATTATTTTGGATAATTTAGATGTCCTTAAACCTAAAAAATTTATAAATTTTTCTACAACCTGGGTTGATAATAATGGTTTCAAAGGTAATCCTGCAAATTTATATGCAGCTTATAAAAAAAGTTTTAATTCTATATTAGAATATTACAAAAAAAAAAATTCAAAAATTAAATTTATAGATATAGTTATAGCTGACACATTTGGAAAGAATGACTTTAGAAATAAACTCATTAATACTCTTATAAAAAACCATAAAAGAAAAAAAAAAACTGAAATAGTTTCAAAAAGGCTATTTTTAAATTTGTTAAATGTTGAAGATATTGTGAGTGCAATTGAAATAATTATCAAAAAAAATATAGCTTCAGGAAAATATTTACTAAAAAATTCTCGATATTTTAACATTTATAAACTAATTAATTATTTAAATTTAAGCCCAAATATTAATATTAAGGCAGAATGGCTCAGTAATGCTCTGGTCAAAAATAAAATATTAAATTATAAAACATTAAAAAATTGGAAACCTAAAAAAAGTAATATAAAAAACATCAAAGACTTATTTTAAGATTAATCAGTTTTAAAAAAATATGAAAAAAATATACTATGGTAAAGCTGTTTATGACCAGAAGGAAATCAAAGCAGTTCACAATGTTCTAACTCACAATAGTTTATCTTTAGTTGATGGAAAAAAAGTAAAATTATTAGAAAAAAAAGTCGCTAAATTATTTGGAAAAAAATTTGGACTAATGGTAAACTCAGGATCATCAGCTAATTTACTGGCATTAGCATCATTAAACTTTAAAAAAAATTCTGAAATTATAACTCCAAATCTTACCTTCTCTACAACTGTTGCTCCTATTTATCAGTTGGGTCTAAAACCACATTTCATTGGTGTAGAAAAAAACAAGTTCTTAGCTGACACTTCACATATTGAGAAATGTATAAATAAAAAAACTGTAGGATTAATGATCCCTAATCTATTAGGAAACATTGCAAAATGGAAAAAAATAAATTCTATAGCAAAAAAATATAAACTCAAAATTATAGAGGACTCAGCAGATACAATTGGTTATTCTATTAAAAGCACAAATACAGGAAAATTATCCGACATAGTTACCAATAGTTTTTATGCCTCGCATATTATAAATGGTGCTGGTACTGGTGGCATGGTTTGTTTCAATGACTATAAGCTTTACCAAAGAGCTAAGTTGTTAAGAGGTTGGGGTAGAACTTCCGCTCATTTCAATGAATCTGAGAATATTGAAAAAAGATTTAAAGTGAAAATTTCAGGAATAGATTATGATGCAAAATATATATTTTCTGAATTAGGTTATAACTTTTTACCTTCTGAAATATCTGCAGCTTTTGCAATAGAACAAATAAAGAAGCTAAAAAAAAATATAAAAAAAAGAAATCAAAATTTTGATTTTTTAAAAAAATATTTTTTAAATTTTAGCGAATTTTTTGATTTACCAGAGCAATACAAAGATGTTAAAACACCATGGTTAGCCTTTCCTTTAGTAATCAAAGAAAATAAACTTTTTAATAGAAAAAAAATGCAAATTTTTTTAGAAAAAAATAATATACAAACTAGAACAATTTTTACAGGAAACATATTGAGACAACCAGTGATGAAAAATAGAAAATATAATAAACATCCACAATGTGATTACGTGGCAGATAATGTTATGAAAAATGGTATATTATTGGGCTGTCATCAGGGTATGAAGAAAAATGAACTAGTATATATTTGCAAGACATTTAATAAATTTTTAAAACAGTGCAAATAATAAAAACAAAATTTAGAGGTTTGCTTATTTATAAAAGACTTTCACATAGCGACTCCAGAGGATACTTTAGAGAGTTATTTTTAGAAAAAGTTTTAAAAAAAAAATTTATATTTGACTATTTTTCTCTATCAAAAAAAGATGTATTAAGAGGTATACATTTACAATTAAATAAACCACAAGGTAAATTAATAACAGTTTTATCAGGTAAAATTTTTGATGTAGTTGTTGATTGTAGAGTCAATTCAAATACTTTTGGTAAATATTTTCATATAGAACTATCAGAAAGTATAAATACTTCTTTGTATATTCCAGAGGGTTTTGCTCATGGTTTCTGCAGTTTATCAGATAAGTCAATTCTGCATTATAAATGCACCAATTATCGAGATAAGAATTCCGAAACCGGCATTTTATGGAATGATAAAGAACTTAATATTAAATGGCCAAATAGAAAATTTATAGTTTCTAAAAAGGATAAAAAAAATATTACTTTTAAAGAATTGATAAGTAATAAAAAATTTAAGTAATGAATTAAACTAAAAATTTATTCTAATCTTTTAATTATGGGAATAATAAAAAATAACATTGCAGCTGTTTACTTTGCCTATAATAGGCCAGATAAAGTGATTTCAACCTTACCAAACGTACTGAGACATAATTTTAAGAAAATTTATATATTTATTGATGGACCTAAAAACAAACAAGATGTTAATTTAATAAAAGAAACAACAAAAAATATTGAAACGCTTACTAAACATAAAAAAAAAATAATCAAAAAGTATTATAAAAAAAATCTTGGAATAAAAAAAATTTTTTTTAAATCTTTAAATTATGTATTTAAAAGAGAAAAAAAGGCTATAATTATTGAAGACGATTGTTTAATTTCCAATTCTTTTGTTAATTTTTGTTCAAAACTTTTAGATACTTATCAAAATGATAAGAATATTTGGTCAATTTCAGGATTTAATCTAATTGATCATAAAACAAAAAAATATTCAAAAAAATTTTTCTTTTCGAAATATTTCATGGTATGGGGCTGGGCAACTTGGGCTGACAGGTGGTTTGAATTTGATAAAAAACCATTTTTTTGGAAAAAGTGGAAAAAATCAAAAGAATTTAATAATCTTTTTAGCACCAAATATGAGTTTGAATATTGGCTGAAGATATTTGATCAAGTATTGTCAAATAAAATAAACACATGGGATTATTTTATACAATTGCATTTTTTTAAAAACAACAAATATTCAATTATCCCAAAAATAAATTTGGTTCAAAACTTAGGTTTCGATAAAAATGCAACTAATACAAAAGATTATAACATCCATTTAGATAAAAAAATTTCTAAAGGACACAAAATAAATAGTTTAACAAAAATAAAAAAAATAAATAATGATAGGCAATTTGATAATTTAATATTTAACTTAGCTCATCATGGCGAAAGGCTTAAGGCAGATACTTTTTTAAAATTAATTATTTATTATCTGTTAAATGTTAAAAGAATTTTCTACAAATATATAAATAAGTAAAAAATTTTTTATTCTTTATAATTATAAAAATTAGTGTATTAAACTTTAATGCATATTTATATTACTGGAGTAGCTGGCTTTCTGGGATCAAATTTAGCTGATTTTTATATTAATAAAGGTTTTAAAGTTTCAGGAAACGATAATTTGGTTGGTGGAGATTTAGAGAATGTTAATCCTAAAGTTAATTTTTTTAAAGGTGATTGTGAAAATCTCGAGTTTTTAACAAGGACAACAAAAGGATGTGATGTAATTTGTCATGCTGCAGCTTATGCTCATGAAGGTTTGTCTAGTGTTTCACCAACACTTATATCTTCTAATAATGTAACAGGCAGTGTATCAGCTTTTACAGCAGCAATAATCAATAAAATAAAAAGAATAGTTTTTTGTTCATCAATGGCAAGATATGGAAATATTTCTATACCTTTTAATGAGAGTGATGAAATTAATCCAGTAGACCCTTATGGTGTCTCAAAAGTTGCTGCAGAAAATATTTTGAAAATTTTATCTAAAACTCATGGTATAGAATATAATATAGCAGTTCCCCATAATATCATTGGACCAAAGCAAAAATATAATGACCCTTACAGAAACGTAGTTTCAATAATGACTAATCTAATGTTGCAAAATAGAAAGCCAATAATTTATGGTGATGGAAATCAAAAAAGATGTTTTTCAGACATTGATGACTGTATTTATTGTTTAGATAAACTTTTAATGGACCCAAAAATAGTAGGTGAAACAATAAATATTGGTCCTGATGAAGAATTTATTTCAATTAACGAATTGTTTAGATTGATCTCTAATAAATTAAAATTTAATCAGGAGCCTACTTATTATCCTGATAGACCTAATGAGGTAAAGCTAGCAACCTGCTCCGCAAATAAGGCTAGAGAGTTATTAAAATACAAAACAACTGTGAATTTAAACGATTCAATTGATAAAGTAATAGAGTTTATAAAGAAAAATGGAGTAAAGAAATTTGATTATAATTATAATGTTGAAATCGAAAATGAACATACTCCCGAAACTTGGAAAAAAAAAATTCTTTAATCTATATTTTTTTAATTTTAGTTAATTTCATCTTAAAATATTTAAAAATGAAGCAAATCAACTCTTTACATTCTGATATTTAGATTGTAAATATGTCCCGCCTGGTGATTAGTGCGAAAGTGTTATACCCGATTCCTTTCCGAACTCGGAAGTCAAGCCTTTCAGCGCCGATGGTACTTTGTCTTAAGACATGGAAGAGTAGGTCATTGCCAGGCTAAAAAAAGTTATGAAAATTAAAAGTTCTTTAAAATCAATAAAAAAAAGAGATC
>MDSV01191934.1_pt1 | contig 15453 bp, 10 predicted proteins | sample 810851 | NCBI WGS metagenome assembly MDSV01 (sample SAMN05326640, study PRJNA326480) | marine metagenome | isolation source: seawater | place: Atlantic Ocean: North East | collected 2012
GGTTTTATATATGATGTAGCGGCTCTTCGTGCACAAAAACCGGGCTTTTCGCGGGCCTTGAGTTTGTCGATATCTGCTTCGCTGAGGGGGGGGGTGGGGATAAAGACAGCCAACGAGCAGGGGTGGTATCTAGCCACTTGTCGCCAATACTGGCGCCGGAGACCATGGCCATACAATGGCCGTGAGCACGTACGCGGTGGCAACTGCGCCCATAGATGCCGCCAAGGGAACACGACTTCCGTCCACAGAAGTGGAAGGAATTGGGATAATGGAAATGTGGTTGTGATTGTGCAGAACTCTACACTTTCGTGATAAGTCCACCGAACTGAGTCTGTGGCAAAAAGGGAGGAGCAGAGTATGGCCAAGGAGCCGCACCAAGGCGATGGTAAAGCATACGACGCCGTGCCAAACGACCCGGATGCAGCGTTGGCGGACCCGGGCGTGCGCGACCCCGTTCTTGCCGAAATCACGACCAGTGTGGAGCCACACGTGCTGGCTTCTGCGCTTGCGCTGGTTGTCGCTACAATCTGCGACGCAATGACATTGTTGGAGCCGCCCATTGGCACGCCCGCTGTGCCGTGTTGCATGAGAACGAGCAGCATCGTTTCCGCGCTCGTGTTTGCCTCGCCGCGAATCGCGTTTGTTGACAAGGCAGATGGCACCACAAAAGGATTTACTCTGCTCAGTCAGCGCATCCTGCTCGTCGTCCCGCTCGTCACCTGTGCGTTCTGGGGACTTCACTATGGAAGCGAGGCGACGCGCATAGGCGATGTGATGTACACGGGCATCGTCTTGCTCATGGCCGTGCAGATTTACACAACGGGCGGAATCGAGAACGAAAGCGTGCGACCCGACAACATCACGACGTCGCCGCACCGAAGGCAGACTGTGGCCGGCCTTTGCGCTGCCTTGATGATTTACGTCGGCCTGCGTGGCGTGCGGTCGGCGTTCGTGGCTGCAGACGAAGTGGCTGACCGCAAGGTGCAGTACGAGACCAGCACCGGAGAAGACGTCGTTGTGATCGGCCACGGCCAAATCGATCTACAGAGCGTGCTGCCACTTGCGGTTGGCCACGGCACGCTTGTTTGCGTGGGTCTACTTGTCGCCACCAACGGCAAGACCCATTACACGGGGTCGGCAACGACTGCGTTTGAAGTGGGGATGGCGGGCGCGACCATCGCTCTCGCTGCGCTGTGGACCACACTGGCGAAATCTGCGGTGTTGGATGGCGACCCCGCATTGTACGGCCGTCACTCGTGCGCACGCAGTCGCGACCTTTGCCAAGCGGCGTACCGTTCGCGTAGGTTCAATTCCATCAACCACTCGGAAGCGAGCCTTTGGATTTCTGGGCTGGCGACGCTGCTCTTTGCCGTGGCCATCGAGCGCCGCGCAGCAAGGCGCGGGATGACTCGGGCGGAGCGGCTCTTCGAGCAACAGGGGTTGGGCTTTGGGTCGGCGTTGCTCTTTGGTGCGCTTGTGGCGTTTTGGACGTACGGTAGCACTGAAGGCAGCAGCTGGTACGTCGATGCGTGCGCTGTGGCAGCGGTGCTGGGCACCTTTGTCTCCACGTTTGGCGATGCCGGTCTAGGGGGTGCCGTCTCGGCCTCCGCGTTTGCTGTGCTCCTCTATCGACTGGAAGACGACTACGGCACCGCACACGTGTACCAACAGGGCGACGGCACTCTTTTGCAAGCATCGACTGCGTTGATGGCGGTGCACGCACTCTTCGAGCTCGTGGTCGGACTTGTCACCCTTTGTGGGTGCGTGTGGAATCCGGGATCAATCGTCATCTCCGCGTCGGCCTCGACGGCGGTGCTGGGCACATCTCTTAGCTTTTTGCTCTTTTTGGGCAGCGGGGTTGTGCTCGCTGGCACAAACGGCGCCGCTCCATTTGTGTACGACACTTCGGGCAAGCGCACGGCAATTGCCTTCGTGGTGCTGCACTTTTTGCCTTTGCTTGCGTGGATGCCGCTCTACACGTGCCGCTGCTACGTGTCGTGGGCTTCCCGTCGACTGCGCGTCATGGCGTGGCATTCGGCTGCGCTGCTGGCACTCGGAGTGCAGATGGCGTTCACGATTGCAGCGCCCTTGAGCGCGCCGGACCTCGATGGCGTGGAGGAAACGCCCGTTGTGCTGGCGGGGGTGACCACCTTGGTGTGTTGGTTTGTGAGTGGCTACGTGTAGAGCACACACAAAAAAGTGCGTGTGTCGGTCGGCGCCATGGACCACTTGTGGAGATGCACGCACTATGCACGACCACGAAAGCGCTTGGCGGGTCCGGTGTGCCCACGGTGCGTGTCTCCCGCTAAGAGGCTTCTGTATATTGCGTGGTCGTGTCGCCACCTAGAGCGCAGGCCAATGGGAGTGACCAAAAAAGTCAAGGGGTCCAAGTCAGTCAAAGCCGGGCTGACCGTGCCGGCCAGCCGCGTGAACAGGGCAATGAAGCAGCGCTCGGGAATGAAGCGGGTCGGCGGAACTGCGCCCGTCTACCTGGCTGCGGTTATGGAGTACCTGGTCGCAGAGATCCTAGAGGTGGCCTTGAACGCGGCGCACAATGACAAGCGCAAGCGCGTGACCCCCGCGGACGTGTCGCTGGCGCTGCGCAGCGATCCGGATTTGAACAAGATTTGTGGCAACATTTCGCTGTACTCCAGCGACAAGCTCGAAGGCATTGCGCATCAGCTGCTTCCGGCACCTCGGGCGCAGTCAAGCAAGAACAACGAAGGCGAAACGGCGGAGTGAGAAGTCGAAGACCAAGTGCGCGCGCTATCGCCGGAGAGTCGGCGCCACAGACCCCATACCCACAAGTGTAAGTTTAGAAGGAAAACGTGTGCGTATGGTTGAGCACGGAAACCACACAGACGTTCCCATGCGCAATGCCCAATGCAACGGTGGGCGCAACACGCACGATCGACGGTACGCGGAAGAGATGCCGTACGACACCTTGGATGACGTCGAAGACGACTGCCTACGGGACATGGGAACCTTTCAGAGGATGGTCCTGGATCCGTTGAAGAGCAACCTGGTTGGTGTGAGCTTTGGTGGCGCGTCGGCCCTCGCCAATGTTGCTGGCGGGGACTGGGGACGAGCCATGGGGCTGGTCACGGGCGAGCAATTGCAAGTACGAATCACACCACGCGGCGTTGCGGGAATGGCACAGGTTCCAAAGGACGTCGACACCATATGCTTGGCCTTCCGCCGCACGTTGCATGCCACTGTGGCACACACGCACTGTGTGATTCTCTTTGTGCCTCAAGAATTCTGCGGCGTGAGTGGAAAGAATTTGCCAAGCAACGAGAGCTACTCGGCCGGCTGTCGCGGACTGCATCTGGTGCTTCCCTCCGACTTTCGAGTGCACGACGCGCAGCGCAACGCGCTTGCGTCCGAGGCACAGAACGACAGGGAGGGGTTCCACTCGATTCGTCCGTACACGATCAACATTAACGACGTGATGGCAACAAAGTGCGGGGGGAACAAACACAACATCAATCTCAACATGCACATCCAGCACCGCGTTACTCCAGGAAACTCTTACTACGTGGTGGCTGGAGCCATGGTCGGCGCGGATGTGCCCGATCCGCTCGTAATGTCTGTTCTGGAGATGACGGATTTCGACTTGCAACGCCATGTTACAAACATTCACCGTTGTCTGACTCATAAGGTGCCGGAACGACACGCAGCCAAGTTCGTGACTGCGGGTCTGACGGTGCTCGACGTGCTGACCGCCGAGGGCATTGCCGGGATGTTATCGAACAAGTTTTTCAGCGGCGCATTGTCCGACATGCTGCACTGTCCGTTTGGAATCGTGCTTGTGATCGTCATGGCGATCCGCATCGCCGCTTTTCCAGACCTCTTTGGACTGGGAAACATCTCAAACCAAGACAAGTTTGCCAACCTCGAGGTGCGCGCCATCTTTGAGTCGCGGTGGGGCCCCGTGATCAAGTCGGGCGGATTTCGCGCAATCGACTGCGCCATCAAGTACGGACACGACCAGGCCACAGCGCGCTGCAAGCACTCGACAGAAAGCATCGAGTGCATGTTTGCAAACATGAAGTTCTGGCAGCGCGTGGGACAGAGAATTGCGCTCAAGATCGTCAGCGATCCGATGGACGGCGGACCCACGCAGCGCGAGCAGCGACTGCACACTGCCTGTGGCCGGGCCGATCTCGTCGCTGACGACGTCACCGCTGCACGCTACGCAGTGCTGGCAAAGCAGGGAGTTGCTAGGCCCGTCAAGGATACTCCCGTGCACCGCATCCAACTGGCGTCGCGGGCAGAAATCACCACGACCTTCTACAAAATGTTCGACTCGGTCGAGCAGTGGCTTCGCACCGGCACGTACGGAGAGATGCAGATCAGCCCCGCAAACGTGAACATCGCATCGAACAGGGATGCGGCCGCTTCGTGCAGTCATAACATCGTCGGCGACTCGTCCGACGAAGAGTGCTGCGATGATGTGCTCGACAATAGACTGAACAAGGCGGCCATGGAAAGCGCCTCGGGCGCAATCAACATGGCCATCTTGCAGGGTGGAGCGGTGGCGCACATCCTTAACGTGAGCAGCTTCGTCGTCGGTCCCAAGACCACAAACAAATGTGCCGACTGCGACGCAGACGTGCACGTTCTGGATGCAGTTGGACTGAACACGCGTATGGGCCAGTGCAACATCTGCTCGCGCTACCGATGCGTGCGGTGTCAGATACGGGCGCTGCGCACGCGCGTCCTTTCGCCCGACGCCATTGGGTTGCATTGCGAGCGATGCGTCCCATCCGAGCAAAAGAAGGCCAAGAAGGGCGGCGACAAGACCTCGCCCGCAAAGTCTCACGGAGTGGGCAATGGAAAAAGGAAGTGAGAACGGGCACTTGGGGTGAGGCAGTGCGTGTCGCGCCGCGTTTCTTGGCGCCGAGACACCCGATGCAAACCTTTTTTTTGTGTGCGCTATCTAAAGCGTAGCACGGTGTCGTTTGGTGTACTAGTTCTGCGCTAAGACGGCGTGCTTTAACGACACCCGTTACTCCGGAGCCACGGTTGCACCGTTTGCAGCATGAGTGCGACTGATGGACCGCGTTCGAACGGCCGTCTCCTGGAGCCGAAGCGCCCGCAGCGGGGCAGCGGCGGCGGCAAAGTTTCTGAGGTTCACAGAGGGGATGTTCTCGAGCGCGCGCACGGCGTTGGCAACGACGGGGTCGGTCCGCAGATCGACAAGAAGGGGGGCGGCCACCCGGCTTTGGCTTGTGCTCGATCTGCCGGCGCTTGTGGGGGCGACGGTACCGCGCGCCGGGTTTGCATTGAACACCGCCTGCGCATCCATGAGTAGCACATGTTGTATCTCGTACTCCTCCGACACGCCCGGGGGGGCGTGTTCATTGTCTCCATCGTCGGCCTGGCCGTAGAGACCGCCAGCACCGCCAGCATCCACTGGGAAGAAGACCGTCTGGGGGAAAGCACCGTCTGGAAGGGTCGAGTTGCGTGCCGCAATGGCGCGGGCGCGTTGTAGCAGCTCCGATTGTGTGCGGTTGTGCTTGGACGCGTGGGTGCGGTCGGCACGACACGTGGGGCACCGGTCGTCCGCCCTCACAAACAAATCGCTGTCGCACGTTGCGCAGATGGTGTGCGTGCAGAAGTACTCCTTGCAAGGCGCGCGGTCCGCTACGGTAAACGCTTCAAAGCAAATCGGACACCCTTGCTCCTCCTCGTCCCCCGCAGCCGCCTGCTGCGGCGCGCTGCTGTTGCCATCGGCACGCGCCGCAAACCGGGCTGAGCGGCGTGGCGGCATGTGTGCGCAGACCTGAAGTGGGATGCCGTGCGCACGTTTCCACAGCGTTTTGATGAGGCAGATCGTGCGGCCTACGTCGCCGTTGCACAGAGATCGCGCGTCGAAGCGATCAATTGTTACACAGTAATGGCCCTCGGTTTGCAGGCATATGTTGCGAACATAAATGAAGGGTCGCGCTGCGCTTAGCGTGCGCGCGCAGCATAACTGTGATCCGCGTACAGCAGTTGTGCCGGGTCGTAAAAGTTTGGGATTACGGGATGGAAGCCCCCCGTTCGCCTTTCTGGTCAGTGACGCCGCCCCGTGATGCGCGCACTCCGTCGCCGTCCACGTGTGCCGTGGAGGAGTGTGCGGCAATGCGCGCAAAGCTCGAACCGCTGGCCGGCGCCAAAAGTATTACCGGTCTCCGGCGCCGCTATCGGGCCACAACCATAGGTTCAGCGCTAAGCCCAAATGGCCACACATGGCATATAAGGCCGCCACCGACCGGCGTGCAGGCATCTCCCTGCTTCCCACCCCTTTTGCGCGCCTCCGGCGCCGGTATGTCATACGACGACAGTGATGCGGAAATAGACGAAGACAATGTCCAACCCTCGCAGATGGAAGCGGACGACGAGCTGATGGGCGGAGCTTCGGACGAGGATCAGCCAGACCAGAAAGAGGGGGACGATGAGGAGGAAGAGGACGATTACTGCGCACCGGAACACGAGAAGAACGGGGAGACTGGTCGCGATGGAGAGGAAGAGGCGACAAACGACGAGGAGATCGTTTCGGAAGGGGAGAACGAGAAGGACGAAACGGCGAAGAAGCAGAGCAAGGGGCGCGCCCGGACCTTTCCAGCAAAGGTGGACGCCAAGGGACAGGTCGTAAAGGTAAAGGGCGTGTGCGACGGCATTCCGGCACCGGCGTACATGAGCTTCAACAAGAAGCTCTATGAGGTGCCGCACAGCGACTGCACGCGGGGCGGGCGCGTGCGTGACTACTCGCACGCAATGCTCGTGAGCAGCGCGGAGAAGCTCGGGGAGATGATCAAGAAAGCATCGGCGTGGCCACCTCCAGAGGAGCTACACCCACTCGCAATCGTAATCGTGAAGGGCAGGGCGGAAAAGGACGTGGAGCTCTCGAAGAACCCCGATGTGGGCCCGTTCTGGTGGTACATGCGTCTGGTGCTCGAGGAGAACCCGGAAGGAGACGACGGATTCATTCTGCGCCTCATGCCCAAGGAAGTGGTGAAGAAGTACATCCAGTGGTTGGCGGAGCAGGATACAGACATCAAGCGCTCGGCCCTCTTGACGAAGTTCCAGCCATCCAAGGACAATGGCCAGGGCATGAAGCTCTTGCTCAACGAGGGCTTCAGCGAGCGCAAGGACGTGAAGCTCGTTTCTGCACAGACAAAGCCAAAACCCAACGACAAGAGCGCAGCTGTCGATCGCGACGAGGTGGCCGGCACCGGAGGTCGGTCGTCGGCCCAAAACGCAGGAGGCACAGCCAAAGGCGGCAAGGGTGCGAGCAGCAGCGGCGGAAAGATCGCAGCACAGAATGCACAGCCTCCGACCTCGCCTTCGGCAATGGAGGGGAAGAAGGCGCCAAAGCCGCCAAAGGATGAGGAGGGAGTGTCAAAGAAGAAGCCATCAAAGGAAGAGCCAAAGGCGCCAAAGCAAAAGCCAAAGACCATAATGGACGCGCTGCAGGGAGCCAAGAGCGACAAGCCTTCGACTTCGCCAGCTTTGCCATCGGCATCGCCAATGGCGTCGCCAATGGCGTCGCCAATGGCGTCGCCAATGGTGTCGAATGGGGCGGCGGGTGCGGTGGGTGCGGCGGGTGCGGCGGGACAGGGAGAGACATCGCCAGCCCGGAAGACTCCGCCGGCACCCAAGGTTGGTTTGAAGCGGAAGGCGCCGAGCTCGGCACCCAAGGACGAGTCCTCGACCGAGCCAAAGGTGGAAAAGACGACCTACTCGAGGACCGCGTACAAGCACACCGGCCTGGACCAGAAAACGACGCAGATCATCTGGGAGAACAACGACCTCTGGATCATCTCGTCTACCGCCACGTCGAGCGGCGTGTGATGCGTGACGCGTGAGCAGACTGAGAATCAGCATTAGTATGCTGTGATGCACTTGAAGTAACGAACGCTGTGTGGGGCGAAAGAAGGTGCGGTGGTGCGGTGGTGCGGTGGTGCGGTGGTGCGTCATGAAACGTGGGTTGCAACTTATTCCGCCACTTCCATATGCGCCTATGCCCGTGGGGCACTCTAAACCGCACAGAACGGGGGAGGACGCTCGTTTCAACATGTCTGGATTCTTTTTCGTGCTGAGTTTGTTCGTCTACCTTCTTACTGCCCTCGGGTGCATCCTGGTCACTCCGCACGTACGCGTGGAAGCAGGGGGCGTGCCTATGAAAGCGCCGCTGGGAAAGGACGTTGCGTGTTTGCGCGCCACGCGCCACGCCGACTACGTCACGGTCGACGTGCCCGTTGGAACGCCCTTCAAAGTGATGACGGTGCTGCTGCGTCTCGACAGCGTCAAAGGCGCAGACGACACCACATTGCAACTGTTTGCGCAAGAGATTGTGGAGAGCGCGACTGTGGACTGCGAGTCGACGACCAACCAGTGCGAAGACGTGATGCTGCTCGCTCTGGGTGGACCCAGTGGCAAGGCCGTGCCCGTCGTGGCGCGCTTTCATTATCAACACCACACTGAAGTGTACTCCGTGGCCTCTGCTCTGCCTGGCGTGGATGGAGAACTCTTCTTGCTTGCGGAAACCCAATACTGGCTCACTGCAACCCACTTTTGCTACGCTCCAACGACAGCTGCACACCATGACCTAACGAATACGCACGTGCAAGCCAAGCACACGCCCGAGGACGGAATCGTCGCCACGCGCACCCAACTAAGCACCGTCGAAGCGGAAGCACTGGGGGCCCCAAGCATTGACTCCGAGCTTACGGCGGGGTGCGCCCAGACCGACATTGTCGTATTCCCAACCATGGCGGCCGTCGAGCCTTCTTACTTGACCATCTCCGACATGACACTGTACAACAGCGAGCCAGCGAGCGTCTCCGCGCGGCGCACTGTAGTGGAACTTGGTGAGGATTGCGCAGCACAAACAGCCGACCTCGAGCGCGATTTGATGCTCTACAAAGTCGACTGCAAAAGCATCGGCGTGTGCCGCACTGCTCCAAGTCTCCCCTTTCGTCGTTTGGCGACCTCTTCCTTGCACGTGGTTGTCTCAGCCGACGCAACTGTTGTGGCCATCGCTGCAAAGAGAGATCCTTCACTGAATGGGCTGGCGCGGCTCACCGACTCTGCCAGTGCTTTCGGTGGAAGTCTAGTGAAGCTGGGAATGATCACTCTCGCTGCCGCCGTTGTGTACGTGCGTTCTCAAAGACCCACCGCCAGTTCTAGCTGGCTGTTCAAGCACGCGGTGCGCACCGCATCGAGGTGCGGCCACGAAATGGCGGGCGACGTCGACAAGTCGTACACGTTGGTGTCCGACATCTTCGTGGGCCTGATTGCCATCACCGCTCGCGGGGGCATTTCCATACTGCGATGGCAATCGCTGATGGAGGACGGCCAGTGGCGCGTGCCGGTGTCCGAAGTCCTGGCCACGGCTTTCTCTTTGTTACACCTGTTTAATCGCTACTTTGGCTTCGAAATCGACGTCAACGATCCTCCAATATCAAAGCTGGGCGGTGCGACCGCCATCATCGACAGTAGCTGCGCTGTGATGGTGGCCTTTGCGGAAGCGCCCATAATGGTGGTGTCGATTGGCAAGTTCAACCCGACGGCAAGACTGTTGACTGCGCTGCTCATCTCACTGATCGTCGCCACGCGCTGCTCCTTCTCGGCAGCGTGCTGTGGTGTGCTGTGGGAGTCAGAAGACTGCAAAGACCAGCCCCGCTACGGACGGACGCTGCTTCTTACCGGATTCATGTGGGCCGTGATTCAATCGAGCGCGCTTGCAATCATTGTGGTCGACCTATTTGTCACGCCTTCTAGCTTCTCGATGAGCCGCGCCACGCCGGGCGAGATGTTGTCCGGGCGCCTCCTGCTCTTCCTCACGCTGGCGTGTGCGGGCCTACCGCGCTTCATGCGCACTATTCGCCACATTCTTAGTCCCCGGAACGACCACGTAGACTAGGTTCGGTGTGCGTGTGCGTGTGGCGGTTCTTTTTGAGCTTAGCGGCGCACGATGGGCGCCACCCACCCACACACCCACCCATTTGAACGAGGAACCCCGCTCTGAACACGCACAGGACTACGAGACCGCACGCTCCACATACGCGTCCATCACACTCGGTGCGAGGTAGACGTCGTTCCCCCCAATGTAGAGCGGCTGAGGCGCGCCGCCGCAGTGCTTCTTCCGACACCCCATGGAGCCAAACGGGGCGAGCATGCCCGCCCGCTGCACGAGGAGGTGCACACGAAAGTCCTTGCGCACATCGTGTCCGCTGACCTCGACGAGAATCGCTCCAAAGACCTTTGGATCGACCGTCTCGATGACCTTCAACTCGGAACCCTCGACGTCCAGTGAGAGGAACGCCGCCGACTCCATGTGCGACTCACGCATGATGCGCGACAGTGGCTGGCACGGTACGCGCACGCTGCCGCTACCGTGGTGGGCGCTCCACTTGTTCTTGAAGCTGCGCGACATGGCGCCCTCGTCGCCACTCACCGCCGAGCCGCGGGTCGAAAAGTTGACGTAGCCTCCCGCGTCCTCGGCGCACACTGCCAAGTTGCGCAGCGCGTTCTTCGGGTTGGGCCGATTGCGCTGAAGCGCGGCGAAGTTGTCGGGGCTGCCCTCGATGAGCAGTCCGTGCCACCCAAAGCAGTGCTCGAGCAGCCACGTGTTCGAATACGTCTTGCCGTCAAAGGCGCCCAGCTCAACAAACGTCTTGCCGCCGGCGGAGCGGTTGCCGGCGACCAGTAGTATCTCGAGCATGCGTAGGTCCTCCAGGCCCTGCGACTGCACCTGGCGCGTGATGCACTCGCGCTCCGCCGCGCCAATCCCCAGCCTGTTCATCCAGCCCTGCGTGTGCAGGCGCTGGATCTCCTCGTGGATGGCGTACGCGCGCCGCGTGTCCGGACTGGTGAGGAGCACGACGACGACGATGCACACGATTGCGAGGCACGCCAGACACGCGCAACGGTGCTTCATCTCTCGTGAACCGTACCGGCGGAAGGCCGCAAGCGCCAGACCGAGGGCCATTAGTCTCTGAAGACTGAAGATATACCCGCTCTGGAGGCGAGATATCGGTCGGACAAGTGGAAGGTTTGTGTGCGTTTGGTAACTGCGTGCTTAACCGTGAAAAATGACTGGTCGACGAGGTGTGTGAGGTACTTGATATCTTCACGATCGTAGATCATGTTGTTCTGGGTACCTGAAACACCGTTACCACCTACGACCGTGTTTGCGCAACAGCACCATCTGTGGTCACAATCAACAAGGGTGTCTACGGCGCCGGATGCGCCGGATGCGCCGGACGCGCGTCAAACTCGTCTTTGAGACTTTCTAACACAGCCGCAGCCCTGTCTCGCGCGAGTCTGTGGCGGCGGCGGAGACAACACCACACCACGATGGGCAGCAGTATCCACAGAGGGATCAGTTCCATGCTCCAGCTCCACACTGCAACGTCCAACCACTGCTTCCAGTTGCTGCGCGGGTCCAAGCCGCCGTAATTGGAAGAGTGCGTCGGGTGGATGGTACACTTGGTGCAGCATTCGGAGACTATGGTGGGAAACAGAAAGTCTACATGCCCGCTCGGACCTTTCCAGTTCATTCCGAACACGTCGATGCGCGCAACTTCCGCGTCCTGCTCGAGTGCATTGAGCACAACGGCGCCTCGCGAAAACCCGCTTGCGGCGTTTTTGCTCAGACATCGGTCGCCACACTTGGTGCAGTTTGGAAATGCTCGGTACACGTCAAACCACGGAGCAAGCACCGAAGCAGGTTCAATACCAAGTGCCACGGTCCACCGAAACGTGTCGCGGTACATGCGCACGTTCGACGGGTAGAGCGTCCACGTGTAGAGCATTGTATCGTCCATCAAATCGTCTGGGTTCTTTCCGATTACCCATTCAGTCACGTTCGGGTCGGCCCAAGGCGATTTGAACTGGTCTTTGGTTGAGCAATGCACGGTGATCCGGTCGCCGGGAAGCCAGTTCTTGCGATAGTAGTCGTTGAAACGGACAACGTTTGTGTGGTTGTTGATGCTAACGCGGTCCTGTGTGGTCAGGGGTCCGTTGCCCACTACGGCCACACGCTTGCGTGTGTCGTGGTCCGGCTTGAAGAAGGCAGAGGGTGAGACGGGCGTTGTGTGAGGCAGAAACTGCATGGTCGGCGGAAGCCACGCACAGTGACAGCATTGGCGGCCTTACCGCAAGTCTTAGCATAGCGAGGCAACCAATCAGCCTACCAATCCAACTGCTTTACCCAGAAAGGCACCTGTGAGTAAAGTGGCCAACTCTCGTGTAGCGCGCGATCGTCTGCATTTGCGCTTGGGTCATACCCCACCGCCGTCTGTGCTATGCGTAGCGGGTGTGGCGGCGACGACCAATGGCGAATGCCGAGCGAGCCTGTGGCGTTTTGCATCTCTATGCGATCCGGCTTAAAAAGCCAAACATCCGCGCGAATCCAACACAAGTCGAGGAGCGCATCAGCTGCAGCTGCAACCACTGCATGTTCGGCGAGGGGGTCGGGCCGGGTGGGGTTGAAGAGCATGCGCCCAAAGTGCGTCGGCAGCAGGAGAACATTGTCGGATGGGTACCCAAAGGATTGGCGGAACGCGTAGACGCAGTGAGGGGTCCAGTGCACCATCGGCTCTACAGCGTACTCGGCGACGTATGCGTCGAAGCGCACACGCAGTAACCACCTTGCTCCCAGGCCAATGGCCGAGTCTACCGCCACACTCAACGCCGTCCATGCGTTGCGCAGACGGTGATTGGAATAGAGCAACCCAGGGACGCGGGACGCATTCCACGACAGAAGAATTACAGAGTCAAATTTGCTGCACGTTCCTGTGAGTAGGGGACCACGTTCCCAGTACACAACAACTGACACAACGTTTGGCGTCCACGACCTTGCTAACGCCTTTGCCGCACACACAGCACGGGTCGCGTACGGCAGCGTGCTTTTGTGTAAAGCGCCAGTGTGCAGCGTCGCAAGTCTTGCGTTCTGCATGCTCCCGCCCCCGCTCCTGTCCCCTGTCCCCGATCTTGCGCCCTTAGCGTTGGCGACGATCATCTCACGCCGCAACTGCGTAGATGATGCACTTGTGGCGCAGGAAGTTCTGCATCGTCAGGCCGGCATCCGCCTCGGCGGCAAAGGCCAGCACGGTGCTCATGTGCGCCTCTCCGGCGTCGACCGAGGTGATGAGCTCCTTGTTTGCACGCACGTCTCCGGCGCAGCCGTCGTATACGACGTGGTAGACGCGCACCTTGTCGACCGGCACTTCGAGCTGCGAAAACTCGAACGCGCCCTCTGTGATCGCTTCGATGCCGCAGCGCTTCAGCGTCGGCGCCTTCAAGTCGCCCGACGCGGGCTCGATGAGAGCGATGTCGTCCGGCTGGCGGAAGAAGTAGCCTTGCATGCCGCCGAGCATCTCTTTGATCAGCCACTGCTCCGAGATTTGGACGCCGACCTTCTGCACACCATTGCGCCAGTCGATTCCCGCCGTGCTGACAAAGTGGCCGTCGAGCTGCGAGTCGTCCAGGTTGCGCGGGAACACGTTGGCGTACACGGCCATGTCGGCCACAGGAAGCACCTCTTTGCAAGCCATCTCGAACTTGGCGTTGGACAAAGTGCCGACCATCTCCAGGCACGCGCTGCGCTTTGTCAGCTTGATCGAGGCTGCGGGTTTGGTGGTGTTGATAATCGGGTTGTCGCCCTGCTCGAGCGCAACGATCGCGGCCTGCCTGTCAAAGACAAAGAACAGCCGGAAGTCGACCTGCACCAGCGACCCACGGAACGTGACGTCTTTCACCTTTGCTTCGACAAAGGCGTTGGGGAGCGCGCTCGCGTCTTCGAAGAGCTCGTCGCACATGGAAGTCGAGTCCTCCCACGCCCGCACGCCTTGCTGCACCAGCCACGCCGAGTACGGCGTCTTGCAGTCCTTGCCGAGGTCGCACGGAAAGACCGTCGTCCCGGTCGCAATGTCCATTGGCTGCATGCTCTTGAGGCGGCTGGCGTGCGCAGTGAGGTTCGTCGTCGTCTCCTTGCCGAACGCGCTCTCGTCCTTGGAAAAGTCCAACGCAAGCTGCTCCAGTTTGGCAGTCGATCCGTTGAGCATCTGGCTCCACTTGGCGCGGCACGCATCCACCTGCTGCTGCAGCGCGTTTTCGGCGTAGTCCTTTCCGTAGAATCCGCCGGCAGCCATCGACCACAGCAGCGACGCGACGGCCTGAGGCGCCGGCTCCATCGCTTCCTTGATGATCCGCTGAGCGCACTCGTGCGTCCCAAGCGGTTGTCCCAGCGGTTGGATGCGCTTGGCGTTGGTGTACAGCGCATTCCCCGTCTTGCCATACACCACCGACACGTTGCTCAGCATCACGCGCATGCCGGGAAGAATCTGCGAGAGGTCGACCTCCTTTCCGCCCTTGGCACCGGCCCCGTCCTTGTCGCCGCCTCCACTACCTTCCTCCGGCTTGTAAAACGATGGCATCACCATTCCAAGAAAGTTGGCCTTGCACAAGAACTGCTCGCCACCCACACCGTCGCCGATGTCAAGGATCTGCGGGCCCTTGGCCCACTTGTTCTTGGCGACCTCTTCCGGCGATGCTTCCAGGTGCTTGGTTGGGAGTCCAAACGCGATGCCTTCGAGTCCCGTTGTGACAATGTCCTTGCAGCCAGTGCCAATGATCTTGTCCACTGCCACGCTCACGCGCAGCTTCTTGGCCCCCTGCACCGTCTCGTCCTTGGTGTGCATCACCACACCCTCCAACACGCAGCTCATCCCACCACCGGAATGCTTTGCGGACGGCGCTGCCTCTTCCACTTTGACCTTAAACATCTTCTTTGCGCGCTGCGCCGGCGTCTCCTCGGCGGGCGCAAGCTCTTCCGCTTCTGGCGGCTCTTCAGGAGCCAAGGCCGCAGCGACTGCCGGATTGGCGGATTCGCGTCCGCGCTTTGCCTGTGCGGTCTTTGGCATGGATGCGCGATGCTTTTCCCGATGCTGCTGAGGGGCCGATGGACATGACATCACAGATTAGGGTCGTCGTGCGTGCGCGGGTCTCTGGCGCCGGGCCTTACCGTGTCGCGTTTTGCGGCGCCGACCTGACCACGTCCGCCGTTTAGCACCCCTGCTCGTTGGCTGTCTTTCACCCTACCCTCCCCTCTCCGAAGCAGATATCGACAAACTCAAGGCCCGCGAAAAGCCCGGTTTTTGTGCACGAAGAGCCGCTACATCATATATAAAACCGGGCTTTTTGCGGGCCTTCCCCGGACTTTTTGGGCAAAAAGTCCGGGGAATGTCCGGACCCGGGTCTCCGCCGGACAAACTCGGACATCCATCGGACAGTCCACTTCCGGACATTCCCCGGACTTTTTGCCTAAAAAGTCCGGGGAAGGCCCGCAAAAGGCCCGGTTTTATATATGATGTAGCGGCTCTTCGTGCACAAAAACCGGGCTTTTCGCGGGCCTTGAGTTTGTCGATATCTGCTTCGCTGAGGGGGGGGTAGGGA
>MDSV01111656.1_pt1 | contig 15452 bp, 17 predicted proteins | sample 810851 | NCBI WGS metagenome assembly MDSV01 (sample SAMN05326640, study PRJNA326480) | marine metagenome | isolation source: seawater | place: Atlantic Ocean: North East | collected 2012
GGATCAATTAAGGCAGAAAAATTTGATCAAATTTTGGGCAAGACAGCACTTAACGATCTCCCCAAAGATATTCATCTTTCTGCTGCTGATATTGCTGATTTTACATAGCAGAGCATGCCACAAGCCCTTCTTTAATGAATAATATTTCAATTATTGGCGCATCAGGATTCATTGGAAGAAATTTATGTAGCTATCTGATTAAGATTAATGAGATATTTGAGGGGTTTTCAAGAAGTGTAGCTAATCAAAACTTAAAAATTAACATAGTCAATGATTACTCTGAAGTGCCAAAATCAAAATATCTTATTTATCTAGCAGAAGAAAGCAGAGTGCATGCAGTAGAGTCCCTTGGAAAAAGCTATATTCAGAATTCTTTGGATAGCATTCGTTCGATACATAATGCAACTCAGGCAAAGATTATTTATATTTCTTCTTCATTGGTATATGGTCCAGGTAGCCATACTCCCTGGAAGGTATCAGATGATCTCAACCTTGACTCTATTTATGCTAGATCCAAAGCAGCCTGTGAAGAGTATGTTCTAGATAATGGTGGCTCTGTAGCTAGATTAACAAATGTTTATGGGCCAGGTATGAGTAAAGAAAATGTTCTGTCAGATATCTTAAATCAAACTGACTCAAGAAAAGGAATGATTCTTAGAAATCTTTACCCAATAAGAGATTACGTTTCCATTGATGACGTAGTAAAATGTATACATAAAATATACATAAAAGATCTTAATAAAATTTTTAATGTTGGGTCTGGAATAGCCTTGAGTGTTAAACAGCTTGCTGAGATTGTCTTAAAAGCAAAGAATACCCCTGAAATATCAATTACCCAAACAGATTTGCAGCCGAATGAATCAATTTTAGTGGTAGATATAGAAGAGACAAAAAAAGAGTTAGAATGGTGTCCAGCAACTGAATTTAATGTACAAAGCGTCATTTAAAATAAATTATTGAAATTTAGAAGGAGAATATTATCAAAAGAACAATCGCAGTATTCACAGGAAACCGTGCAGAGTACGGCCTACAATATCCAGTATTAAAAGCTATTGAGGCTCACCCTGATTTAGATTACCGGCTGGTGGTCTCAGGCGCGCACTTAGAAAAAGATTTTGGGAAAACAATAGAAGAAATTGAGAAAGATGGTTTTACTATTCATCATGTGGTTGAGATTGATCTAGATGAATCTAAGCCTAACGGAACATCTCATGCAATTGGCACAGGTGTGCTTTCTATTTCAAAGGCTTTGATAGATATCAAACCTGATGTCTTTCTAGTCTATGCTGACAGATTTGAGGGTTTTGCTGCGGTCATTGCTGCAACTCAAATGAATATTCCCACTGCTCATATTGAGGGTGGAGATATCACAGAAGGGGGAGCATTAGATGATTCTGTGAGACATGCTATGTCAAAGCTTGCCCATATCCATTTCACAACTAATGATCAGGCTACAAACAGAATATTAGCCATGGGAGAAGCTGATTGGAGAGTTCATACAGTCGGTTTTCCAGCAATTGATATGATTCAAGAAGACAATTTTGCAACCCCAGGTGAATTAGAGGTCTTGTATTCTTTGGATCTGACCAAGCCTATCGTATTATTTACTCAGCACTCTGTTACAACAGAGTTTGAGCTAGCAACCGCTCAAATTGAGCCATCCTTAGAAGCTATTATAGAGCTAGCTTCTCGAGATATTCAGGTAATAGTAACCTATCCAAATAATGACTCTGGGGGGCGAGCAATTATTGATAAAATTCATAAAGTGCTCGATGGTCATGAGGGAAAAAATATTCAGATTCATCAATCATTGGGAAGATATAATTACCATGGCATCCTAGCCCTAGCAAAAAACCTAGATTATAAAATTGCTTGTGTGGGTAATTCCTCATCTGGAATTAAAGAAACTCCAGCATTTAAATGCCCAACAGTAAATATAGGTTCTAGACAGCAGGGCAGATTAAGGGCTGAGAATGTTTTAGATGCAGACTATAACAAGGATGATATTACAAAATCTACTTTAGCATGCTTCCATGATGCTGATTTTCTCTTGAAATGCCAGAATGCAGTGAATCCATATGGCGTTGGCGATGCAGGCAAAAAGATTGCATCCATTTTATCTAGCATTGACCTAACCCCATCTATTATCCTCAGAAAAGAGATGAAGATTCTTGGGGAGTCGAATAAGGGATGGTACAGATAAATGAATCATCAGAATCTTGATCAGGTAACTCTTCACCAGGATTCCTCGATTCAACAAGCAATAGAAGTACTTGAGGACACTCATTTAAGGATAGTTTTTGCTGTCGATAGCAAAAATTTTTTGGTGGGAGTGCTTACAGATGGAGATATTAGGCGCGCCCTGATCAAGGGTATGAGTCTGACCTCAAAAATAGAAACAGCAATTAACAAAAACTTTACTTCAGTTGGCCCAGATGCAACTGAAGCTGAGACATTAGCTTTGATGCAAGAGAGAGATATCTTGAGCGTTCCTGTTCTACTTGATGGAAAGGTGATTGATTTGGTAACTCTAAGTGATATAAATCAACCCAAGGTAATAGAAAATCCTGTTTTATTGATGGCAGGGGGTTTTGGTACAAGACTTCAGCCATTAACAAATAATTGCCCAAAACCGCTATTAAAAATTGGTAATATCCCAATTATTGAAATTATTATTAGAAATTTTATGAAGGCAGGCTTTAGAAATTTTTACATTTCAACCCATTACAAATCTTCAATGATTAAAGAATTTTTAGGTAACGGAGATAAATTTAATATTACCATCAAATATATAGATGAAACTAATCCATTGGGAACTGCAGGTTGTCTTGGTCTGCTGCCCAGAGATGAGATTGATCTCCCGGTAATAATGATGAATGCTGATATTTTAACCAAAGTTAATTTCTCAAACCTACTAGATCATCATAATAAAAGTAGTTCTATTGTTACTATGTGCGTTCGAACATACACTCATCAAATCCCCTTGGGTGTGGTTCGCTCAAATGAAAAAAATGAACTAGTTCAGATAGATGAAAAGCCATCGTTTGACTATTTCGTCAATTCTGGAATGTACGTTCTTGATGGATCTGTTTTAAGCATGATCCCAGAAAATAAAAAACTAGATATGCCAGATTTTTTGAATAGCATTGCTCATTCAGAATCTAACTCTGCTGTTAATCTTTATCCTCTGCACGAGTATTGGCTGGATATTGGGCAAATTAATGATTTTAATAAAGCTCAAATAGATTTTGTGGCTGATTTTAATGATTAATAAGAAAAAAGTACTTGCATTAATTCCAGCACGCTCTGGAAGCAAGGGTTTAAGAGGTAAAAATCTTCTTGACCTTCATGGGAAGCCTTTAGTTGCATGGCCAATAGAAGTAGCGCTAGAGTCAAGGTTTATTGATAGAGTTGTTGTCAGTACAAATTCAAAGAAAATAGCTGAAATTGCAAATAAATATGGTGCTGATACTCCATTTCTCAGACCAAGAGAGCTTGCCACTGATACTGCAACCTCTGCAGATGTGGTGTTACATGCTTTAGATTTTTTGCAAAAGCAAGGAGAGGAGTATGAATATATTGTGCTTTTAGAGCCAACCTCACCTTTAACATCAACTGATGATGTTGATAAAGGATTAAAAGAGCTCCATAAAAAATCTTCTGAAGGTATTGTATCGATAGTAAGTGTTAGCATAGCAGAGTCAACCCATCCAATTTTTTGCTCGACTATAAAAGAAGATGGCAGTTTAAAGCCGCTTCTAAAAAAGAACTTTTCTTCTCCAACCAGGAGGCAGGATATAGATAAGGTGTATTTTTTTGATGGATCTTTTTATATTTCTCAGGTTTCTGCATTCTATAAATATAAAACTTTTTATCACAAAAAAACTATTGGCTTTAAAATGCCCCAATGGCAATCATACGAAATAGATAACATTACAGATTTCACCATCATCAAAGCAATTATGGAATCTAGGAGACAGCGCTAATGACTAATAAGACTTACACACAGAGGTTACTAAATGTTATTCCTGGTGGAGCGCATACATATTCTCGCGGCTTTGATCAGTATCCTGCGAATGCCCCTCAGATTCTCAAAAGAGGCAAGGGAGCATATGTATATGATGAGAATGAATCAAAATATCTTGATTATGGTATGGCATTAAGGGCAGTAAATCTTGGCTATGCTGAGGATGAGATTGATAAAGCAGCTTTTGAGCAAATTAGCTTTGGGAACAACCTATCACGCCCATCCTTGGTTGAGCTAGAGGCAGCAGAGTTGCTTGTTGATACCATCGATTCAGTAGACATGGTGAAATTTACAAAAAATGGTTCTACAGCTGTCTCAGCAGCAGTTAAATTATCAAGGGCTTACACTGGCAGAGAGTTGATAGCAAGGTGTGTTGATCATCCATTTTTTTCTTTTGACGATTGGTTTATAGGCTCAACAAATATTACAAAAGGCATTCCATTATCTGTCATCGATCAAACAAAACTTTTTAAATACAATGATATTCAATCCCTAAAAGATTTAATTGATTTATATCCAGGGCAATTATCTTGCGTCGTTATTGAACCGGCCGCAACAGACTGCCCAAGCCAAGATGGTCAATTGGGATGCTGTAATTCTTATCCATGTAGCAGAGGATTTGATGCTAAGAAACTAAATTTTTTAAAAGAGGTAGAGGCGCTCTGCAAGAAAGAAGGAATTGTGTTTATTCTAGATGAAATGATTACTGGCTATAGGTGGCACCTTAAAGGAGCCCAGCATATCCTCGGAGTTAGTCCAGATCTATGCACATTTGGTAAAGCCATGGCTAACGGCTACTCACTTGCTTGTGTTGCAGGGAAAAAAGAGATTATGAGCTTAGGTTCTATTGAGCAACCTGGACAAGAGCGTGTATTCCTCTTATCAACGACCCATGGCTCTGAAATGGCTCCCTTGGGTGCGTTCATATCAACAACTAATTTTATTAAGAAGAACAATGTTATTAACCATTTTTGGGAATATGGTTCCAAATTAACAACTTTAATAAAAAAATGCGCCAAGGATTTTGGTATTGAGGAATCTTTTATTATTGGCGGCCCAACATGCTCACCGTTTTATCTTACAAAAGATCAAGATGGGAATATTTCATTTGAACTCAAAACAGTCTTTATGCAAGAAATGATCAAATATAAGATTCTAATGCCGTTTATTGCAATATCCTTCAGACATGGCCAAAAAGAACTTGATTTAACTGAGGCAGCTCTTTTATCTGCGTTTTCAATATACAAAAAAGCATTCGAAGAGGGCTGCGAAAGTTATATAGAAGGCCCGGCTGTCAAACCAGTGTTTAGGCAATTTAATTAAATAATGAAAGTAGCATTAGCCTCTATTGATATTTCATGGAGGGACAAATCTACCACTCTTGGTAAATGTGAATCGCTGTTAGAGCTAACAAAGACCAGTCAGCTAGATATGATTATTTTTCCAGAAATGACATTAACTGGCTTCTCTGTTCTCAACCCATTAAGTGAAAAACTTCAAGATTCATGGACGATAAATCAATTTTCTAAACTAGCAATCCAATATAAGATTAAAATTTTTTTTGGTATGTCCTTGATCGCTCAACATAAAAAATCTTTTAATTCTCTTATATGTATAGGAAGTGATGGAAAGGTGGTCTCACGATATAACAAAATGAATCTATTTTCATATTCTAGAGAAAATGAGGAGTTTCTTCCCGGAACTAAACCTCTGATTACAAGTTTGGACAATATAAAAATTGGTAATACCATCTGTTATGATCTCCGTTTCCCTGAGCTCTATAGGCAATATGCAACGGACTGTCATTGCATAGTGAACATTGCTAATTGGCCTGCTAAAAGAGCTTCTGATTGGAGAAATTTATTGAAGGCTCGAGCAATTGAGAACCAATGCATTGTTATTGGTGTTAATCGTCAGGGTAAAGACGCTTTTAATCAAAAATTTAGTAAATCATCATTAATATTCTTACCGGATGGAAAAAAATTATCTCCTGTTCACTCTTCCTCTGAAATAGACATATACGATATTGATACAACTATTGTTGATAATTATAGGGCTAAACTTCCTTTTATTCAGGACATGAGACTCGGAGATTTAATTAACTTAAAATTATAAGATTATGAAAGATAAAACATATTTTATTTCTGGTGGCCTAGGCCTTCTTGGTACAGCCTTTGTTAAAGATCTTCTTGGTAGAGATGCCAATTTGATTATTGCTGATATTGCTGATGATATTTCAACTCAGCTGCAATTTGAATTAAATGAAATGTCCTATTCAGGTAATTATATTTATACAAAAATGGACATCACCTCATCGGAGTCGATAGATGCAGCAATAGAATTAGGTATAGATCGTTTCACTAAAATTGATGGTTTTGTTAATACTTCCTTTCCTAGAAATTCGTCGTATGGCAAAGATGTGATGGAAATTTCTTATGAAGATTTTTGTGAAAACTTAAATATTAATTTAGGAGGCTACTTCTTGTCCTCACAAAAATTCATTCATCACTTTCTCGGCCAGGGTTATGGAAATATTATTAATATTTCATCAATTTATGGAATTATTGCTCCAAGATTTTCGATCTATAAAGATACTGAAATTAACTCTCCCGTTGAATATGCTGCCATTAAATCAGGGTTAATGCATATTACAAAGTATTTTGCTAAGTATTTAAAAGGCAAAAATATAAGATTGAATACAATTAGTCCAGGAGGTATTTTTGATAATCATGAAGATCTTTTTGCTGAAAATTATTCACAATATACTTTAAACAAAGGCATGTTGGATCCTAGTGATATTTGTGGGACCTTAGCGTTCTTGCTTTCAAATGAGTCACATTATATTAATGGACAGAATATTGTTGTTGATGATGGGTTTACAATCTGATTTCAGAGACTGATCTTGAAACTGTCAATATGTATCCCAACATTCAATAGAGCTACAGTTTTAAAGCATTGCTTAGATTCGATAGTAGCATCACTCAAGGACCATGAATGGTTAGAAATCTGCATTTCAGATAATGCATCCATTGATGACACTGTTGAGGTGATTAAGCGTTATCAAGATAAATTGCCCATTACCTTTTCATCTAATAATGAGAACATTGGTTTGGCAAGAAATGTCCTAGAGGTAACTCAGTTAGCAAGGGGTGATTTTATTTGGCTGGTTGGGGATGATGATTACTTGATGCCGGATGCCTTGGATAGGCTTTATGAAATCATGCATGATCCCTCCCATAAAGATATAAAATTTTTCTACAATAATGCATTTACTGTAGGTAGCATGGATGAAATACTAGAAAAAGAGGGTGACTTTAATTCTTGTGATTTTAAAGCGATGCTTTGCAGCGCAGAGAATCAAAAAACAGAATTTTTAAAACTTATTGATCATAATATCTCATGGGACTTTTTAGGTGGAATGTTCATGTCCATTTTTCATGCAGAATCATGGAGAAGTGGCTTGGCGAATATAGATCAAGAGCAACTTTTAAAACCAGGAACTTTTTCTTCACTTGAGAATACATTTGTTCATTTAAAAGTTTTTCCTTGCGCTTTCAAAGAGAGCAAGGCCTTCATAAACTATACCCCAATAATAATTGCAACAAGTGATTCTAGAGATTGGTCTTCTTATTGGTATATTGTCCACTCACGTTGGCTTATTGCAGCGCTTGAAGAGTACAGGAAGCATGGTTTAAGTTTCCTTCAATTCATTAAGAATAAAAATAAAACATTAGAAAAGTTTGCTCCCTATTTCGTAATGATCCTCTGGAATAAAAAAAAATACGGTTTGTTATGGTCAGATCTTTTCAGAATGCTTGCAAAAAACTTCCTTTATCCTAATTTTTATCTTTCAATTTTTTATCCACTATATTTTGCAGCCAAGCGATTATCAAAAGAGCAGCGATAAAAATTATTAGGATTTTGGTGAGTTTAAGAAAGAGATATATCTAACTTGCTCCCAAAGTAAGTTAATTTTTTGATTGAGCTCTAATTCTTTATTAAAATCTTGGTTAGCGATTGCGAAACTGATGTGATCTTTTAGCGGCTCAAGCCTGCTGTCCAAAGAGCCAGATATAAACTCTTTTCCATATGGCGTCTTATCTTCAAAAATTACTTCTTCATCTAGCTCAACCTTAAACAAGTTATTATCAGACGCACTATTTAATTCTATGTTAACTATAGAATTTTTTTTACTAAAGCTAGCCTCCCACTGATCTTCTAGTCCTTTTATATTTAGAGATATTTGAGAACTAACTAAGAAGAAATTATGAAGCGCCATCATTGCTAAAATATGGATACCTAGGAGATCAACAGCACCCCCTCCAAATTTATTTTTTTTCCAACTCAATTTTCCCTTTTCGGTAAGATTCCATGTAATTTTTATTGTTTTACCTTGATAGGAATTATTAAAAATTAGGTCTGACCAAGACAAATATCTAAATAAAAAACCAACAGAAAAATTAACTTTATTCTCCTCTAGCAAGCTCAATAGCTTAGATGCTTGACGAGGAGAGGGAGCTACTGGCTTCTCTAAAAGTAGTCTTTTAGTTTTAAGCAGTTGGATGTTATTCTGAATAATCTCAAACTGATCCACAGGCCTTCTCGCAACAACAATTACATCTCCATTCTCAATTAATCCATCAAGTGTTTTGCATGGCACTATATTCTTCCTTGTTTTTTGACTAATTTTTAAATTTAAAATCAAAGGAAGGTATTCTTCTAAAATAAAAATTTTTCTAGCTTCCCCTATGTGAGAAATTGCAACAAGGTAGCCATATAAACCGAATCCAGAGCCTAAGATTGAAAATGAGTAAGGATTTTTCATACTAAATAGAAATAGTATAATACTGAAATGTTCAAAAAAATTGAAATATGGATTCTTTACCTAACAATACTTTTTGGTATTCTCTTTGCAATTGGTTTTGGCTTTCATGTAAGACAGGAGTTAGTTGGGAAAATAAAAGCAGGGTGGGTCTCTGAAACCGCATTAATTCTGGCAGAAATACCCCTTTATTTCAAAAAGACATTAGATGGTTTAACCCTTGAAGATAGATTTACTTCTTTGGATGGGTTTGTTTAATGGAACTCCAAACTTAGAAGAGTCATATCTTCTTCTTTCAGGATATGACGGTGATATTAAAGAGATATATGGTTTTGAATTTAAAGAATCTCACAAAGATATTTCATTAAAGATTGATAATAAAATAAGCAATAAAGCATTGTCTCTATACTTTAAATTATTATAGGTAAATGAAGCTATGCGCCTTATAAAAACTCTTAGCGTTATAACAGTCACACACTAATGTTGTGTCTTGATTCTTCGAACAACCAACAATTTCAAAGACTATCAATATGAGAAGGATATTTTTTATAATTAATTTGGTTGATTTAATCATTCATTGATCATACAAAATGAATATGTTTGGTGGTAAATCTAATTCTGAGCATTGAGCAAATAGAAATTTTTCTTTGTTGCTCAATAGCTTGAGCAATATAAACTAGTGTAAAATAGCAACATTTTTAAATTGTATATCCAAGCATGAAAGTAGTTATATTAGCAGGTGGATTTGGCACTCGTCTCAGTGAGGAGACAGATCTCAAACCCAAGCCAATGATAAATATTGGAGATATGCCAATTCTCTGGCACATTATGAAAATTTACTCTTCATATGGCTTCAATGACTTTGTTATTTTGCTGGGCTATAAGGGATACGTTATCAAGGAATATTTTGCGAACTATGTTTTGCATTCAAGCAATGTCAGAATCGATTTAAAGAACAATGAAACAAAAATTTTGAATGACAACAGAGATCCATGGACCATTACTCTCTTAGAGACGGGCCTCAAATCAATGACTGGAGGAAGAATTGCGCAAGCTAGAGATTTAATAGACGGCGAAAGTTTTCTTCTAACATATGGTGATGGTGTTGGAGATATTAATATAGAAGCATTAGTCCAGTTTCACAAAAAACAGGGAAAACTCATGACTCTTACTGCATGCCAGCCTGCTGGCCGGTTTGGTGCATTATCCCTAGATGATCAAAATTTAGTTACTGCTTTTCAGGAAAAACCAAAAGGTGATGGTGCATGGGTTAATGCTGGTTTTTTTGTATGTGAAAATAAGGTGTTAGATTATATAGATAGCGGATTAGATACAGTCTTTGAAGAGACTCCTATGAAACATATCTCCCAAGATGGCGAATTATCAGCATATAAACATCATGGTTTTTGGCTCCCTATGGATACTTTGAGAGATAAAAAAACATTGAACGATTTATACGATTCAGATAAAGCTCCTTGGGTGGGTTGGTAAAATGCTATTTAATAATGTTTTTAATAATAAGAAAATAATAGTTACAGGTCACACAGGCTTTAAAGGATCATGGCTTTCAACGTGGCTCATTGAACTAGGTGCAGAAGTTTATGGGATATCCAAAGATATACCCACATCACCCTCATTATTTGATGAGCTTAAGTTAGAAGATAGATTAACACATCATATTATTGATATTCGTGATGCTGAAAAGCTTTCAAGTACTATTCACAGAGTACAACCAGACTTTGTATTCCACCTTGCCGCTCAGCCCATTGTCTCCACTTCTTATTTTGAACCATCGGAAACAATAACCACCAATGTAATCGGAACCATGAACGTGCTTGAATCTCTCAGAGGAATTGACAAAGAGTGCAGCGCAATTATTATTACTAGCGACAAAGCTTATGACAATGTGGAGCAAGTATGGGGCTATATTGAAAATGACAGAATGGGTGGCAAAGATATTTATAGTGGCTCAAAGGGAGCTGCAGAGCTCATAACAAAATCTTATTTTAATAGTTATTTTATTAAGAATTCAAATATTAAACTAGCTGTTGGCAGAGCTGGAAATGTTATCGGCGGAGGAGACTGGGCCAAAGATAGAATTGTTGTAGATTGTATGCTTTCCTGGGCAATAAAAGAAAAGGTCAGCATAAGAAACCCGGAGGCTACTAGGCCATGGCAACATGTTTTAGAGCCCATTTCAGGTTATTTGCTATTGGCTCAAAATCTTTCTGAGCCAGGTAATGCCATAAACGGTGAGGCATTTAATTTTGGCCCTAGAGCAGAGCAAAATAGAAATGTCTTAGAACTTATTAAAGACTTGAGTTCGTATTGGGGCTTTGAAGATCCTGCACAAAGCTACATTATTGATAGAACAAAGGATTTTGACGAGGCCGCATTATTGAAATTAAATTGCGACAAGGCACTCGCACTAATTAACTGGCAAGCAAATTTAATCTATGAGAATACTATTAAATTTACTGGGGAGTGGTATTCTAATTTTTATAACTCTGATTTTGATTCTTACATTGAAACAGTTAAACAAATAGATGCATACACTGAGATTGCAAAACAAAATCTTGCGCAATGGACTTAATCGAAGGAGTTATCTTCACTCCTCTTGCTAAAATTTCTAACCCAAAAGGAGATATTTGGCATGTTCTAAAATCTTCTGAACCATCATTCAATGGCTTTGGAGAAGCTTATTTTTCTCACATTAAACATGGTGTTGATAAACCTTGGAGACTTCACAAGCAAATGACTAGTAACTTGGTTGTAAGTATTGGTGAAATTCATTTTGTTCTTGAAGATGGCAGGGAGGATTCACCATCATTTAAGGTAAAAAATGAATTTACGCTGTCAGAAGAAAATTATGGAAGGTTAACTATACCCCCAGGTATTTGGATGAAATTTACTGGTATCGGAGCTACTAACTCTCTCCTTAATCTTGCAGATATTCCTCATGACCCATTAGAATCTATACAAAGATAATGAACCCAAAAGTATCCATTTTGATGAATTGCTTCAATGGAGAAGAATTTCTTCAAGCTGCCTTAGAGAGCATTTTTGCTCAAACATATAGCAATTATGAGATTATATTTATAGATAATCATTCAACTGATAATAGTATAAATATTGCTAATACTTTTAAAGATCCTAGATTGATTATTCGCAGCACTCCAGAGCATTGTAATATTGGTAAGGCTAGAAGTTTTGGCTCACAGTTCTTTTCAGGAAAGTATTTAGCATTTTTAGATGTAGATGACTTATGGGTGCCGACTAAACTCACCAAGCAAGTTGGACTGATGGAAGATCAAAATTTAGTTTTAACATATGGTGGATCTCAAACTATTGATGAAAATAATATTGTTTTATCAGCTTTTTCCCCCTATTCAAGCTCTACAGTTTCGTTTGGAAAGTTACTCTTTAATTACAATATCAATCAACAAACCGTGATGATTAATCTTGAAGAAGAGCCGGTTCAATTTCTTGAATCAAAAACATATGCTCCAGACAATCCATTATTCATGTCAATTATTGGAAGAAATGAGAAGAGGTGCGCAATTATTAATGAGCACCTAGTAGATTATAGGTTGCATTCTCAACAGATGAGTAAGGGGCTTCTGAGTGTTAGATATAAAGAGGGCTTAGATACTTTACTTGATCTCAAGAAGATGTTCCCTAATCATGCTAAAAATTATAAACTTCATTTTTTGTTAGCCATCTGTAAGAAAGGCATTCAAACTGTAATTTCTAAAATTTTTTCTTTTTTTGCGAGGAGGTAATAATGAATCATTACAATTATCTTGATTTTAAATACAACGCTCTATGGTATGAAGAATTTGAGAATGAGTTTCTTTTTAAATCTAAGCGTGCAAAATTAAAGACTAAGAGGAATGCTCTTTTAGCAAATGAGGCTTTCAAATTTACAACTAATTCTCGAGCTTCTTTGGATCCGCGAGTCTTTAAATCAGGTCATGGCCCATATTTAAAAGACGTTGATGACAATTTATTTCTTGACCTTGGTTCCGGCATTTTTATTTCCAATCTTGGTCATTCTCATCCCAAGGTTTCACATGCTATTTCAACTGAAGCAAATCAACTAATTGCTACTCATGATTACATGACTCCAGTAAAGCATGCATTTAATCAAAAACTAATAACTACTTGTGATAATGGACTTCGAAATATCCATCTTTATGATAGTGGCGGTGTTGCAATAGATATTGCAATCAAAGCAGCACGCGCAATCACAAAGAAACAAGAGGTCATATCTTGCTTTGGAGACCATCATGGAAAGTCATTAGCTGGCGCTTCGCTTGGAAAAATCTCTCATATTCCAGAATTTTATAGATTACCAAATTTTCATTTAGTGCCAAGACCCAATCCATACGCACCCATGTGGATAGATGACTCTGGTGATATTGATACAGATAAATATATTGAATTTTATGAGACATATATCAATGAATCCACCACCGGTCAGATCGCAGCGTTTATTTTAGAGCCAGTTCAGGGTTGGGGTGGAAGTGTGCCAGCCCCTCTAGATTTTTTTAAAAAACTCAATAAGTTGTGCAAAAAATATAATGCTTTATTGGTTATCGATGAGGTTCTATCTGGCTGTGGCCGAACAGGAAAATGGCTTGCTATGGATCATTATGGCGTGACACCTGACATGCTTATTTTGGGAAAGGGAATTGGCAATGGTTTTCCTATGAGCGTTTTATCTGCCAAAAGTAAATATGCGAAAGAAATTTCAAACATAGGACCCTCAACTTCTTTTGGAGGAAACCCTATGGCATGTGGTTCAGGCTTAGCAGTTTTAGAGATTTTTGAGCAAGATAAAATACTCGAAGCAAGTGAGACTTTAGGAAGATTTTTTGCTAGCAGTTTTTTAGAGCTGAAAAATAAATACTCGATTATAGGAAACGTGAGAGGTCTAGGATGCTTATTAGGTTTGGATTTTGTTCATCCAGTCACAAAAAAACCAGCTCCAGAGATTGCAAGAGCATTTTATAAAGAGTGCTTGTCTAGAGGTTTGATTGCTGGTATTCCTGTTTTGAATTTAACTAGGATTGCTCCACCATTGATTCTGAGCAAGAATGCTGCTGAAAAAGTAATTAATATTATGGACACTGCATTAGAGATTGTCAGTTCTAAATTTTAAATTCTGATGTCCTTATTGGAGATAAAGAGACAGCTTCTTGAAATCAAGAGCGGCGGAGTGCCAGTTCTTAAAATAAAACTCTCAAGAATATTAGAATTATTTTTAATCTTTATAGCTTACATACCAATTTTCATTCTGTTAATTCTATTAAGATTAATATCACCGTTAATACATATTCGTTTTGGCTTTCTTGCAACAGAGAGGATTGGCCACCTGGCTATGAATACTGAGTTATATTTGTGTGAGGCCGATCAAAAGCAGCATAGCGAAACAATTAAAAAATATACTTTTGACTTTTGGTTAGAAGGTAGAAGCGTTTGCAATCAACACCTATTAAAAGCTTGGGCTCAAAAGCTCACTATTTTAAAAATCCCTTACTTCATTAGTAGAACTATTATTTTGGCTAATTCAGCGCTCCCTAAAAGTCATCACTTTCTTTGCTCACGTATTTCTAATGACAGAGATATAAATAACATCCTATTGAAAAGCCCACCAAGGCTTAAGCTTTCGAACGATGATTTGTCAATTGCCTGGAAAGAACTAAAAAAATTTGGAATACAAAAAACAGACCGGTGGGTTTGCCTCCAAGTGCGCGATTCTGCCTATCTTGATAAATTGGCTGGGCCAAATAGCAATAACTATCATTCATATCGAGATTGCAACATTAATGATTTTTTGGGTGTTGCGGAATTCTTAGCGAATCAAGGTATCTATGTATTTAGAATGGGTCGGCTTGCTAACCAGCGACTTATCTCATCAAACCCGCTAATTATTGATTATGCTTTTTCAGACTTGCGATCAGATTTGCTTGATATGGTTTTAGGTTCAGGCTGCTTGTTTTGCCTGACTACAGGATCTGGGTTTGATGCTATCCCAGCAATTTTTAGAAGACCAATTCTTGAGGTTAATTATCTACCTATAGGCTACATGAGAACATTTTTGAATAATTCTATGTGTCTAGCAAGAAAGTTAAGGTTTAAAAACTCTTCAGAGCTTCTCTCTTTGGAGGAAATTTTTAAGTTTGGGTTTGCTTATTCATTATCGACTGAGGAATATGAATCGCTAGAAATTGTTTCAAACACTCCAGAAGAAATTTTAAATGCAACCACTGAATTTTTAGGCCATATTTCTCAAGTTGAAAAAAGCCTTTCTCAAAAGACTGCTCAAGAAAAATTTATCAAAAAGTTTAAGTACTGCATCAAAATGTATCCTCCATCAGAACCATTACATGGCTCGCTTATGCCTATGAATTACTCTAGTAGATTTATTCACGATAATCCAAAATGGTTAGAATAAAGGAGATGTTTATTTTTTTATGAAAGCGTTACTTCAGCTTCCAAACTTTCTAATTTTTACTATTGTATTAACTTTCCCATTATATTTTTTTGATAGTGGCTCACTGCAAGTGCCCCATTACTTTATTTTGCTATTTGCAGCAA
>MDSV01239811.1_pt1 | contig 15452 bp, 18 predicted proteins | sample 810851 | NCBI WGS metagenome assembly MDSV01 (sample SAMN05326640, study PRJNA326480) | marine metagenome | isolation source: seawater | place: Atlantic Ocean: North East | collected 2012
CAAGATTTAAAATTTAATGGAGAAGAAACAACTGCTGTTATTGGTGATAATACTACAATTAGAGAATGTGTAACAATAAATAGAGGAACTAATGATAGAAATAAAACAATTATAGGAAAAGATTGTCTGATAATGGCATATTCACATATAGCTCACGATTGTTTTATTGGAAATAATTGTATTTTTTCGAACAACTCTACATTAGCTGGTCACGTAACAGTTGGAAATTATGTGATTTTAGCTGGTATGGTTGCTATCCATCAATTTTGCTCTATTGGAAATCATGCATTTGTAGCAGGAGGATCCCTTGTAAGAAAAGATGTGCCCCCTTTTGTAAAAGCTGCAAGAGAACCCATTTCATATGTAGGAATCAATTCTGTTGGATTAAGAAGAAGAGGTTTTGATAATAAAGTAATTATGGAAATACAATCAATTTATAGAATTCTTTATCAAAAGAAATTTAATAACACTCAAGCAGTTAAAATTATTGAAGGAGAAATGGAAGCTACCAAAGAGAGGGATGAAATAATACAGTTTATTAGAAATTCTCAAAGAGGAATAATGAAAGGTTATTTTCAAAATTAAGTATGGCGACATCATCAGACATTAGAAAAGGACTTTGTATTCATTACAATAACGACATATATAAAATTATTGAGTTCCTTCATGTTAAACCTGGAAAAGGTCCTGCTTTTGTAAGAACAAAACTTAAAAGTGTTACAAATGGAAAAGTAGTTGATAATACATTTTCTGCTGGTCATAAAATTGATGAAGTCAGAGTAGAAACCAAAAGATTTCAATACTTATATAAAGATGGTTCAATGTATCATTTTATGAACGTTGATGATTATAATCAAATAACTGTCGATAGTAATTTGCTAGACTCCTCTCAGTTTTTGAAAGAAGGTGAGATAGTTACTGTTTTAACAAATACTGAGGATGGAACAAGTTTATCAGTTGAAATGCCACAAAGTGTGACTTTGGAAGTTCAAGCTACAGAACCTGGTTTAAAGGGAAATACAGCTACAAATGCCACTAAACCTGCTAAACTTGAAACAGGAGCATCAATTAATGTTCCGTTATTTATAAATGAAGGTGATTTAATTAAAATAGATCCTGAAAAAGGGTCCTATTTAGAAAGAGTAAAAAATTTATGAGCATATTAGTTAACAAGCATTCAAAAATTGTTGTACAAGGGTTTACAGGAAGTGAAGGTACTTTTCATTCTGAACAAATGATTTCCTATGGAACTAATATTGTAGCTGGTGTAACTCCAGGAAAAGGTGGTCAAAAACATTTAGGAAAACCTGTCTTTAATACTGTTAAAGAAGCTGTTTTAAAAGTAAATGCAAATACTTCAATTATTTTTGTGCCAGCTGGTTTTGCAGCTGATGCAATTATGGAGTCTGCAGATTCTGGAATTAAAGTAATAGTAGCAATTACTGAAGGAATCCCTATTTTAGATATGACTAGGGTTTATCAATATTTAAAAGATAAAGATTGTGTTCTTATAGGTCCTAATTGCCCAGGGATAATTACGCCAGATGAAGCAAAGGTTGGTATAATGCCAGGCTTTGTATTTAAAAGGGGTAATGTAGGTTTAGTTTCTAAATCAGGTACTCTTACCTATGAAGCTGCAGATCAAGTAGTTAAAGAAGGTTTAGGTATTTCAACAGCAATTGGAATAGGAGGAGATCCAATTATCGGAACTACAATAAAAGATGCGATTGAATTATTTCATGATGACCCAGAAACAGATTGTATAGTATTAATAGGTGAGATTGGGGGTCAGCTTGAAACAAAAGCTGCTCAATGGTTTTCAAAATATAAAAAAAAGAAACCTATTGTAGGTTTTATAGCTGGAGAAACTGCTCCAAAGGGTAGAACTATGGGACATGCTGGTGCAATTGTTGGTGGAACAGATGATACAGCTGAAGCGAAAAAAAAGGTTATGAGAGAATGTGGAATTCATGTTGTAGATTCCCCTGCAGAAATAGGAAAGAAAGTAGCAGAGATTCTACTATAATTAGTATTTTTGCAAAAGCATTTTTAGATTATGAATTTGTTAAAAGGAAAAACTGTAATTGTTACTGGTGCAAGTAGAGGAATAGGAAAGAGGATTGCATTGACATTAGCCAAAAATGGTGCGAATATAGCCTTCACTTACAGTAAATCAATAGAAGCTGCCGATAAACTTCTAAAAGAAATTTCTAATTTCGGAGTTAAATGTAAATCTTATCAAAGTAATGCAGCTAAATTTGAAGAATCTAAATCTTTGATTGAAAATATTTTAAATGACTTTAATTCTTTTGATGTTTTGATTAATAATGCTGGTATAACTAAAGATAATTTACTTATGAGAATGAGCGAAGAAGATTTTGACAAAGTAATTGAGGTTAATTTGAAATCAGTTTTTAATATGGTTAAAGCATGTCAAAGTGTTTTTCTTAAACAAAAATCTGGTAGTATTATTAATATAAGCTCAATAGTAGGTTTAAAGGGAAATGCTGGTCAATCAAATTATGCTGCTTCTAAAGCTGGTATAGTAGGTTTTTCTAAATCTATTGCTTTAGAATTAGGATCTAGAAATATTCGATCAAATGTTGTAGCTCCTGGATTTATTGAAACTGAAATGACAAGTGAATTAAATGAAGATGTACTTAATAAATGGATTGAAGGAATTCCTCTTAAAAGGGGAGGTAAACCTGAAGACGTTGCAAATCTTTGCTTGTTTCTTTCATCTGATCTATCTAGCTTTATAACAGGTCAAGTAATAAATGTCGATGGTGGCATGTTAACATAAATAAATTAAATTAAAAACAAATAAAAATGGAAAAATTAAACAAAATCGGATTACCAGTTGTTGTAATAATAATGGTAACTTTTATAGTATTAGTAAAATCAGCAGTTAATATTGGTTATGGAGAAGCAGGTGTACTCTTTAAAACTTTTGGAGTTGGTACTGTTACAGATGAACCTCCTTTAGGTGAAGGTTTTCATATTATAGCACCATGGAACAAGGTTTATCTTTATAATGTAAAACAACAAGAAGTCTTTGAAAGTCAGATGCAAGTACTTTCATCAAATGGTTTAGAAATATCTCTTGATGTTTCAGTATTATATCAACCTAAAGCAGATCAGTTAGGATTATTACATCAAACAAAGGGATCGAATTATTTAGATATAGTTATTGTTCCTAATATTAGGGCTGTCGCCAGAAGTGTAGTTGGTAGATACACTCCTGAACAACTTTATTCTACAAAAAGAGATGCTATAGAAAGTGAGATTTTTGATGAATTAAAAAAAGGAGTTGAACAACAGTATGTTCAGATCAATGATGTTTTAGTTAGAGATGTTACTTTACCTAATACAATAAAGCAAGCAATTGAAAGAAAACTTAGTCAAGAACAAATGGCTCTTGAATATGAATTTAAACTTGAATCAGCGAGAAAAGAAGCAGAAAAAGTTAGAATTGATGCCAAAGGTAAAGCAGATGCAAATAGAATTCTTAATTCTTCTTTAACAACAAATATTTTAAGAGATAAAGGAATAGAGGCTACTACTAAATTAGCTGAATCTCCAAATTCTAAAGTTGTTATAATTGGTAGTGGAAAAGATGGGTTACCTATAATATTAGGAAATCAATAAATATCAATTAGTTTTATCTTAAGAATAGTTTCTTTTTTAAATCAAGAGTTAAGCCTGATTTTAAATTGAATTTATACCTGTGTATTTAAAAGGGTCCTTTGTTGTTATTTTTAACAGCATTGGATAAACTACCAGGCATAATTCCTCGAACTCCGTGATCTTTAGTTTTTAACAATGAAGTTTCGTTATAGGGTTCCTGTTCTTTTAGATACCAATCTTTTGTTATTGAATTAGGAAGGTCATCACCAGTATTTATAATCCAATCATTAAGCTTACTTTTTAATATTTCATAGTTTTTAGGTAGATTTTGACTATTGATTAAGTTATTGAACTGGTATGGGTCATTATCTAAATCATAAAGTTCTTCATTTGGTCGAGGACTAGTAAATATATCAGATTGCCTATCACTTATAAGACCTTTTTTATAAGCTTCTCTAAGTTCGATATAAGTTTTGCTATTAATTGCATCTAATGGCCCTAATTGAGGAAATTCAGGGCGGGAATTCACTATATATAAATAACGTTCATCCCTTACCATTCTTTGATATGCTTCATAATCATGCCAATTATGTTCAGCAAAAACATAATTTCTAAACTCTTTCGACGGTTCTAATAGAACTCTTTTAAAACTAAATCCTTGAAATCTTTCAAAAGTATCTATGTTAGCCAAATCAATTAAAGTAGGTGCTATGTCTATAGAACTTATTAAACTATTGTTTACTTTATTATTTAATGAATTTATCTTGGGATAGTGAATAATAAAAGGAGTTTTAATACCCTGGTCATTTAATCTCGTTTTACTATGTGGAAAGGGTCTTCCGTTATCAGCCATTACGATGATTATTGTTTCTTCAAATTTATTTTGTTTTTTTAATAGTTCTACAACTTTACCAATATGAAAGTCAAATCGAGTTATTTCATCATAGTAATCAGCTAGATCTTTTCTTGTTAAGGGACCATCAATAAGGTATTCAGGTACATTAATTTCATCAGGATTGTGGGTTCCAGAAAAATCATTTTCTCCCCATATTCGGTGAGCATCGTAAGAAGCAAGCCACATAAAAAAAGGTTTATCTTTTGGTCGGTTTTCAACAGCTTTAACCCAATAATCTTCTCCTCCTAAACCATTAACTTTTTTTTTATCATGAACTTTATCAAATCCTCTTTTGGCATATTCTCCCATATGAAATTTCCCTGCTTGCAGAGTATAATATCCATTTTCTTTTAGAATCTCAGGTAATGAAATCATATCTAATGGCGGTTCAGTATGAAGTTCAGCAGCACCTGTATTATGAGGATAGCGACCTGTAATTATTGAGTTTCTGCTCGGACTACATGAACTAGTTGTTAGGTAAGTATTTGTGAATCTAATACCATCATTTGCTAATTTGTCTATATTGGGTGTTTTTACAAAATTATTTCCATAAGAACCAATATCATCCCAACTAACATCATCAGCAATAAAAACTATAATATTAGGTTGATTTAAATTCTCTTTTTTACACGAATAGGATATTATTAATATAAATAACAAAAGAATTTTTAGGTATTTATTTTTCATAGTAATAAGAGTAGGGGGAGTAGTTAAAATTTGTTTTACCATAATAGTATTGCGAATAATAAAACAAAAAACGCAAAAATTGAATAAAAGAAAGAGAATTTACTATCCTGTAAATTTCTAAACCATTTTATTTCATTCGCTTGGTATAAATATTTTCCATCAACATTAATTCTTTTAAAAGTTCCCTGTTGTAGAAGAAGTATTAAAATATTAAAAACAACCATTCCAATTATCAAATTATTGATAGCATCTGCTTTTGTAAAGACATTTACTACTGGAAGGACCTCATAAACAAATGCACTACTTCCAATTGCTCCAAAAATACCACCAACTGCAAGGTTAATTCTTGATTCTAGTTCTCTGAGTGGAATTAGAAATACCATACAGGAAATAAAATAAGACAAAATTCCACCAGTAAAGATTTTAAAAAATAAAACACCACCTTTTCTTTTTATGTTTAACTCAACTATAAAGGTTTGAGTTACTTCTGGTCTTTTTAATGTTGGTGTCATCTGTAATACAGTTGACATACTAGTTTTATAATCACTTCTATAGGTAACATCTTTTATTTCATATCCTTCGGTAAGATTTCTCATATTTGTTTCAAATGTACTTTTGTATTTCAAGCTAGGCTGGATTTTGACTAATGATGTATCCACTGTGCTTTGAAATTCAAATAATAATTTCTGAGTATCAAAAGGGTAATTTCCTAAATCCCAACTGTGATCAAATTCATTTTCAACGTACATTGAACTCTTTGTAAATTTATCGTCATAAAACAATACAGAATCTTCAATAATATCTCTTTTTGCATATACAAGGTCACCAAAATACCTTATTTCACTTTCTTTTAAATATAATTGAACCCACTCTGGATGAGATAGATCAAGTGAATCTCCACTAATAGAGTTATATTCTAAATCATATTTAGAATAAATGTCGAAAACAAATTTGCCAATAAAGAAATTGTTTTTTACATCCAGATCTTTAATGTCTTTAAAATCCATTGACACATCAAATAGCATTGGCCACTCTAAAGAATCTTCTTCAACTAGTTTAACTTCTGGATAGTATGGAGTACCATATCTTTTATAATCTATATCTGGAATAGAATCATTTGTTTGACCAAATGAAAAATTTGAAATTATTAAAAAATAGATAAAAAACTTTAAAATCTTATACATATTAAAGATAATAACGTATTACAAACTTATTAATAAAATCATAATTCATTAAAAATATATTAAATCATTGTTTACTTTAGATTTAATATTATTAAAATTTAAATTTTATTTTGAAATTATTTCTCTTTTTATTAATAATATTTTTTCATTTTAGTTCATACTCCCAGACAGGAATATTACCAAGCCAACAAGGGGTACATTATAAAAAAGATGAGGCAAGCTGTAGTTCATCTGAAACTCAACTAGCACTTCCAAACCAAGCTGGTACTTTCCCTAATAACGTAAGAGGATACTATTTTACTGCACCAATAGACTTTTGTATAACTGGATTAAAAGTTGATCCAACAGTAGCTACTAGCAATCAAAGTGTAGCAGTCGTTAAATTAAATCAAACTCCTCCAGCTTATTCTTCAACAACAAATAATTTTACTGTCCTTCATTATAGTGCTGGGGTTGCTGTCGGAAAAATTATTGTTGATATTCAAATTTCTCAGGGAGATATTGTAGGTATCTTAGGTTGTGGCAATGATAACTGCGTTAGTTCTTATGGAAGTCCTCAAGATTATCCATCTGCTATAGGCGGTCAGTCTGTTATTCTTAAAAGAACAGGTATGCAGTTTAATTTAAAAACCACATCTCCCAAAGATATGTGGTCTGAAGCAGCAAATATAAATAATAACCTATCTAGAGTTGAGCTTTACTATAAGTACTAAAGCATATTTTTTTTAAAAAATATCTAACAATTAGTTTAATTGTGACTCGTATTTAATAATTTTATTTGTCTAATTTTAATATAAACTACAAATCATGTATTTTTACATTTTTTAAAATTATATATGGCAAAATCACAACAAACCTTTAATAAATTAGAAAAAGAAAAGAAACGTAAAAAGAAGAAGGAGGATAAGAGAAAGAAGATGTTGGCTCGTAAAGAAGCTAAGGAAAGTGGAGAACTAGTAACAAACGAGTTCGTTTATGTTGATTATAACGGAAATTTCACTGATACACCACCAGATCCAGCTGAAAAAGAAAGAATAAGTGCAGAAAGCATTGTAATTGGTGTTCCAAAACGTGCAGAAGTAAAAACAAGTGGTTTTATTGGAAAAGTTAATTTCTTTGATCATTCTAAAGGTTTTGGTTTTATAATTGATCCTGAAACACAAGAAAAGTATTTTGTGCATATTAGCGAATGTATTGATGAAATTACAGAAGGTGATAAGGTTGAGTTTGATACAATTCGCGGTGCTAAAGGAATGAATGCGTGTAAAGTAAAGAAGGTTTAATTATAGATGAACTATAATTTATATTATGTTAAATCGTATTTTAGATAACTAATTATTGTTAATAATGAAGAAAAAAATTATATATACCCTACTGTCGCTTTTAGCATTGTTTTTTGTTTATGCTGCTTACGTTATTAGTAACCCAGTAAGTCCACTTGAGACGGTAACTTATAATATCAACGATAAAGAAATTTCAATTACCTATAGTAGACCATTTAAAAAGGGAAGATTAATTTTTGGTAATGAATCTGAATCTGCTTTAGTTCCATTTGATAAATATTGGAGAACTGGAGCTAATAGACATACTGTTATTAATACTAACTCTGATTTAAATTTTAAAGACAATATGCTTTCTGCAGGTGAATATTCTCTCTATACAACACCAGGATTAGATTCTTGGGATATTACTTTTAATAGCACAAATGCATTTTTTGGTATTTCAAAACCTGATTCTGAAAAAGATCTTTTTACTATTACAGTTCCTTCGAATCAATTAAATGAATCAATTGAACAATTTACTATTGACTTTATTCCCTCTCCACCAGATGGTCCCTCTTTCTCATCTATAAGATTAAGGTGGGATTTGACTGAGGTAGTAATACCATTTAACTAATCATGTTTTTTTCTTTTAAAAATTTTTTAAAAGCCCTACTCTTTCTTTTTTCTATTCTAATAATTATTTTATTTTTTGGTGGTATTTCTTATTACGTCATTGATAAAGTTCAAAAAAAGAATAATTTAATGGATATTGAAGAGTATTCGCCGGTTTCCAGTTTAGTTGTACCACAAAATCCAATAAAAAAATCAAAATTTCCTTTTATTGACGTTCATAGTCATCATTGGAATATGCCTGTTAAAGATTTTACAAATATTGTCAAAGAAATGGATAGTTTAAACATGAAATTTATGATTAATCTGAGCGGGTCAGGATTTGCAGCATTCTCTGGAAATCAATCTTTAATGGACTTAAATCTTAGAAAATCTCTAGAAAATGTTAATAAAAATTTTCCAAAAAGATTTGGTGTTTTTGTTAATCTAAACTTTAAAAATATTGATGACAAGAATTTTGCTAATAATACTGTTCAAATTTTAAACAATGCAGTTAAAGATGGAGCTATTGGTTTAAAAATTTATAAAAATCTAGGATTAGATGTTAAAGATTCCAAAGGCGAGAGAGTAAAAGTTGATGATAAAAGATTATCTGTCGTATGGGAAACTTGTGCAGATTTAAGTATTCCAGTACTAATTCATTCAGGAGAGCCCTCCCCTTTCTTTGATCCGATTGATAAATTCAATGAAAGATGGCTTCACGCTAGACAAAAACCAAAAAGTTTTAGACCTCCAAATAAATATCCATCATTTGAGACAGTAATGAATGAACAGTACAGGATGTTTAAAAGTAATCCAAGAACAATATTTATTAATGCACACATGGGTTGGATGGCAAATAACTTAGATAAACTTGGAAAACATTTGGATGATCTTCCAAATGTATATACGGAAATTGGGGCAGTCATTGGAGAATTAGGCAGGCAACCAAGAATGGCTAGACAATTTTTTATAGATTATCAAGATAGAATTATGTTTGGAAAAGACATTTATAAAAAGTCTGAATTTGATGTTTATTTTAGGGTATTAGAAACTAAGGATGAATACTTTGACTATTACAGAAAAAGACATGGTCTTTGGAAAATGTATGGTCTTAATCTTCCTGATAATGTGTTAAAAAAAATATATTATAAAAATGCATTAAAATTATTCCCCTCTATTGATAAAGATTTATTTGAATAATCTTTATGTTCTTTCTCCAAATAATATTTTTGTAAATTGATTAATTGTGATTAACTATGCATAATTATAAATATTAAAATGATAATTGGAATCCCAAAAGAAATAAAAAACAACGAATTTAGAGTTGGCATGACTCCCTCTGGTGTGAATTCTTTTATAAGAAATGGACATACGGTTTATGTAGAAAAAGATGCTGGATTAGGAAGTGGATTTAGAGATGATCTATATTCAAAAGTTGGAGCTAAAATATGTAATTCTATTGAAGAAGTTTATTCAAAATCAGAAATGATAATTAAGGTCAAAGAACCTCTAAAAGAAGAATATTCTTTAATTAAAAAAGATCAAATAATATATACTTTTTTTCATTTTGCTTCTTCTAAAGAATTAACAGAGGCTATGATAAATACCGGGGCGATTTGTATAGCTTACGAGACTGTCCAAAATGATGATTATACCCTTCCTCTTTTAACCCCAATGTCTGAAGTTGCTGGAAGGATGGCTACTCAACAAGGCGCTAAATTTTTAGAAAAACCTCAAAATGGGTATGGTATTTTATTAGGTGGAGTTCCTGGGGTTAAACCAGCCAATGTAATTGTATTAGGAGGTGGAGTTGTTGGTACACAAGCTGCTAAAATGGCTGCAGGATTGGGTGCAAATGTCACAATTTTTGATATCAGTTTAGATAGGTTAAGAAAATTAGATGATATCATGCCTAAAAATGTTAATACTCAATTTTCAAATACTTATAATATACTAGAATCTATTAAAAGTGCTCATTTAATTATTGGAGCAGTATTAATTCCAGGAGCAAAAGCACCAAATCTTATTACCAAAAAAATGTTAAAACAACTTAAAAAAGGTACTGTTTTAGTAGATGTAGCTGTTGATCAAGGTGGTTGTTTTGAGACTACACATCCAACAACACACAAAGAACCTACATATATCATTGATAATGTTTTACATTACAGTGTAGCAAACATGCCTGGGGCAGTACCTGTAACCTCAACAGAAGCACTAACTAATGCCACCATAAGTAGAGGATTATCAATTGCTAATAAAGGTTGGAAAGATGCTTGTAAAGAAGATAATTCTTTATTGTTAGGTTTAAATATAATTAATGGTAAAATTGTTTATAAGGCTGTAGCAGATGCTTTTAATTTTGAGTACACAGACTTAAATAAAATTATTTGATTATGCCTAACATCCCCTCATTAGACTTATCTAATTTTTTATCAAATAATGATACTTTAAAAAAAGATTTTGTAAAAAGAATTGGTAAAGCGTATCAAGAAATTGGTTTTATTGCCTTGAAGGGACATTTTCTAACAAAAGATAATATAGATAATTTATATCTACAGATAAAAAAGTTTTTTGATTTACCTCAAGAAATTAAAAATAAATATGAATTTGAAGGTTATAAAGGACAAAGAGGTTATACTTCTTTTGGAAAAGAACATGCAAAAGGTAAAAAAGAAGGAGATTTAAAAGAATTCTGGCATTTTGGACAGTTTTTAGAGAATCCTAATAATTATAATTATCCTGAAAATATTATTGTTAATGAAATTCCTGAATTTAATTCAGTTGGAAGAGAAACTTTTAAAGCATTAGAAAAAACGGCTGTTTATGTATTAAGAGCAATTTCTATATTTTTAAAGTTACAAGAAGACCATTTCGACAAATTTGTTATAAATGGCAATAGTATATTAAGACCTATTCACTACCCTCCTATTAAAAAAGAACCAGAAAAAGCTGTTAGAGCAGCTGCTCACGGAGATATAAATCTCATTACTCTTTTAATGGGTGCACATGGAAAGGGTTTACAAGTTAAAAATAACAAAGGAGAATGGATTGATGCAATTGCTGCTGAAGATGAAATTGTAATTAATGTAGGTGATATGCTTTCGAGATATACTAATGATAAATTAAAATCTACTATTCATAGAGTTGTTAATCCTCCGAAAGAATTATGGGGAAAATCAAGATATTCTATACCTTTTTTCTTACATCCTATTGGATCAATGAACCTTAATGTTTTAGAAAATTGTATAGATAATGATAATCCTAAAAAATTTGATGATATCACAGCACATGATTTTTTAATTAATAGGTTGATTGATATCGGAGTTATGAAAAAAGAATGAAAAAATTCTCTTCACTTTCTGATCTTAAATCTTTAATAAATAATTCGGGATTATCTTCTGATAATTCTAGTCCAGCTAATACAAAAAGTAAATTAAAGATACAATCTCTAGAGGCGCATTATAGTATAAAAGGTCGTGCAGGAAAACCTGTTACTATTATTAAAGGCTTCGAAGGAACAAAAAATGAAATAAAGGATTTAGCCAAACTCCTTAAAAATAAATGTGGAGTTGGTGGATCGATTAAAAATTCAGAGATAATAATACAAGGTAAGTATAGAGATAAGATTACTTCAATACTTACAGAAATGGGACATTCTGTAAAAAGAATTGGTGGTTAACCCTCATGATCATCCTTATCTGTATCTGAGTTTTTAAAAATTAAAAATAAAAATATCAAAGTGGATATTATAGAAAAAGGAGTATTAAGAAAGCTTATCGAATCTAATATTCCAAATTGTGTTAAATCAGCAATAATTTCATAGCCAATAAAAATAGCAAATATGTTATTTCTATTTTTATAAAATAAAGCAGAAATTCTTTTGTAATAAGAAGCTAAAGAAAACCATAGAGCGGGTAAAAAAGCAATAATAAGACTAATGATCCATCCTGATGATAAAGAAGACCATAGATTACCGAAAAATTCTTCAGGATTATCTTCAATTTTTTCTTGAAAAGCTAATTGATCAAAACCTTCAGGGTTATTCATGTCTATAAAACCCTCATTCATCATATAACTACCAAAAAAAGAAAAAAGTAATATTATTCCTGGTATTACAAGTAATATAGTAAACAACATTCTTAAGAAATATGTTGTTCCGCTTATTGTTCCTGAAAACTGAAAGAATTTCGTCATATTAATTTATTTTAATGCAATATAAAAATATATTATTACATTCTACTTAGTATGTGTAAATCAATTCTTTCTTTTATCAAATTTCTCTTTATCAGATTTCGAAACTCTATTAATAATAGCAGCAATAACTAAAATTAAACAGATTCCCCAAAAAATGAAATTCCACATAGTTTAAGTAGTTTTAACTCCTGTTCCATAAGCCAATACTTCAGCAGCTCCTTGGGAAATAACAGAGGTCATAAATCTTACATTTACAACTGCGTTAGCACCTATTTTCTCTGCATCTTCAATCATTCTTGATAAAGCTTGTTCTCTTGAATCTGCTTGAAGTTTAGTATATTCTTCAATTTCACCTCCAATTAAATTTTTGAAAGACGCAAAAATATCTTTTCCTACATTTCTAGCTCTAACAGTAGATCCTCTAGCTATACCTAATATTTCAGAAATATTTTTACCTGGAATTGTTTCTGTTGTAGTTATTAACATAAATATTTTAATTTAATATGCAAATTTATGAAAATTAACTCAAATAAATTGAGTTAAACCCATTTAATAGCTGTTAAATTGTTCTTAATTAAGTACCTATTACATTTACTAAAATGCTGATTTCCAAACCAATAACCTTTATTTGCACTTAATGGCGAGGGATGCCCTGATTTTAATATCAGATGTTTGTTTTTTGCTATTAAAGATTCTTTCTTTTTAGCGTATCCTCCCCACAACATAAAAACTACATTATCTTTTTTTTCAGAAATTATTTGTATCACATTATCTGTAAACTTCTCCCATCCCTTTTTAACATGACTTCCAGGTAATTTATTTTGAACAGTTAGTACAGAATTTAATAACATTATTCCTTGATTAGACCAATCAATAAGGTTACCATTGGTTCTTAAATCGCAATCTAAGTCTAGGGAAATTTCTTTAAATATATTTTTTAATGAAGGTGGGTTAACAACCTTTGAATCAACAGAAAAACACAGGCCATTTGCCTGAAATGGACCATGATATGGATCTTGTCCTAATATTACTACTTTCAAGTTATTAAAATTGCAATTATCAAATGCAGAAAAGATTAATTTTCCAGGGGGATAGCATTTTTTTGTTTTGTATTGTTTTTTAACAAAATATGAAAGATTATGAAAATATTCTTTACTAAATTCATTACTTAATACTTTATACCAACTTTCTTCAATATTTATCTTCAATGAAAATGTTTATTTTTACGTTTTAATATATATAATTACTTTGTCAATTCCCAGAGAAAATTTTAATGAAGCTAACAATAACATAATTTATTTTGATGGTATTTGTGGTTTATGTAATTCATTAACTGGTTTTTTAGTTAAAATAGATAGAAATTATAAATTAAGATTTGCTACTCTTCAAGGTGTAAAAGGTCAGGAATTACTTAAAAAATTAAATTTTAATAATACAATTTTTGAAACTGTTATATTTCAAAAAAATGATCAGGTTTATACTAAATCAACGGCTGTTTTTGAAATTTTTAAAACTATAGGAGGGTTTTGGAAAATATTTTTAATTTTAAAATTATTACCTACTTCATTTTCAGATTTAATTTATAGATATATTGCAAAAAAGAGATTTAAAATTTTTGGAAAATTAGATCAATGTGATATATCTAAATTTAATAGGCCAGGTCAATTTATCGATTAAAATGAATTTTATTCTGTTTTAAACCAGTAAATAAGGGAATAACTAAATCTTTATAGTTTTATTAATTAAGTAAAAATCTACTAAAACTAATGCAGCCATTGCTTCAACAATGGGAACTGCTCTAGGAACAACACAAGGATCATGTCTACCCTTTCCTTTCATTTCCACAACATTATTCTCAGAATCTATAGTCTGTTGAGCTTTCATAATAGTTGCAACAGGTTTAAAAGCTACATTAAAATAAATATCCATACCATTACTTATCCCTCCTTGAACTCCACCAGAATTATTACTTCTAGTTTTACCATCTGAATCAAAAGAATCATTATGGGCACTTCCCCTCAATTTTGTTCCATTAAATCCACTTCCATATTCAAAACCCTTAACTGCATTAATGGATAACATTGCTTTTCCAAGATTTGCATGAAATTTGTCAAAAACAGGTTCTCCTAGTCCAATAGGTGTATTTTCTATTACACAAGAAATAACTCCACCAATTGTATCTCCTTCTTTTCTGATTTCTTTGATGTGATCTTCCATTTTTCTAGCAACAATAGGATCTGCACATCTAACGGGATTATTTTCAATTTCTAAAAAATTTAAACTGGAATAATGAGAGTCTATTTTAATATTACCAACAGAAGATACAAATGCAGTTATCTTTACATCAGAAAGTATTTGTTTAGCAATTGCACCGGCTACTACCCTACATGCAGTTTCTCTTGCTGAGCTTCTTCCACCTCCCCTGTAATCTCTTTTAGAATATTTCTTGTCATATACAAAATCGGCATGAGAAGGTCTATATGTATCCTTAATATGAGAATAGTCTTTAGATTTCTGATCCTTATTATGTATTAAAAAACCAATTGGAGTTCCTGTAGTTTCTCCTTCAAATATACCTGAATAAAAAGTTACAGTATCTGATTCTTTTCTTTGAGTTACAATAGCAGATTGACCTGGTTTTCTTCTGTCCATTTCAATCTGAATAGCATTTAAATCAATTTTTAGTCCTGAGGGACATCCATCAATAACACCACCAAGTGCAGCTCCGTGAGATTCTCCAAAGGTTGTAAGTTTAAATATGTTTCCAAATGTATTTCCTGCCATTGTAAAAATTTAAACAAAAATAGCTCTAATATTTTTTATAAAAAAAAATTGAGAAATTTCATAAAAAGAAAAAAAATACTAATGATAAATCTCAAATTATTTCCAATATTTTTTCTTACTGGTGTGACCTATTCCTGGATTGAAGATATTTGAAGGATCTAGTTCTTTATAAAATTTTAATAGCGATGGTTTTATAAAATATTCATG